>Ga0102923_1000031_pt1 | contig 39158 bp, 30 predicted proteins | sample Colrivmeta156902_FD_78206 | JGI IMG/M metagenome (GOLD analysis project Ga0102923, IMG submission 78206) | Estuarine microbial communities from the Columbia River estuary - metaG 1569-02 | ecosystem: Environmental > Aquatic > Marine > Intertidal zone > Estuary | place: USA: Columbia River...
CTTTTTCTTTTTCTTTTAGTCGGGTATCGACCAATCGATGAACACGCAGGGCTTCGCCAATCGCCTCACCGATCGGCATGCGGGGGTTGAGCGAAGAATAAGGGTCTTGAAAGATGAGTTGCAGTTGTTTTCGTCGCAGGGGCCATTGCGCCGGATTCAATTTTAGTAGATCTTGATCCTGATGCCACATCGATCCCGAGCAAGGTTTGATCATTCCCAGTACAGCTCTTCCCAGGGTTGATTTGCCCGATCCGGATTCACCGACGAGTCCCAATACCTCTCCCTGTTTGATTTCGAAGCTTGCCTCCTGCACTACCATCGGAGAAGGCCTACTTCTTCCCAGCCAATTTTTAGGTCCCGGATAACGGATCGATAATCGTTCTGCTCGAAACAAGGTTGGTTGAGGAGCTTTGGATGCGGATTGATGGGCTATGGTTGCAGGGGGCTTATCAAAAGATTCAAGAAAATCACGCACCATTGGCAGTCGGTCGCCTTTTCGATGTGCTGCGGGACGGCAGGCCAGCAACGCCCGGGTATACGGATGATTGGGTTGTTGGAAAATGTGAGGACTCGCTCCCTCTTCTACCAGCTTGCCCTGGTACATAACAGCGACCCGGTTTGCATACTGACTGACCAAGGCAAGGTCGTGACTGATGAATAGTACGGCCATCCCCATTTTTTGTTGTTCGTTTCGGATGAGCTCCAAGATCTCTTTCTGCACGGTTACATCCAGGGCAGTGGTCGGTTCATCACAAATGAGCAGATCCGGGCCGCAACAGAGCGCAGCAGCGATGAGGATGCGTTGTTTTTGTCCGCCGCTGAGTTGATGCGGAAAGCGATCGTACATCAATTGGGGATTCGGGATCTGTACGCGTTCGATCCATTTGATGGCTTCTGATCGAGCCATGCGCGCATCCATTTTTTTATGGCGACGCATTACTTCAGCGATTTGTTCGCCGCAACGTACTAGTGGGTTGAGTGCGGTCATCGGTTCTTGAAAGATCATGCTGATCTTACTGCCGCGTATCGAACTCCATTCAGCCGGGGTCAATCGGATCAGATCGATGGGCTGTTCTTGATTTGGGTAATATTGGATCTTGCCGTTCGGGTATAGGTTTGATGTCTTTGGTAATAACTGCAAGAGGGAGAGGGCGGTGACTGATTTGCCCGAGCCGGATTCACCTACTAATGCTAAGAACTCACCCGTTCCGATGCGGAGCGTTAAATCATCGACGGCAGGGGCGTTGGTTTTCGGATCTCCGAATTGAATAGAGAGATTTTCTATCGAGATCAGCGGTGACATCAAGGTACTACCTGGATGGAAAGTGATTTCGCAGGCGTTGGGTAAAAAGCGAGGCATTGCACGCAGCTTCCATTGCGAGATACGATGCGGAATGAAAAGGTATCCCCGGCCTGAAAGCTGTCCGGGAAATCACAGTGGTTGGTCAATCCGAATACGTTCGTGTAGGCGATGCCTGTATTGGGATCGGTCCAGTTGGCTTGAACCTGCGTGGTGTCTAGCCCACCATTCAACGACGTTATGGTATAGTTTCCACAGATGCCGTCGATTTCCAGGCGTCCGGTGTAAACAGGTCCATTTTCTGTTTTTCGGCAACCGATCACGTTGCACAAAAACAGGGCTAATATGAAAATGAATGCAGGCATTTTAAAATTTTAGGTGACGAACGGTTTGCCCGCCGTGAATCAATTGTTTGAGTGAATCGATGCCGATCTTCAAATGTCTTTCCACAAAATTGGAGGTGATCTGCTTGTCGCTTTCTTCGGTCTTTACGCCTTCGGGGATCATGGGTTGATCGCTGACCAGCAACAAGGCGCCGGTGGGGATCTTGTTGTAAAACCCAACGGTGAAGATGGTGGCGGTTTCCATATCGATGGCGTAGGCGCGTACTTTTTGTAAGTAATCTTTGAAAGGTTCATCGTGCTCCCAGACACGTCGGTTGGTGGAGTAGACTGTGCCGGTCCAATAATCGATCTCCTGTTCCCGGATCGTGGTGGATACTGCTTTTTGCAGGGCGAAAGCGGGCAAGGCAGGCACCTCGGGTGGGAAGTAATCGTTGGAGGTTCCTTCTCCGCGAATGGCGGCGATGGGCAGGATGAGGTCGCCCAAGTTATTTCGCTTTTTGAGTCCGCCACATTTTCCCAAGAACAAAACCGCTTTGGGCCGAATGGCGGTCAGCAGGTCCATGACCGTGGCCGCGGTAGGCGATCCCATGCCGAAATTGATCAGGGTGATGTTATCGGCGGTGACGCAGGGCATGGGTCGATCGCTACCGACGATGGGGGCGTTGTTCCATTCCGAAAAGAGTTTCAGGTAATGACTGAAATTGGTGAGCAGGATGTACTCACCGAATTGGTCGAGCGACTGCCCGGTATACCGCGGCAGCCAGTTCTGAACGATCTCTTCTTTGGTCTTCATGCTACCGAAATTAAACAATTAGTTTTGATGCATGCTTTCCCTGGCTGATAACCTCCCTGTTCCATCCCTGCGCCGATTTCAAGGTCGGGAGGAGATCTTTGATGCCTGTCGCAAAAAATGGGTAGCATTAACGCCGGAGGAATGGGTGCGACAACAGGTGTTGGCGCAGCTCATACACGTGCTGCTAGTACCGACCAGCTGGATCGCCGTCGAGAAGGAGATCGAGGTGAACAAGCTGCGCAAGCGATTTGATGTATTGGTGCACGACGAACAGAGTCTTCCCTTTTGTATGATCGAATGCAAGGCGCCGGAGGTGCCATTGACAACTTCGGTACTCGATCAATTACTGCGTTATCATCTTCAGGTGCCCGTGCCTTATCTGATGATCAGCAATGGAAGCCAAACCATGGGTTGGCGTAAATCCGATGGTGAATTGGTTGAATTGGCTGATTGGCCATTGATCAGAAAATAACGTTCCATTTCCCGTCTTTTTCACTTGGAGATCGCACCCTGGCCAAGCTATTTTGCTGGCTCAATCAATCTTCATGCGATACTTTTCTTGCCTCTTCTTTTTTCTACTCTTCGTGGTTGCTTGTCGTCGGCAGCCGACCCTAGTGATACAAACTAATGATCCGCTCATCGCGGTCGATTCATTGAATCGGCAGATCCGAATCGATCTAGAAAGAAAGGGAAGTGCCGATCTGAGCCAATGGAACGAACACCAGTTATGGTCGGCCATCGCGCACGCCGATTCAATCGTGGCAATTGGTTATCAACCATTGGGATTTCTAGCCACTTCGAATTGGATCTCAACCATCGATCTGTCTGCTGCGTCATGGAAGCAGGCTCGTCAGCAGGTGATTGGACTTTTGGCCAACGAGTTGAATGCTTCTCGGATAATTTGGGTGGAAGATCGATTGCCGGTCATCTTATTGCGACTGAGCTCCAAGACGCAGCTGCAGCGCTTGCGTCGATCTCCGTACGTGCGTTATGTCGAACCGTTGAGCTATGATCATAATTTGGTTCGGGATGGGGTTCAACTCGAATCGTCAAGCGGGTGTGGGAGCAACACGCCCGATTATGGAATTCAGCTCGGTACGCATTACAGTTCCATCGCACCGGCGGCCAAGCTATCTTGGAATTATGCCGGTCATGGTATACCACAGGCTTGGGCACGAACGACCGGGCGGGGCATTAAAGTCTTCGTCATTGATTCGGGCTGTTCCTGGGCCCAGGATAATTTAGGCATTTCATTTAATTCCGGGGCTTCTTACGGAAGAACCCTTGAGCGAATCGTTACCTTACCACAAGACACCTGGATGGGTTTTTCCTTTGGCAATCCGGAGACCTCGAACGATGGGTGTGGACATGGTACATCCATGGCAGGTGTCATCGCGGCTCCTCGTTGTTCGGATGGCAATGCCGTTGGAATCGCCTACAACTGCAACCTCGTAACCTGTCGGGCAGCAACCGATGTTTTTTTAGATGAAGCCCGCGAGGTGAAGGGCGTGGTGGATGCTTTTACCAATGCGGCCAATCGTTCCGATGTCCGGATCATCAGCATGAGCATGGGCCGGATCACCAGTAGTTCCTACATGGTTGATGCGATCCGTTATGCCTATGGGAAAGGAAAATTGATTTTCACGGCAGCAGGTACGTCGTTTGGTTGGACGTCTGGCTGGGCAGGAGTGATCTTTCCAGCTAGGATGCCGGAGATCCAAGCCGTTACGGGTGTAAAAGATCTAAGCGCCTTATCTGCTTGTGCCGTTTGTCATACCGGACAGGAAGTCGATTTTGTAGTAACCATGGAACGAAATGCCGATGGAGATCATCCGCTAACCGTTGCAGATTCGGGCGATTGGCCTTCAAGTGTTGGAGGCTCCTCGGTAGCAACTGCGAGTATGGCCGGAATGGCCGCGTTGCTTTGGTCGAGATATCCAACCTTCAGCCGTGATCAGATCATCGTTCGTTTGCAGCAGTCAAGCAGTTTATACCCGTACAAAAACGCGCAATTTGGATGGGGGCGCGTCAACGTGGATCGGGCTACGCAATAAAAAAGGGGCCGAAGCCCCTTGTGTTGAATCCTTTGATGATGATCATGGGAAGATGCCAAGCTCCGCGTAGCTGGTGGCCACTTTGTTGATGGCAACAACATAAGCGGCTGTGCGCATATCAGGAATCGTTGGATTTGCTTTCCAGGTATTCATGATCTCGTGGGTGGCCGTGATCATGGTTTCTTCCAGTCCGCTGTAAACGAGGTCTACTTCATCGGGACCGTGCATGATGAAATCGCGTTCGGTTTGACTTACTTTCTTGCCAGAGAGTTCTTCGATTTGACCGAGAATGTGCGAGTTCAGGTTTTCGGTGAATCGCTTTTCCAGTCGACCATAACGAACGTGGCTGAGGTTCTTGAGCCATTCGAAATAAGAAACCGTTACTCCGCCGGCGTTCAGATACATATCGGGGATAACGATGGTTCCGTTTTTAGCAAAGACTTCATCTGCTTCGGGGGTGAGAGGGCCGTTGGCTGCTTCACCGATCAATTTGGCTTTCACGCGGGGCGCGTTGGAACCATCGATCACATTTTCCAATGCAGCGGGGATCAGGATGTCGCATTCTTTTTCCAATGCATCCGAGCTTTTTTCAAAGTTCTTGGCACCGGGAAAGTTCAGGATGGAACCGGTTTGTTTGCGGTGGTTGAAGACTGCGTCAACATCCAACCCCGCGTCGGATTCAATGGCCCCTTCGTATTCGGCCAGTGCCACGATTTTGGCGCCCGCTTGTTGAAAGAATTTAGCAGAGTGGTAGCCCACATTGCCCAGTCCTTGTACCACTACGCGCTTCCCTTCCAGACCAATGGGCAGGCCCAATTTTTGCATGATGTCGGGCATGTTGCACACTTCCCGTACACCGTAGAAAACACCCAGTCCGGTTGCTTCGCGGCGACCACGTACGCCACCTTGTGTGATGGGTTTTCCGGTTACACAGCCGGCGGCATCGATCTCACCGGGGTGCATAGCGGTATAGGTGTCAAGGATCCAGGCCATTTCGCGCTCGCCGGTTCCGTAATCGGGCGCAGGAACATCGGTGCCTGGACCGATGAAGTTCTTTTTGATCAACTCAGCGGTATAACGACGTGTGATTTTTTCCAGTTCGTAGGTCGTGTATTTTTTTGGGTTGATCTTAATGCCCCCTTTACCTCCTCCAAAGGGAACGTTTACGATGGCGCATTTATATGTCATCAAAGCTGCCAGTGCCATCACCTCATCCTGGTTTACTTCTGCCGCGAAACGAATCCCCCCTTTGCAAGGAGTTTTGTGGTGAGAGTGTTGAACGCGGTACGCTTCAATTACTTCGATGGATCCGTTGTCCAGCTTGACCGGAAAACGCATCTGGTAAACGGCATTGCATTCTTTGATCTGTGCCAGAATTCCTTTGTCCCATTGGGTGAATCCGGCAGCTTTGTCGAAGCTGCGTTCGACCGCACCAAAGAAGCTGTAGTGTTTGTTCGACATTCGGTTTGTTTTATGGTTGAGCAATCGTTCACTTAGTCAGCGGATCAGTTTTTTTGATCCAGTTTTTCCAGTCGGCTGAGTTTTCTGTCCATTCGGTATAAATAAAGCACGATCCCGAACAGTATAGTAAGCATCACAGCAATGACCACATAGATTCTTCCATCGCTGCGCATCTGTTCAGCCATGGTCACGGCTGCGGAGGCGGGGAAGAAGCAGAAAAAGGCGATCAGGCAAAAAAACCATTTCATGTGGTGCGTTTTTGTTCGTTCAATAATTCAATTCGGATTCGAATGGTGCTGATCCAAACGCCCAGCAATGTCCAACCGATCACGGCCGGGTAAAATACCATGCGCATCGAGGGACTGATGTCATTCTTCACGTCCAGGGCCGGATTTCCATCTTGGCCGGGGTGCAAGCTTTCCAGTACGCGCGGCAAAATCCAGATGGCGGGGAATAGGATCACATAGGCGAAGATGTTGTACACCGCGCTTATCCGAGCTCTGCGGTCGATGTCGGCTATGGAATCGCGCAATACGAGATAGGCAAAATAAACCAGTAAAGAGATTGCAGCCCCGATCAGTTTGGGGTCACGAGCGATTGTGCTAAAGGACTCGGCAAAAGGAACATTGGGATCTGCCCAGGTATAGGCGGCCCAGATCGAACCGGTTGAATAACCCAACAGTCCGAACAGGATGCCGGTTCCGGCATAGTGGCGGCTAGCGAGGTCGTGTTTTCGGTCCATTTTTCTCAAATACAAAATGGCTTGCACGACTGAAACGGTGAACAGGATCATCATGCCGAACCACATGCACACATGGAAATACAGGTTGCGGATCGTTTCTTGTAGAAGGGGAAGCTTGGGCACCGAACCGAGCAAGCCGGCTGTAAAGGTGTAGATCAGCAGCAGGATTCCGGTGATCTTCCACCAGGATCGGTACATATAACGAGGTGCGTTCGACATGGACATTGTCCGTTGACCGGACAGCCCGGCAAAATTAAGGTGAGTCGGCCCATCGCAATCGTGATTTTGCCTGAATAATTTTTACTCTTTCCACAAAAAGGGAAATAGGATCGTCGTAAGCAAAATGACCAATCCATCCAGCCCCAGCATTAGGGCAATCGAAACGGTGGTATCGGTGGGTTGTTCGTTGAATTGACCAGCGCTGATCTGTAAGAGCAAGATCAGTTGTGGGAGAATAATAGGAAAGCCTAAAATAGCCAAGATTGCCGCATTTTGTTGAGCCTTAGCCGCAACCGCAGACAGGAAGCTGAATACAAGGCTGAGGCTACATCCTCCCAGGAGAACGATCCCTAAGAAGCGAAATCCATCGGAGAAAGGACTCCCTAAAAACAAACGAAACAGGATCAGGCTAATCAAGCTCATGATGGCCATGAGCAAGGTGTTGAAGAGTAATTTGGCCAGCACCATGGTGATCGGATGGGCGAGCGTGTAGTAATACAACCATCGACCTCGGCTTTCCTGCATGAATCCCTTGGCCACGGCGTTGATGCAAATGAACAATTGGATCACCCAAAATAGTCCATTCCAGACCTGGGGCTCTGGAGACTCAAGCGATAGGTACAGGACAAACAAGGTCGAAAAGATATATAGCAGGATCCCGTAAAAACTATACTGTTGCCGGATTTCCAACAACAAGTCCTTTTTAAAAAGTGTCCAGATCGCTCGGATCATGATCGATTTGTATTGGCTATTCTTCGTAACAAGAACGGCAACGAGGTTCGTAAGAATCTTTGGCGCCCAACATCACTTGTGCATCATTGGCAACTTTCCGGTACGAATAGTTGGCGATGTGACCGCATTTAACACAGATGGCGTGCAGCTTGGTGACAAAATCCGCCTTGGCCAGCAGGCTGGGCATTTGTCCGAATGGTTTGCCCAAATAATCCATGTCCAATCCGGCCACGATTACCCGGATGCCTCGTTTGGCCAATTCGTCGCAGACATCCGGAATTTGGTCGTCGAAAAATTGGGCCTCGTCGATGCCGATTACTTCGGCGTTCCCTACCAGCTCCAAGATGGTTCGGGCTGATTCAACAGGTTTGGAATCGATGGCATTGGTATCGTGCGACACGATCTGTTGTTTGTCGTATCGGGTATCCAGCGCCGGTTTGAAGATTGCGACCGATTGGTTGGCGATCTTGACGCGTTTCAATCGGCGGATCAGCTCCTCCGTTTTCCCGCTGAACATCGATCCGCAGATCACTTCAATGCTTCCGCGACGCAGACCACTGGTGTTAGGTTCAATGAACATGTGAATTTATTTTTTCTAAGATCCTCGGTCTGACTCCACAGAGGATGTACATTTACTATTACCGAGCAACCCCAAAAATAGCGGAATGGAACGATTCAGGCAGTTGGTAATGGAATTGAATCGACAACTGGAGGCAGGTGTCGGGAACGATGCATTGCGCCAAACCATCGCCCTTTTGTCCATGGAGTTGGAGAAGGAAACGGGGCATAGCAGTCGTTCACTGGGAACGGCCAAGGTAGCGGTGGTACTTCCGGCCGCATCTATACAGATGAGCAGCACGGAATTTTCAAAGCCCACGGCTGAGTCCACTTCCTCCGATTTGCCCGTTTCAACAAAGCCAAACACCAAGCCCAAAGTTGCACCGCTGGTGCTTTTTGACGAAGAGTTTACCGTGGAATCTGCACCTGAATCCACTGCTCCCGTGGTCAATCCGGCCTATGATGTGATGGAAGAGGTGCCCACTTTATACATGCACAAGGGGGGTGAATTGAATGATCAGCTCCAAACTGAATCTGCCTCACTGAACGATCAATTGAAGGCTGCGTCGACCGAGCGCCAAGACATGTTGCGAGAAGGGCCAATCAAAGACCTTCGTAAGGCCATCGGGATCAATGAGCGATTTCAGTTCATCCGCGAATTATTTCGAGACGATGAGGCCATGTACGAACGGAGCGTCAAGACCATCAATCAGTTTCAAATTTTGCCGGAAGCAGAGTTTTGGATCAGTCGGGAATTAAAGACAAAATTGGGTTGGCCCATCGATCATCCTTTGGTCAATCAATTCGATCAATTGGTTAGAAGACGATTTTCCTGAATGTAGTGTAAGATCTTGTTGACCGATCCGGTTCGTTGCATTACAAAGCTTGCCGCCTTTTCGCCAATTTCAGAACTCAGATCCGGGTTCGACATCCACATTTTCAACCGTTCAACGAGTTCGGTCGCTGTTTGCGTTTCCGGAAGCACCACCGATCCATGGGCCTCTGCCAATTCCACAGCTTCCCGGTATTTTTTAATGTGTGGGCCACAGATCACGGGTCGGCCATAAACGGCTGCCTCCAGCACGTTGTGCACACCGGCCGGTGTCATGCCCCCCCCCACATAATTCACCCAACCAAATCGGTATAGATGAGCGAGCAGTCCGATCCTGTCCACGATTAGAACGGCAGGTTCGGGCTCGATATTCGACATGGGCAATGTGGAATGCAAGACTGCTTCAGGAAATAATTTTTGAAGTTGCAGAATATGAGAACCATTCACTTCATGCGGTGCGATCAGTAATTTAATGCCCAGCGATTTGATGCGCGGCCAAACGCGCTGCCAAAGCTGTTCATCGGCCTGCCAACTGCTTCCAATGATGATGGTTGGTTTTCCATTCATGAAAGCGTCTATCTCGGGGAATGATCTGGTTTGTGCAGCAATCGCGGCCACCCGATCGAAACGAGTATCTCCTGCTACCTCAACGGTCTCCGTGATACCGATGGTTGACAGTAAGTGCTTTGATGACTCATCCTGAACAAAGATCCGATCGAACCGGGTCAACATTTTACGCGCAAAAGCACCGTACCAACGAAAAAAAGACATCTCCGGACGAAAAGAGGCGGAGATCAGCAACAAGGGGACTTTTCGGTAGTGCAGTTTCTTTAAGTAGTAAAACCAGAACTCATATTTAACGAAGATGGCCAGTGTGGGGTTCACCACATCCAAAAATCGTTTGGCATTGGATGGGCTGTCCATGGGCAAATAAAATACCCAATCAACCCCCGGGTAGTGTTGCAGATGTTGGTAGCCGGAAGGGGAGAAGAAGGTTAGGAGGATCTTGTAATTCGGATATTGGGATCGAAGGTGCTCAATAACGGGTCTTCCTTGCTCAAATTCACCCAACGAGGCGCAGTGTATCCAGATGGTGGGGCCTTGTCCACGTAGCTTCTCCAACTGTTGGAATATGCCTGCTCGTCCGACGACCCAGGCCTTTGCTTTTGGATGGAACGGGGCCGCGATTCGAAGAACGATCGGATAGGTCAAGCGAAACAGGTGATAGAATAGTCGGCTCAAGGGGTTTACTATCGGTGGTAGACAAATGTAAATCAATGCCTCCTACTAGAGGGTTTTCAATTATTTTTGCCATCGAAAAATATTAGCATGCGTCCCATTCAAATGGTGGATACAAAAACCCAGTACCACCGCATCAAATCCGAGGTGGATCAGGCGGTTTTAGAGGTGCTGGAAAGTTCGGCCTTCATCAACGGTAAACCGGTGCAGCAATTTGCTGAAGAATTGGCTAGTTATTTGGGCGTAGCGCATGTAATTCCTTGCGCCAACGGAACGGATGCCTTACAGATTGCCATGATGGCGCTGGGGCTGCAACCCGGCGATGAAGTGATTACGCCTTCCTTCACCTACATCGCAACCACCGAAGTCATTGCACTCCTTCGACTGACTCCAGTTTTCGTTGAGGTCGATCCGCATACATTTTGCATGGATCCCGATTCGCTGCGCAAGGCCATCACCCCCAAAACCAAAGCGATCGTACCCGTGCACTTGTACGGACATGCCGCACCCATGGCGGAGCTCTTGCGCATTGCCAACGAGCATAATTTATTTGTGATCGAAGACAATGCCCAGGCCATCGGTTGTGATTATCATTTTTCGGATGGACGGGTCGCCAAAACAGGCACCCTGGGGCACATCGGATGCACGTCGTTTTATCCTTCGAAAAACTTAGGTGCCTATGGAGACGGGGGGGCGATTTTCACCAACGATTCAGCCCTGGCCGAGCGCTTGCGTATGATCGCCAATCACGGTCAACGTCAGCGGTATTATCACGAGATCGTGGGATGCAACAGCCGACTCGATTCAGTCCAGGCAGCTATTCTTCGGATAAAGCTACGTCACCTGGATGCTTACAATGAAGCCCGCCGCTCTGTAGCTGATTTTTACGATCAAGCATTTGCCACGCATCCCTTGGTTACTACCCCTTTTCAGGCGGTCTATTCCAAACATGTCTATCATCAGTATACACTGAAATTGGCAGCGGGGGTAGACCGGGACGGACTCGTCAAATACCTGGCCGACCGTTCCATTCCCAGCATGATCTATTATCCCGTGCCCGGTCATCGTCAACCCATGTTCGCTGAATTTGGTTCGGCTGAACATTCCATGCCGATCACGGATGCCTTGACGGATGTGGTGATCTCTTTGCCCATCCATACGGAAATGGACGAGGAGCAAAAAGCGTACATTGCTAACGCCGTATTGGAGTATCTTAACAAATAGTATGATCTACGATCAACTGGTGAATAAAGAAAAGAAACTGGCCCTGATCGGATTGGGTTATGTAGGGCTACCCATTGCCCTTGCCTTTGCGCGCAAGATCTCGGTGATTGGCTTTGACATCAACCGCCAGCGGGTGGAAATGATGAAGAACGGCATTGACCCAAGCAATGAGTTGGAAGCAGCCGATTTTGCCGGGTGTGACATTGAGTTCACGGATTCATTGGAGGTTTTGAAAGAAGCTAGTTTTTATATAGTTGCTGTTCCCACACCGGTCGATGAACACAACGTACCTGATCTGACTCCCGTACAGCGAGCTTCGGAAACGGTTGGAAAGGTTTTGAAGAAGGGTGACTATGTCGTTTTCGAATCCACAGTCTATCCGGGATGCACCGAAGAGGATTGTTTGCCGATCATGGAACGTATCTCGGGATTGAAAATGGGGGTGGACTTTAAGTTGGGGTATTCACCCGAGCGAATCAATCCAGGCGACAAGCAACATACCTTGTCCAAGATCGTTAAGGTGGTGTCGGGCTGTGATGCCGAGTCATTGGTTCAGATCGCCCAGACCTATGAACTGGTCGTGGATGCGGGTGTACACCGTGCTTCAAGCATTAAAGTAGCTGAGGCCGCCAAGATCATTGAGAATACCCAACGGGATCTGAACATCGCTTTGATGAATGAGCTGTCCATCATCTTCGATAAGATCGGGATTAATACGTACGAAGTATTGGAGGCTGCAGGAACTAAATGGAATTTTTTGAAATTCCAGCCGGGTCTTGTTGGAGGCCATTGCATCGGCGTTGATCCGTATTACCTGACCCACAAGGCCAAAAAGTTGGGTTATCATTCAGAAGTGATCTTATCAGGGCGCAACATCAACGATGGGATGGGGCGTTACGTGGCAAATAAAGTTGTTCAGCACATTATCCAGCATGCTGGTGATCCGCGCAAGGCCCGTGTGTTGGTTAAAGGAGTCACATTCAAGGAGGATGTGAGCGACATCCGTAATTCGAAAGTCAGTGATGTAATTAAAGTATTGCAAGAATTTTTTGTGCAGGTGGATGTAGTAGACCCGCATGCAGATTCAGATGAGTTGATGCATGAATATGGGTTTGGCTTAGCCGATCAAATTGGCAACGAATACGATGCGGTGATCGTGCCCGTCCCACATCAGGCATATCGGGCGCTGGATGATGCTTATTTCGCATCCATCACACGGCCCGATGCATTGATCGTGGACCTGAAAGGCATTTATCGCAATCAGATTTTGAGTCGTAAATACTGGAGTTTATAATGCGTATTGAGCCCTGTCATATTGAAGGATTGTTCATCCTCGAGCCCCAGGTATTTGGCGATGCTCGTGGATATTTTTTTGAATCCTACAGTCAAAAAGTCTTTCAGCAACAAGACTGGTCATATCAGTGGGTGCAGGACAATCAGTCTTCGTCCGTTCATGGGGTGATTCGGGGCTTGCATTTTCAAGCGCCGCCGTATGCGCAAGCCAAATTGGTCCGGGTACTGCGGGGCGCCATCCTCGACGTGGCCGTTGATATTCGCAAAGAATCGCCGACTTATGGGAAGCATGTGGCCGTTGAGCTTTCATCCGACAATAAGTTGCAATTATTGATCCCGGCCGGCTTTGCGCATGGGTTTTCCGTACTCTCTGCCGAAGCCGAGGTGATGTATAAATGCGACCAGGGTTATCATCGAGAATCGGAGGGCGGATTGTTGTACAATGATCCGGCGTTGAATATTGATTGGCGTGTGCCGGTGAATGCCGCGATCGTATCAGATAAAGACCGGGTTTTGCCGCGTCTGGCTGCTTTTAATTCCCCTTTTTAGGACTCATGGAAAAGAAGCCAACCATTGTAGTTACGGGGTCACAGGGTCAATTGGGTAGGTCGTTAAAGGATCTGGAATCGGAGTATCCCCAGTATAAGTTTGTTTTTTTATCCCGATCCGACATGCCCATCCATCATTTTGAGTTGGTGCGCCAATTTTTTGAGGGGATCCAGCCAGACTATGTGATCAATGCGGCTGCGTATACGGCCGTAGACCGTGCTGAACTAGAAAAGGAGTTGGCCTTTCAGGTGAATGCAGAGGCCGTAGGGGTGATGGCCGCCTGGTGCCATCAGCATGGGGCTAAGTTCCTTCAGGTGTCGACCGACTACGTATTTGATGGAAAGGGAAATCATCCGTATGTGGAGACGGACCCGACAGGGCCGCAATCGGTTTATGGTTCATCCAAATTGGCCGGAGAACAACAAGCTTTTCAGTTTAATCCCGATTGCATCGTGGTTCGGACAGCTTGGGTGTACTCTCCGTACGGAAAGAATTTCTTCAAAACGATGGTTTCTTTGTTGCGCGACAAACCCACTATTCATGTCGTGAATGATCAGGTTGGAACCCCTACGTATGGGCGCGATCTGGCTAAGGCGTTGTTGGATATTGTTGCATCGGGCAAGTGGCAACCAGGGGTCTATCATTATAGCAATGAAGGACGAATTAGTTGGTATGATTTTGCGATCGAGATTCAGCGTCAGATTGGAACCGATTGTGCAATCGTGGCCATTCCGACCACGGCCTATCCAACACCCGCAGTTCGTCCGGCTTATTCTGTGCTGAACAAGAAAAAGATCATTGATGTGTTTGGGGTGTCGGTGCCTGACTGGAAACTTTCCCTGACCGATTGTGTCAGCCGCTATCGTGATTGATCAATCGCGTGTTTCTTCCTTCTCGTACAAGTGGATCGCTGCAAGGCTGAATTTTCTTTAACTCACAGAGTGCCAGATCTTAGTAAAGGTATTCGCATTCTCTTTTTGGTATAAAAAAACCGGCGTTGCCGGTTTTTTTTGTTGACCCATAAGGATTCGAACCTTAACAGACAGAACCAAAATCTGTAGTGCTACCGTTACACCATGGGTCAATCCGAAGAGGGTGCAAAAATAGTGCTGAGGGGGTTTTCTCCCAAACTTTTCAGCGGCTGATTAATTGGCTTGAACCAGGAAGTAGGTCTTTTTCCCTTTTTGAACCAGAATGAATTCATTGTGCAGTAAAAGGGCGGTGTCTATGCGTGCGTCGACCTGATCGATCTTTTTGCGGTTGATGCTGATGCCCCCAGCTTGTACCAGTTTTCGAGCCTCGCCTTTGCTGGGCAGCACACCCGAATTAGCCAAAAAGCTCACAACGTCCAGCCCCTGCGCCAATTGATCCCGCGAAATGGGACAAGTTAAAACCCCTTCAATGGCCAGTAGATCCGCTCGGCTGAGGCTTTCTGCCGGTGCCGATTGTTGTGCAAAGAGTTTTTCTGTCGTGAGCTGAGCGCTGCACAGGGCATCTGCTCCATGTACATAGGTAGTAATCTCCTCCGCTAGCCGTTTTTGAAGTACGCGTTGCGACGGATTTTCGGCATGTGCTTTTTCGATTGATTCGATGATGGATCGATCCAAAAACGTGAATAGGCGGATCCATTTTTGCGCATCGGTATCACCGGCATTTAGCCAGAATTGATAAAATTGATAGGGAGATGTTTTTTCGGGCGAAAGCCAAATGTTGCCGGATTCGGTTTTTCCAAATTTCCCACCGTCGGCTTTTGTCACCAGGGGCGTAGTAAATACAAAGGCCTGTCCGCTTACTTTTCTGCGGATTAATTCCGTACCGGTGGTCATGTTTCCCCATTGGTCGCTACCACCCATTTGAAGCTTGCAATTTTTATGCTGGTAGAGCCAGTAGAAATCGTACCCCTGCATCAGTTGATACGCAAACTCCGTGTAGCTGATGCCGGTTTCACCGTCGAGCCTCTTTTTAACGCTCTCCTTGGCCATCATGTAATTGACCGTGATGTGTTTTCCGGTATCACGCAGGAAATCGATGAATCCGATGTTTTTGAACCAATCGTAGTTGTTGACCAGCTCAGCGGCGTTGTTTTTTTCGGGGGAGAAATCTAGAAACTGTTCCAATTGTTTGCGCACTCCGTTGATATTGGCTTGGAGAACTTCTTCACTGAGAAGATTCCGTTCCTCGCTTTTTCCACTGGGGTCACCCACCATACCGGTGGCTCCGCCGATCAAGGCGATTGGTTTGTGCCCAGCTCGCTGCAGGTGGACCAGCAAGAGAATGGGTACCAGACTTCCAATGTGCAAGCTGTCGGCCGTGGGATCAAATCCGATATAACCCGTGGTCAGTTCCCGGTTCAGTTGATCTTCGGTTCCAGGCATGATGTCCTGTATCATCCCCCGCCAGCGTAATTCTTCGACCAGATTCATGTAGATAATACGATGATTTACAGATTTATAGACCGATTTCAATCACGATCTCGTCAAAAATAAGTTAGTTTGATCAGACGATGGCCGACAGGGGGGTGGAATCCGATTTTGTAGTTAAATTTGAGTATCCATTATCTGCATTCAAATTCGGCGCTTGGTTCTTGTAAACCAATGACATGAACATGAAAAACATTCGGTTACTAGCCTTATTTCTGTTGCCAGGCCTGGTTGGCTATGGTCAATTCCGGAAATATTCCGATGAATTTTTGAACATCGGAGCAGGTGCCCGCGGCTTGGCCATGGGTGGCGCCCAAGTAGCTTCTGTACAGGATGGTACAGCGGGGTATTGGAATCCTGCCGGACTCATGGGCATTGGTACCGTTCCGCAGATCAACCTGATGCATGCCTCATATTTTGCAGGGATTGGTAAATACGATTATGCCAGTTTGGCCTTGCCTTCATCCGATAAAAAGCGCGTGGTGGGCATCACGGCCTTGCGGTTTGCAGTAGATGACATCATGAATACCTTGTTTTTGGTGGAGCCGGATGGTTCACTGAATTACAACAACATCCAATCTTTCTCTTCGGCCGATTATGGCTTCTTGTTCTCGTACGCGCAGCTATTGAAATCCAAAGGCGAGGGATCCCTGCGGTTTGGGGCCAATGCCAAAGTGATTCACCGCAGTGTTGGCAAGTTTGCCAAGGCCTGGGGTTTTGGAGCGGATCTTGGATTGCAGTACACCTCGAAGACTTGGCAGTGGGGCATAGCGGCTCGAGATGTAACCACTACATTCAATACTTGGTCATTCAGTTTTACCGATCGGGAGAAAGAGGTGCTATACCTGACCAACAATGAGATTCCCGTGAAATCGACCGAGCTCACGGCTCCTCGTTTGGTAGTAGGATTGGGCAGGCGATTCGCTTTGGGCAAACAAATTCATTTGTTGGCGGAGCTGAATGCCGACCTCACGTTTGACGGTAAGCGCAACACGGTGCTGAGTGCTGACCCGGTCAGTGTCGATCCCAAACTAGGATTGGAGCTGAGCGTAAAGGATCAGTTTTTCTTGCGGGCCGGGGTGAATAATTTCCAGCGCGCGCTGGCAGATGGGGACACCTTGAATCAAAAGCGGGTATGGATATTCCAGCCCGGTGCGGGAGCAGGGTTCCGTATTCAGCAGGCTACCATCGATTATGCTTTCATCAATTTGGCCAATCAATCCAATCCCTTGTTCACGCATGTGTTTTCCTTTCGGCTGAATCTGGTAGCGAATAAGCCCAAGAAATCTTCGGCTGAATAAATATCCATTTCTATGAAACGCATTCTTTTTTGGTCACTGTTTTTGTTGACGGGATTTGCGCAGGCGCAGCCCTTCAACAATGAATGGATTGATTACAATAAGACCTACTACAAGTTTTCCGTGGGTTCCGATGGACTGTATCGAATCAGTCAATCCGTTCTCTCGGGAATCGGTTTGGGCAGCACACCTGCGGAACAATTCCAACTTTGGCGAAACGGAGAGCAGGTGCCGCTATTTACATCGGTGGCCACGGGTGCGATGGGTGCATCCGATTACATTGAGTTTTGGGGCAGAATGAATGATGGCAGACCGGATAAGGTTTTATATCGCAATCAGAATCACCAGTTAAATGACCGATGGAGTTTGGAGACCGATACGGCCGTTTTTTTCTTGACCGTCAATCCCACTGGCAATAATCTACGCCTCGTCAATACAGCGAACACGTTACCGACGAGTGCAACGCCGGAACCTTTTTTCTATCACACAGCTGCCTTGAACCACAAACAACGCATTAATCCCGGTTATGCTGCTATTGTGGGATCAGCGGTTTATTCTTCCAGCTACGATCAGGGCGAGGGGTGGACGTCGAATGATATTGGTTACAATGTCACCCGAACCGATAATTTAACCGGGCTGTTTCCGTATACCGGGACGGGTGCTAACACGCCCATCCTGAATTTATCGGCTACGGGAAATGCCTTGAACCCGCGCACTTTCTCCATCAGTGTTAATAGTACGCAGCTGGATTTGGCGACCATGGATTATTTTGATTATGTGCGTCGAATCGTTTCGGTGCCCACATCTTTGATTGCATCGGGAACAGCTTCCGTGGCGGTCAAGAATCTCTCTACAACCAATCCGGACCGTATGGCATTGGCCAAAATGGAATTGTTGTATCCGAGACTGTTCAATTTTGGCGGAGCCAATAATTTCGCTTTCCCGTTGCAAGATGGGACTGCCGGAAATTATTTGGAGATCACTGGCTTTACGCACGGTGGCGTGGCGCCGGTCTTGTATGATTTCACCAATGGACAGCGCTACGTGTGTGATATTGCTACAGCAGGAATGGTTAAAGTGATGCTAGCCCCTGCAGCGGGTGTGCGGAACTTATTGTTGGTTTCTCAAGCAACGGGGGTGCCTCAATTCGTTAGCAACTTACAGTCGCGCAGTTTTGTCAATTATGGATTGTCCAGCAACCAGGGCAATTACTTGATGATCTCTCATTCAGCCATTTTGAATGGAACAGGTGGTACGACACCGGTGGAAGATTATCGGGCCTATCGGAGTTCAGCGGCCGGTGGAGGATATACGGCTAAGATTTATATGATCGACCAGTTGGTGGATCAGTTTGCTTTTGGGATTCGGTTGCATCCGTTGTCGGTCCGCAATTTCATTCGCTATGCTCGGGCGACCTATTCGTCCCCAGTCAAGAATGTGTTGTTGGTGGGCAAAGGGGTAGAATACACCGCGAATCGCGGAAGTCTGTCGAACCCGGATTTGAATCGCTTGTCGTTCATCCCTACATTCGGGAATCCGGCTTCAGATGTGTTATTGGCAGCCGATCCGGGGCCGAATGGGATTCCGCAAGTTTCAATCGGACGTTTGTCGGTGATCAATGGAGATGAGGTGCGTTCTTACCTCGATAAGGTAATCCAATATGAACAGCACTTGGTGTTTCAGTCGCCGTTGATCAGTGACAAGGCCTGGACTAAAAATGTGGTACACGTGATTGGATCTGGCGATGGTACTCTGGGAGATGTCTTGACCAACTCCATGAATGGGTTTACCAATATCATTTCTGATACAGCATATGGGTCTAGAGTTCACACATTCAGTAAGCTCAGTACGGCACCAGTAGAGCAGGCGAATTCGGCTCGGTTGTACAATTTGTTTGAACAAGGGATTGGGATGCTCACCTATTTCGGGCATAGCTCCGCCAGTACGTTAGAGTTTAATTTGGACGATCCGGACAGTTACAACAACGCCGGGAAATACCCATTATTTGTATTGCTTGGTTGTAATGCAGGTAATTTTTTCACGTTCAATGCCCAGCGTTTGTTTTCTCGGGAAACCATCTCTGAGAAGTTTGTATTGGCTCCCCAACGCGGTAGCATTGCAACGATCGCCAGTACCGGCTTAGGCATTGTGAATTACCTGGATATATATCATGGGAATACGTTGAAGGCTGCATCTGTTACGAAATATGGTCAATCTATTGGGGAGATCATGCGCGAGTCAATCACCCAGGTTTTCAATTTAACCACGCAGGACGATTATTTTGCACGGTTTCATTGTGAACAGTCCACCTTGCACGGCGATCCGGCCTTGATTTTGAAAGGTTCCGCTCCTAAGCCGGATTATGTAATTGAGGACCAGCAAGTTCGGGTTAATCCCTCTTTCGTGTCGGTTGCGGATGCCAGTTTCCAGGTTGAGGCAGCAATCTTGAACTTGGGAAAAGCCATTAACCGAGATATCGTGGTAGAGGTAAAGCGAACCTTTCCGGATCTGTCCACCCAGGTGATCATTCGCGATACGATCTCTGGCATCCGTTTTTCAGACACGGTTCGTTATTCCATTCCCATTCAAGCCTTGCGCGATAAAGGCTTGAATAAGATCTCCATCTGCATAGATGCAGACAACACGGTCGATGAATTGTATGAATCTAATAATTGTATTACGAAGGATGTATTTATCTACGAGGATGAAGCCCGTCCGGTTTATCCCTACAATTTCGCGATCGTAAATACGCAGAACATCAAGTTGACGGCATCTACGGCCAATCCGTTTGCTCCGCTGAAGCAGTATCGGATGGAGATCGATACCACCGAGTTGTTCAATTCTCCTTTAAAAGCTACGCAGACCATTTCCAGCACCGGTGGGGTGTTGGAGTTTAATCCGGGCTTGGCTTTTGTGGACAGCACTGTTTATTACTGGCGCGTGGCGCCGGTTCCGGCTACTGGGCAACCCGTTTGGAATGATGCATCGTTTCTTTTTAAGATAAATTCATCTTCAGGATTCAATCAGTCACATTATTATCAGCACAAGGCATCTGAGGTTAGTCGCATGAAGCTGGAGCGCGATGGTTGGAAATTTGATACGGTTCAAAATATTTTGATGGTATACAATGGTGTTTGGGCATCGGCAATCACACAGGATGCCGCCATGTGTATTTCCGTTAATAACAATCCCTACATGCGTAGGACTTGTTATTGGGGCTTGGCATTTAATGTTTTCGATAAAAATTCATTTAAGCCCTGGGTGAATCAAGTGGTCGGTACGGGTGGGTTGTATCAAAGCTTGAATCCCGGTTGTTCTCCATCTCGTATTTGGAATTTTGAATTTAACAATGATTCCTCTGGCAGACGGAAAGCCAAGGAATTTCTCATGCAGGTTCCAACCGGTAATTTAGTTGTATTCCGTTTGGTTGCCATCAATGGAAGTACCATCGAGCAAGTGGACAGTTGGAAGGCTGATACGTTGGTATATGGTCCAGGTAACACCCTTTATCATATGTTGCGGTCGCAGGGGGTAACGGTTCTTGATTCTTTAACAAGTTTAAAAACGATCAATGCTGTATTTGCGAAAAACACACCAAGTTATGCAACCCAGCAAGTAATTTCACAAGGTCGGTTTGATGCAATCAGTTTGCCTGCTACTTTTCAAACGCTGGACTCCGTTGGCGCCATACTTTCCCCCAAATTTGGTCCTGCCAGAAATTGGAACTCATTGCGCGTTTCGGCTAGTAGTGACAATGTCGCCGACTCTGCTTCAATTAAGATATTCGGTATAACTGCCTCTGGAAGCGCTAGCTTAGTTGGTGAAATTCCGGCAAATACAACGGTTTACGATTTATCGACGGTATCTGCCTCGCAATATCCATATATACAGCTCTCTTTATTTGCTAAAGACACGGGCTTGTTCACTCCCTATCAGCTCAATAAATGGCAAATATTGTATGATCCTGTTCCGGAGGGAGCTTTGTCACCACGTGAATTATATCAGTTTGAGGATACACTTGAATTGGGTCAACCTCAAGATTATCGAATTGCCTTCCGAAATGTTAGCCAAACGTCTTTTGACAGTATTCTTGTTCAAGCACAGGTTGTAGATTGGCAAAATGTAACCTACAATATTCCACTGCCTAGGCTGAAGGCATTGGCGCCTAGCGACACAGCCATCATTCAACTGCGCATTCCCACTACTACCTTGCCTGGGAATAACACGATTTATTTAGATGTCAATCCGGGGCAGGACCAGCCAGAACAATATCACTTCAACAACATTGCCTTGCGAAATTTGTATGTCAGACCTGATAGCATCGATCCAACTTTGGATGTGACCTTTGACGGGATTCATATACTTAATCAGGATGTTGTGTCTGCGCAGCCGTTTATCAAGATGCAATTGAATGACAATTCAAAATGGATGCTATTGAATGATACCTCGTGTGTCACTGTGCACGTGCGGTACCCGAATGGTCAGCTTCGCCGATATTATTTCCGGAATGATACGCTGCAATTCTATCCAGTGACCAATGCCCCGGCACAGATTAATCAGGCGGAATTGCATTTTAGCCCATTCTTCGCCATTGATGGAGAATATGAGCTAATCGTCAGTGCTAAGGACCGTAGTCAAAATCAATCCGGAGTGGTCGACTATAAAGTTCGTTTTCAGATAGTCAATACCCCCTCCATTACCAATCTGATCAACTACCCCAATCCTTTCACTTCGAATACTGCCTTTGTATTCACGCTGACCGGCAAGGAGCCTCCTTCCCAATTCAAGATTGAGATCATGACTGTTACGGGGCGAGTGGTTCGAGAGATTACCCAGAATGAGATCGGTCCATTACGGATCGGGCGGAACATTACGGAGTTTCGATGGAATGGCACAGACCAATTTGGTCAGGCATTGGCTAATGGCATATACTTGTATCGCGTGGTTACGAATCTTAATGGAAAATCACTGGAACTGAACAAGAACTCAATTACGGATCCGTATTTTTCCAACGGATATGGGAAGATGTATCTGATGCGTTAAGTTTTTATACGGGAGTTGTTGGCTTTCCCCATCGGTTGAGCGGTTTTGTTTCTGTAGTTTTGCCGCGTGGGAAAAATCTCGATCAATCTGTCCGGGGGCGGCTTGTCCAAAAAGGAAGTTGTTGTTGGAGTCGACCTTGGCACGACGAATAGTTTGATTGCCTGGGTTGATCCGATTTCCAAACAACCAAGATGTTTGTCAGACGATGCTGGGCGATTTTCTATTCCTTCCCTTGTTCACGTCGATGTCTCTGGGGGGATGAATGTTGGTTATGATGCTCGCCAACACATCAGTAGTGATCCTTCTTCAGTGATTTATTCCGTTAAGCGACTCATTGGGCTTAATCGAAAGGACCAAGAGGCGAATCCTGATCAGTTTCGATTTTCTTACCCTATTCGGTTTGCATCACATAACGGAGACATAGAAATTGATCTCGGGCCAAAAGGGTACGCTCCTTCGCAAATCTCCGCAGAGGTCCTGAAGAAACTAATAGAGCAGGCTGAAACGCAGTTAGGTCAGAAAATTACGAAGGCCGTGATCACGGTACCGGCCTATTTTAACGATTCACAGCGACAAGCCACCCGGGAAGCTGGACGGTTGGCCGGCCTGGATGTGTTGCGGATTATCAATGAACCCACAGCTGCTAGTTTGGCTTATGGCATTGGGTTAACGCATGCTGGAACGCGTCGAGTTGCTGTTTATGATCTGGGGGGAGGAACCTTTGATATTTCCATACTTGAGATCACCGATGGGGTTTTTGAAGTATTAGCTACCCATGGAGATACTCAATTGGGTGGCGATGATTTTGATCAACGCATTGTTTCTTACTGGAAGGGAACAACGCTTTCAGCTGATATTGATCTAGAAGACTCCGGGAAGTTGCGCATACTGGCCGAACAGGCAAAATGCATATTGACTGAAAAGGATTCCTTTACCGGTCAGATAGGTCACCATCAGTTGCAGTTGTCAAGAATCGATTTTGAACGTTTGATCGAGCCTTTGATCGAGCGGACGATTCGTTCCTGCCAGCATGCTTTACAAGATGCCGGTTGCACCATTGATCAAATCGAAGAGGTTGTATTGGTAGGGGGCTCTACCCGGGTTCCAGCTGTAATCAGCCGAGTTTCCGAGTTTTTCAAAAGACCGGTTCGACATTCCATAGACCCTGATCAAGTGGTGGCGTTAGGAGCCGCTATTCAGGCTGATATTTTGGCCGGAAATAATCAGCAACTGCTTTTACTGGATGTTACCCCGCTTTCATTGGGGATAGAAACGGCAGGGGGACTCATGGATGTATTGATTCCGAGAAATAGCAAAGTTCCGGCTCGTGTTAACCGGCAGTACACTACACAGAAAGACGGGCAGAGTGGAATACGGATTTCTGTACATCAAGGGGAAAGAGACCTAGTGAAAGACAATCGGGAGTTGGCAACTTTTCACTTGAAGGGGATACCGGCCATGCCGGCAGGTTTGCCAAAGGTTCAGGTTTCGTTTCAAATCGATGCGGATGGGATTCTGCAAGTAACTGCTAAAGAATTGAGAAGCGGAGTGGAGCAGTCGATCAAGATCAATGACAAATTGGGCTTAGACGACGCATTGGTTGAACAGATGATCGAAGCTTCCATCCGGCATGCTACGTCTGATATCGCCGTTCGAAAATGGACAGAACTGTTAGTGGAGGCTGAGCAATCGATTGAGCAAACAGCTTTATTCATTAATAAGAATCAATCACGCATAACAGATTCAGAAGTGCAACTGCTCAATGGGGCGTTGGATCAGGTACGTGTTCAGTTGGTTAGCCAACACTCCGACCAATTACAAAAAAGCTTAGATGAGTTAGACATGGTCGCTCGACCAATCGCTGAGCGGGTCATGGATGAAGCAATTTCCGATGCTTTGCAAGGCAGGAGCATATCCGGGTTGGATCCAGAAAGTTGAGGGTTGTAAGCTCGACGGGTGTGTGCGCAAACCGGATAAAGATTCTGGCAAAAAAATTAGAGTAATTTTTATTTCCCCTATCTTCGCTTCCCCAAAAGGAGGTATACTATGCTGATTATCGATTCAAAAGACTGCGAAAACATTGACAAGGCGCTGAAAAAGTACAAAAAGAAGTTCGAGAAGTCCAAAACACTTCTTCAACTTCGTGCACGTCAAAGCTTTACAAAGCCTTCCATCAAGCGCCGCGGCGAAGTGCTGAAAGCAATCTACAAACAACAGATCGCCAGCGGTAAAATCGACGTATAATCTTTGATTTTCAATGCATTATCAATATAAGCCACCCTCGGGTGGCTTTTTGAATTTCTGCCTACCTTGTGGACCATGAAGACCTTCGATGCGGCGCTGCCTTTTCAAGCTTTTCTGGATCACCTCAAGTTCCAAAAGCGTTTTTCGGCGCACACCATTCAGGCGTACACAACAGACCTCCAACAAGGTTTCGATTTCTTTCAATTAACCTTCGGGGTAGGGGAGCCCGCCCAGATCCAGTCTACCATGATTCGAAGCTGGCTGGCCGAAGGAAAAGCTGCCGGACTCACCCCCCGTACCCTCAACCGAAAAATATCGGCCTTCAAATCCTTCTTTAAATATCTCGTTCGCCAAGGTCTGCTGGCATCCAGTCCCATGGCCCCCATCATCAGCCCCAAAATGCCCAAGCGGCTCCCTGTTTTTTTAAAGGAAGAAGAAGCCCTCTCTCTCTTGCAGATGCTGGAGGTCAGGGCAGAAGACTGGAACTCATTGAACGCCCAATTGATTCTTACCCTGCTCTATTCAACCGGTATGCGGTTGAGCGAACTCATCGGACTAAAACCCGATCAGGTCGATTTCAGTCGGGCCGTGCTCAAAGTACTCGGAAAGGGAAACAAGGAACGGATCATTCCAATCAGCCCACACCTGTCACGCGTTTTGCAGCAATACCTGCAACAAAAAAAGGAACGGTTTGAGCTTTTAGCCGGACCAATCCTGGTCACGGAAAAAGGAAAATCACTCTATCCCAAATACGTCTGGCAACTGGTTAATCGCTTGCTGGGCGAAGCGACCACCTTAGACAAAAAAAGTCCCCATGTGCTCCGACATACATTTGCCACCCATCTCATGAATCAGGGGGCAGACCTGAATGCCGTCAAGGAATTGCTGGGCCATAGTAGTTTGGCAGCCACTCAAGTCTATACACACAATACCATCGGGAAATTGAAAGACATACACCGGAAAGCGCATCCAAAATCCTGATCTTGGTTATAGGAATCCGTTGGGGAATTTCGTACATTGTTCATTGCTGTTCGATTCGATCCAACCCCGAAAAATATAGCTTATGACCATTTCCATTCAAACCGTGCATTTCAGTGCCGACCGCAAACTCGTCGACCACATAGAGAAAAAGCTGGAGAAACTCAATCAACAACACGATCACGTCATTCAGGTCACTGTTTTCCTGAAATTGGATAACATCGTCCATACGATCAAGGACAAGGTGGCGGAGATTCGGGTCCATGTACCGGGTCGGGACCTGTTCGTTAAGTCCATTAGCAAATCCTTCGAAGAATCCTTTGATTCAGCCTTGGATTCCATGCTCAACCTGATCAAAAAGCAGAAAGAAAAACAGTCCGCCTGAGGGCCTTTGGCCAAGGGCCTGATCCTTCGGAAGTTGCGGTGGAAAAAACCCCTGACTAAAATTTTTCCGAAATCCATTTTCCCCTACCTTTGCCTTCCCAAAATTTGGGGGTAGTTCTTTATTGGCAGCAATGCCGTTCCTAATCAGAATGGAAGGGAAGAGTCGGAGGATCCAGCGCCGACTTGAAGGATATTGCCACCTTAGCTCAGCTGGTAGAGCAACTGATTTGTAATCAGTAGGTCGCCAGTTCGATTCTGGCAGGTGGCTCAGCGGGCAAGTAGCCAAGTGGCCAACGGCAACAGACTGTAAATCTGTCCTCTTCGGAGTTCGGTGGTTCGAATCCATCCTTGCCCACACCCAACCACGACCCAGGAACGGTCAGATCTGCATCAAAAGCGGGAGTAGCTCATTTGGTAGAGCGGTAGCCTTCCAAGCTTCAGGTGGCCGGTTCGAGCCCGGTCTCCCGCTCCAGGAGTCAGATGAGGAAATTGAGTCAGAACCTTTCGGCTTAATCCCTGATGTCGCAGACGCCAAAAGCCGTTGTAGCTCAGGGGTAGAGCACTTCCTTGGTAAGGAAGAGGTCGTGAGTTCAATTCTCATCAACGGCTCCATAAAAAAGTAGATTTTAAACAAAACATAAAACACACAAAAACCGATAACAATGTCAAAAGAGACCTTTAAGCGGGACAAACCCCACGTTAACGTAGGTACCATCGGTCACATCGACCACGGAAAAACCACCCTGACTGCTGCGATCACCACGATCCTGGCTACGAAGGGTTTTGCGCAAGCAAAAAAGTATGATGAGATCGATGCCGCTCCGGAAGAAAAAGAGCGTGGTATCACCATCAACACGGCACACGTAGAATATGAGACGGATAACCGTCACTACGCACACGTGGATTGCCCAGGTCACGCTGACTATGTAAAGAATATGATCACCGGTGCCGCCCAGATGGACGGTGCAATCCTGGTGGTAGCTGCGACCGACGGTCCGATGCCCCAAACCAAGGAGCACATCCTCCTGGCTCGTCAGGTAGGTGTACCTAAGGTCGTTGTATTCATGAATAAAGTTGACTTGGTTGACGACCTCGAGTTGTTGGACCTCGTTGAAATGGAGATCCGCGATCTGTTGACCTTCTACGGATTCGATGGTGCCAATACCCCGATCATCAAAGGTTCAGCCATCAAAGCCCTTGAAGGCGACGCTGATGGTGTGAAGCAAGTGGAAGAATTGATGGCAGCTGTTGACAGCTACATCCCACTGCCTCCTCGTCCAGTTGATCAACCTTTCTTGATGTCTGTAGAAGACGTGTTCTCGATCACAGGTCGTGGTACGGTTGCCACCGGTCGTATCGAGCGCGGTCGCATCAAAGTAGGTGAAGGTGTTGAAATCGTAGGACTCATCGACGCTCCTTTGACCTCCACGGTAACCGGTGTTGAAATGTTCCGCAAGCTCCTCGACGAAGGAGAAGCTGGAGACAATGCGGGTCTGTTGTTGCGTGGTATCGAAAAAACCCAGATCCGTCGCGGTATGGTTATCGTGAAGCCTGGTTCGATCACCCCCCACACCGAATTCAAAGCCGAGGTTTACGTCCTCAGCAAAGAAGAAGGTGGACGTCACACGCCATTCTTTAACAAATACCGTCCTCAGTTCTACTTCCGTACCACCGACGTAACCGGTGAGGTGGAGTTGGCTGCAGGAACTGAAATGATCATGCCTGGTGATAACACCCAGATGACCGTGAAACTGATCCAACCCATCGCGATGGAGAAGGGTCTGAAGTTCGCGATCCGCGAAGGTGGCCGTACCGTAGGTGCTGGTCAGGTAACTGAGATCATCAAATAAGCCTTTTTCGGGTCCTCCCGAAGAATCGCTTAAAAATCAATAACTTACAAAGTACTTGGGCTATGCCCAGGTACTTTGTTGTTAATTATCCCGAAACAAATCTCAACTACGGGCATAGTTCAATGGCAGAATAGCGGTCTCCAAAACCGTTGATGGGAGTTCGAATCTCTCTGCCCGTGCCAATCGATTAACATGAAAAAGATCACGAACCATTTCCAAGAAAGTCTGCGTGAGCTGACCGAAAAAGTGACCTGGCCAACTTGGACACAATTGCAGCAGTCCACCATGATCGTATTGGCGGCTACGATGCTCATCACCCTCGTTGTACTGGTGATGGATTCCGGCATCGGAAACGGATTCAAGTTCATCTATAAACAATTGTTCTAATGGACGCAATCGTACAAACCGAGCCGATCGCCCAACCCGAAACCAATACCAAATGGTATGTGTTGCGTGTTGTCAGCGGCAAGGAAAAGAAAGTCAAGGAATACCTCGACAAGGAGATCGCCCGCAGTGGATGGAGTGAGGTGGTTAAACAAGTGTTTCTCCCTGTAGAAAAAGTATACAAAGTAGCCAGCGGAAAGAAGGTGGTGCGTGAACGCAACTATTACCCTGGTTACGTCATGATCGAGATCACCTCCGGAAAACTGAATGACGACCTGCGCGACCTCATTAAGAATACAACCAACGTCATCCACTTCCTGGGTAAAGAGAATCCCATTGCTTTGCGCAAAGCCGAAGTCAACAAAATGCTCGGCAAAATGGATGAAATGGCCGAGTCCGGCGGCATCAGCATGGTGGAACCTTTCATCGTTGGTGAGACCATCAAGATCATCGAAGGTCCTTTCAATGATTTCAACGGCGTGATCGAGGAAGTGAACGACGAGAAGAAAAAACTCAAAGTGACCGTTAAGATCTTTGGCCGTTCCACTCCCGTGGAACTCAGCTACATGCAAGTGGAAAAGATTAGCTGATTAATCACCTGCAGCTCAACTTTTTATACGCCTGCTCCCCACGGAAGCAGGCGTTTTTATTTCCCGGAAAAAACCCTCCATTTTCTTTGGGAGGAACGCCTTGCCCCGTTATCTTTGCACCCCCAATTTGTTCTTTAACAACCGTTTCGGCGGCTTGAGGAATTTGGAAGATCCGGTAACTCTTTTCGGAGGGCGATGGATCGTTTGAACCAATAAATCAAAAAAAGATGGCAAAAGAAATCAGCGGCTTTGTGAAGCTGCAATGCAAGGGCGGCCAAGCCAATCCGGCTCCGCCCATCGGTCCTGCACTGGGTTCCAAGGGTATTAACATCATGGAATTCTGTAAGCAGTTCAATGCCAGGACCCAGGAAAAGCAAGGGAAAGTACTTCCCGTGCTCATCACCGTTTACACCGACAAAAGTTTTGATTTTGTAATCAAAACCCCGCCCGCAGCGATTCAGCTGATGGAAGCGGCCAAGATCCAGAAAGGTTCCAAGGAAAGCAACCGCGCCAAAGTAGGCAAAGTGACCTGGGATCAGATTAAAGGGATCGCGGAAGACAAGATGCCCGACCTCAACTGCTTCACCGTGGAAAGTGCCATGAAGATGGTGGCTGGCACTGCGCGCAGCATGGGCCTCAACGTAGACGGAAAAGCTCCCTGGGAAAACTAATCGATGACCGATCCGACCCAATCGTCGGAACTCAAAACGAATCAACATGGCATTCATCAGCAAAAAACGCAAAGTGGTCGATACGAAAGTAGACGCCAATAAAAATTACTCCCTGAAGGACGCATCGGCATTGGTCAAGCAAGTGACCACCTGCAAATTCGATGCATCCGTTGACCTGCACATCCGACTGGGTGTGGATCCCAAGAAAGCCGATCAGGCGATCCGCGGAACCGTAACCCTGCCGCATGGTACAGGTAAAACCAAGCGTGTACTCGTACTCTGCACGCCCGATAAAGAAGCCGAAGCAAAAGCAGCCGGTGCCGATCACGTCGGTCTGGATGAGTTTGTCACCAAGATCGAAGGTGGTTGGGTAGACATCGATGTGATCATCGCTACACCCGCCGTGATGCCTAAGATCGGTAAACTGGGTAAAGTGCTCGGTCCTCGTAACCTCATGCCCAACCCCAAGACTGGAACCGTCACCAACGACGTCGCTTCCGCCATCAATGATGTAAAGGGTGGTAAGATCGCTTTCAAAGTAGACAAAGTAGGGATTGTGCACGCATCCATTGGCCGCGTGAGCTTTAGCCCCGAGAAGATCGAGCAGAACTGCCAAGAGCTGCTCAACGCGATCATCCGCGCGAAACCTTCTTCTTCTAAAGGCACGTATCTGAAAGGCATCAGCATGGCCAGCTCCATGAGCCCCGGCATCGCCATCGATACCAAAGCCTTTGTTCATTAATCCAATTCATCAGGTCGATTAAATAAACTATCATGACCAAAGAACAAAAAAACGAGGTGATCGAACTGCTGAAAGGCAAGTTCTCCCAATACAATAACTTCTACGTGACGGACACCGAGTCCTTGACCGTGGCACAAGTTGGCAAACTCCGTCGGGCTTGCTTTAGCAAGAACGTGGAGATGAAAGTGGCCAAGAATACCTTGATTAAAAAGGCACTCGAGTCGTTGGACAGTGAGCGCTATTCCGGTGTATTCGATTCCTTGCACAAGGTGACCGCTTTGATGTTCTCCGAGAACCCCAAAGAGCCGGCCATGATCCTGAGTTCTTTCCGCAAGGAGACCAATGGCGACAAACCCGTGCTGAAGGCTGCCTTCATCAACGGTGATGTTTATTCAGGTGACAATAGCCTCATCACACTCACGAAGATCAAGACGAAGAACGAATTGATCGGCGAAGTGATCGGGTTGTTGCAATCTCCTGCCAAGCGTGTACTGGCTGCCCTGTTGCATCATCACGAGAAGCAGGCTGCTCCGGCTGCCGCTGCCGAGTAAATCGATTTGGATCCCTCCAAATAAATCGCTCATGCGTCGGATGAGCTAAAAGAACCGACAAAACAATTTTTTTAAATCGCCGTCGGAGCAATCGCTGAGAAGACGGTAAAAATGAAACAAACAATGGCAGACATCAAAGCCCTTGCGGAAAGCCTGGTTGGCTTGACCGTGAAAGAAGTCCAGGAACTGGCAGATTTCATGAAATCTGAATATGGCATCGAGCCCGCTGCGGCCGCTGTCGTAATGGCCGGTGGTGGCGAAGGTGGTGGCGCAGCCGCCGCTGAAGAGAAGACCGCATTCAACGTGATCCTGAAGAATGGTGGTGCTTCCAAACTCAACGTAGTGAAAATCGTTAAGGACCTCACTGGTCTGGGCCTGAAAGAGGCGAAAGACCTGGTTGACGGTGCACCCAAGCCTGTAAAGGAAGGTGTTTCCAAAGCCGAGGCTGAGGATATCGCCGCCAAGCTCAAAGAAGCTGGTGCGGATGTGGAAATTGCTTAATCGCATTTCTACCCAAAGGGAAAGTCCCGGCCAATTGGTCGGGACTTTTTCATTCCAGACTCAGATACGGACGTATCCGCATCCACCACGCCGAATCCACCTGCTGCAAGTCCAACAGCTCCTCCAGTTTCCGAAACGGACCGTGCTGCTCCCGGTAGCGAACGATCGATCTGGCCATACTGAAATTGCAATAGGGATGCCGACCCAACGTATCCACCGTAACCCTATTCAGTAGAATCTTGCGGATCGGCCCGGGATTCACCAAGATCAAATGCGGTCGGATCTGTTGAAATACCGAGTCGGGCAGTTGATAGGTTTCCGCAATCTGATCCAGGCGTACAAATCCTCCCAACCGATCCCGGTACCGAACGATTCGACGCGCATAGGTAGGACCGATCCCCGGCAAAGCTTCCCAGTTGACCGAATCGGACCTGTTGATGTCGATCGTGATTGATCTCGCCCTTTCCGAATTCACCGACGAGTTCCCCGACCGTTTTGTTTCGAAAAATGTTTTGGGGCGAGCTATTTCTGAGCGGATTCTAACATAGGGGAGGAGGCGGTCCCGATCGGCTGGTTTGAGTCCCCAAATCTTACCCAAATCTTCCGGCGATCGAAACCGGCCACCCTTCTCCAAATAATTTCGGATGGTTTGAACCGTGCGAGGCGGAATTCCCATCCCGATCCACTCCGACTCGCTTAGCTGATTCGGATCAAAAGGCGCCAAATCCGGTTTCCGGTTCGACTGACCAGGTGAAGGATAATAGGAATACGGCCGGACTTGAACTGATTTGCCTTGGTCAGTAGGGGCGGGCACCGCACCCCGTTTAGGGAACAAGGAGGCTAGGCCGTAGAGGCCGAAAAGCCCCCCGATCAGCAAAACAGCCCCCCAACGCTCTTGCCGATTGAACTGAAAATATGGCCGAATCCATTTGTTGAACATGGCCTCAATTTGCCCCCAAGAAGGGGTTGAAGTCAACCCCCAAACCGGGCTGGAATCCAAGATTTTGTGATCAAAGTTTTCTTGTAGAATCACCCCATTTCCCTACCTTTGCCATCCTTTATTTTGGCCAAATCTATTTTGACATTCTTTTCTCGTTGTAAGTAATTGATTTACAGGGAATTCCGTACTTTCTAGTTCGGAAGCCCCATCGAGTGAGGTCTGTCCAAAACGTTATAAAACCGGTTTTCGTCTATGTCTGCTACGAAAATGAACACCCGCATTGATTTTGGAAAGATCAAGCATCTTGCGGATACCCCCGATTTGTTGGAGGTACAGATTCAATCTTTCAAAGAGTTCTTCCAACTCGAAACCACGCCCGATAAGCGGAACATCGAAGGACTGTTCCGTGTATTCAAGGACAATTTTCCGATCACCGACACGCGGAACATCTTCGTGTTGGAGTTCTTGGATTATTTCATCGATCCGCCCCGCTACACCATCGACGAGTGTATGGAGCGTGGGCTTACGTATGCAGTACCCCTCAAGGCCAAGCTGCGTTTGAGTTGTAACGACGAAGAGCACGTCGATTTTCAAACCATTGTACAGGACGTGTTTCTGGGCAATATCCCTTACATGACCCCTCGCGGAACCTTCGTGATCAACGGAGCAGAGCGCGTCGTGGTTTCTCAATTGCACCGTTCACCCGGTGTTTTCTTCGGTCAGTCCATTCACCCGAACGGAACCAAGATCTATTCTGCCCGCGTGATCCCCTTCAAGGGCGCCTGGATGGAATTCGCAACCGACATCAACAACGTGATGTATGCGTACATCGATCGCAAGAAGAAATTCCCCGTAACCACCCTGTTGCGTTCAATCGGTTACGAAACCGATAAGGACATTCTGGAATTATTCGGAATGGCCGATGAGGTGAAAGCCGATAAGAAAGCATTGGGCAAACACGTCGGCAAGCGGTTGGCTGCCCGTGTGCTGCGTACCTGGGTAGAAGATTTCGTCGATGAGGATACCGGTGAGGTGGTTTCCATCGAGCGCAATGAAATCGTGATGGAGCGTGATACCGTTCTGGACGAAGCGGCCATCGAGACGATCTCCGAAATGGAAGTCAGCAGTGTGTTTATTCAGCGCGAAGATGTAGGCGGCGATTATGCCATCATCTACAACACCCTGAACAAGGATACCTCCAACAGCGAACTCGAGGCGGTTCAATTCATCTATCGCCAATTGCGCGGTGCGGATGCACCCGACAATGAAACCGCTCGCGGTATCATCGATAAATTGTTCTTTAGCGACAAGCGGTACGATCTCGGTGAAGTGGGTCGTTACAAGATCAACCGCAAGCTGAACATCGATCAGCCGCTGGAGAAAAAGACATTGACCAAAGAGGACATCATCCTCATCATCAAATACCTCGTCAGACTGACCAACGGCAAAGCCGAGATCGATGACATCGATCACCTGAGCAACCGTCGTGTTCGTACTGTAGGCGAGCAACTGTATGCGCAGTTCGGTGTCGGATTGGCCCGTATGGCCCGTACGATCCGTGAGCGGATGAACGTACGCGACAACGAGGTGTTTACACCGGTGGATTTGATCAATGCGCGGACCTTGTCTTCCGTGATCAACTCCTTCTTCGGTACTTCACAACTTTCTCAGTTCCTCGATCAGACCAACCCGCTTTCCGAGATCACGCACAAGCGTCGTATCTCCGCGCTCGGGCCAGGTGGTCTCAGTCGGGAACGCGCCGGATTCGAAGTACGTGACGTACACTATTCGCACTACGGCCGTCTCTGTACGATTGAAACACCGGAAGGTCCGAACATTGGATTGATCTCTACGCTCTGCGTACACGCCAAGATCAACGACATGGGCTTCATCGAAACGCCCTACCGCAAAGTGCACGAAGGAAAAGTGAACATGAAGGAACTTACCTTCCTCAGTGCGGAAGAAGAGGACCTGGCCAAGATCGCGCAGGCCAATACCCCGCTCGATGAGAAAGGTGTTTTCCAAACAGAAAAAGTAGTCAGCCGCGAAACCGGCGACTTCCCGATTCTCGATAAAAAAGACGTTGAGTTCATCGACGTAGCACCGAACCAGATCGTCGGACTCAGCGCTTCGCTGATCCCGTTCCTGGAGCACGACGATGCCAACCGTGCCTTGATGGGATCGAACATGCAACGTCAAGCCGTTCCGCTGTTGCGCCCGGATGTTCCCGTCGTTGGAACCGGTCTGGAAGGGAAAGCAGCCCGCGATGCACGTATCCAAATCCACTCGGAAGGAAATGGCGTAATCGAATTCGTGGATGCCAATGAGATCCACGTTCGGTACGATCGCGACGAAGCAGAAAAGATCGTCAGCTTCGAAGACGACCTGAAAATCTACAAGCTCACCAAGTTCATCAAGACCAACCAAGAAACCTGCATCAACTTGCGTCCGGCCGTTAAGAAAGGACAAAAAGTGAAGCGCGGCGATTTCCTTACCGAAGGATATGCTACGCAAAATGGCGAGTTGGCACTCGGTAAGAACCTGAAAGTGGCCTTTATGCCCTGGAAAGGTTACAACTTCGAGGATGCCATCGTGATCAGCGAACGCGTAGTAAAAGAAGATCTTTTTACATCGGTACACATCTCCGAGTACGAACTCGAAGTGCGCGATACCAAACTGGGTGAAGAAGAATTGACGCCCGATATCCCGAACGTTTCTGAAGAAGCCACCAAGGAACTCGATGAGAACGGAATCATCCGCATCGGGGCTCAGGTGAAAGAAGGAGACATCCTCATTGGTAAGATCACGCCGAAAGGAGAAAGTGATCCGACCCCCGAAGAGAAATTGCTTCGCGCCATCTTCGGTGACAAGGCCGGTGATGCCAAAGATGCTTCGCTGAAAGCGCCGAACGGAGTAGAAGGAGTCGTAATTGGCAAGAAACTCTTCCAACGCGCCAAGAAAGACAAGAACGGAAAACTCCGCGAAAAAGCTGCCTTGGAGAAACTGGAGAAAATGCATGAGAAGAATGAGGACGATTTGAAAGACGTGCTCATTGAAAAACTCAGTAGCATCCTGAAAGATCAAGTATCGGCCGGTGTGAGTAACAACTTCGGTGAAGTACAGATCGCGAAAGGGGGCAAGTTCTCCGACAAGCAACTGCGCGGACTGGATATCGTCAATGTCAATCCGCTGGGATGGACCGGCGATAAAAAGACCGATGATCGCATCAACACCTTGTTGCACAATTACAACATCAAATTCAACGAAGAACTCGGACGTTACAAGCGCGAGAAGTTCAACATCAGCATCGGAGATGAACTCCCTGCCGGTGTGTTGAAACTCGCCAAGGTATATCTGGCCGTTAAACGGAAATTGAAAGTAGGAGATAAGATGGCCGGTCGTCACGGAAACAAAGGAATCGTAGCCAAGATCGTTCGTCAGGAAGACATGCCTTTCTTGGAAGATGGAACTCCGGTTGATGTGGTCTTGAACCCATTGGGTGTACCAAGCCGTATGAACCTCGGACAGATCTATGAAACGATCCTGGGTTGGGCCGGACAAAAACTCGGACTGAAATTCTCCACGCCCATTTTCGATGGTGCCACCGTGGACGAGATCGCAGGGTATTGCCAGCAAGCCAACATCCCGATGTATGGACATACTTATCTCTATGATGGAGAAACCGGAGAGCGCTTCCACCAGAAAGCCACGGTGGGTGTGATCTACGTGATCAAACTACACCACATGGTGGATGATAAGATGCATGCTCGTTCGATCGGACCATACAGTCTCATCACGCAACAACCGTTGGGTGGTAAGGCGCAGTTCGGTGGACAACGTTTCGGGGAGATGGAAGTATGGGCACTCGAGGCCTATGGAGCTTCCAACATTCTCCAGGAATTGTTGACCATCAAATCGGATGACATCATCGGTCGTGCGAAGACGTACGAGGCAATCGTGAAGGGTGACAACGTGCCGCGTCCCGGCATTCCGGAGTCCTTCAACGTACTCGTGCATGAATTGCGCGGACTGGGATTGGATCTCAAGTTTGATTGATCCGTTTCGAAGTAAACAACCTTTAATTAGCATTCTAAATCGTCAATACGATCATGTCAATCCGCAAAGAAAATCGCCCCCGGGCCAGCTTCAGCAAGATCACCATCGGCTTGGCTTCGCCCGACAATATCCTGGAACGCAGTTTTGGGGAGATCCTCAAGCCTGAAACCATCAATTACCGCACCTACAAGCCGGAGCGGGATGGTCTGTTCTGCGAGCGCATCTTCGGTCCAGTAAAGGATTTCGAATGTGCCTGCGGCAAGTATAAGCGCATTCGCTACAAAGGCATCGTCTGTGACCGATGCGGGGTAGAAGTTACCGAGAAGAAAGTACGTCGTGAGCGCATGGGCCACATCAAACTGGTGGTGCCCGTTGTGCACATCTGGTATTTCAAATCCCTTCCGAATAAGATCGGTTATCTCCTCGGCGTAAGCTCCAAGAAATTGGAGACCATCGTTTACTACGAGCGTTTCGTGGTGATCCAACCCGGCATCCGTGCCGAGAAAGGTCAGAACATGGGCGACCTGCTGACAGAAGAAGAATACCTGGATATCCTGGACACCTTGCCCAAGGAGAATCAGTACCTGCCCGATGACGATCCGAATAAATTCATCGCCAAGATGGGTGCCGAGGCTGTACATGACCTGCTGGCTCGCATCGACCTCGATCAACTCTCCTTCGACCTGCGCAACGCAGCGGCAACCGAAACTTCCCAACAGCGCAAGGCAGATGCCTTGAAGCGGTTGAGCGTGGTAGAAGCGTTCCGTGACGCCAATACCCGCATCGCCAATCGTCCCGAGTGGATGGTGATGCAATACATTCCCGTCATTCCACCGGAACTGCGTCCGCTTGTTCCTTTGGATGGTGGTCGCTTTGCTTCGTCCGACCTCAACGACCTCTATCGCCGCGTCATCATTCGCAACAACCGTTTGAAGCGCTTGTTGGAGATCAAGGCTCCGGAGGTGATTTTGCGCAACGAAAAACGCATGCTGCAAGAAGCGGTAGATTCCTTGTTCGACAATAGCCGGAAGTCCAATGCCGTGAAGGCAGAAGGCGGACGGGCCCTGAAATCACTCAGTGATGTACTCAAGGGTAAGCAAGGACGTTTCCGTCAAAACCTGTTGGGTAAACGCGTTGACTACTCTGGTCGTTCGGTCATCGTGGTCGGTCCTGAATTGAAACTGCACGAGTGCGGTCTCCCCAAGGACATGGCCGCTGAATTGTTCAAGCCATTCATCATTCGTAAACTCATCGAGCGCGGTATTGTAAAGACCGTTAAATCGGCGCGCAAACTGGTTGATAAAAAAGAAGCGGTTATCTGGGATATCCTGGAAAACATCCTCAAAGGTCACCCGGTTATGCTCAACCGTGCCCCGACGCTCCACCGTCTTTCCATTCAGGCCTTCCAGCCTAAATTGATCGAAGGAAAAGCGATCCAATTGCACCCGCTGGTTACCTCGGCGTTCAACGCCGACTTCGATGGTGACCAAATGGCCGTGCACGTACCGCTGGGCCATGCCGCTATCCTGGAAGCACAGTTGTTGATGCTGGCTTCACACAACATCCTCAATCCGCAGAACGGTACGCCGATCACCCTGCCTTCACAGGACATGGTGTTGGGACTCTACTACATCACCAAAGGAAAGAAGAATACCCCTGCCGAACCCGTCAAGGGCGAAGGCAAGGCCTTCTACTCTGCCGAGGAAGTGATCATTGCCTACAACGAAGGTTGCATTGATCTGCATGCCTGGATCAAAGTAAAAGGCAACATCCGCAATGCCGATGGCTTGCTCGAACATAAATTGATCGAGACCACGGTTGGTCGTGTACTGTTCAACCAGCACGTACCCGCTGAAGTCGGTTTTGTGAATGCGCTGCTCACTAAGAAAAATTTGCGCGAAATCATTGGTGACATCATCAAGATCACCAACGTACCGAAGACGGCCAAGTTCTTGGATGACATCAAACAACTTGGTTTCCGCACAGCCTTCCAGGGCGGTCTCTCCTTCAATATCAATGACCTGATCATCCCCGACACCAAAGAGGCCATGCTTGACAACGCCAAGGTGGAGGTCGACGAAGTATGGGATAGCTACAACATGGGATTGATCACCAACAACGAACGATACAACCAGATCGTTGACATCTGGAGCCGGGTAGATACCCGCATCACGGAAAGTTTGATCCGTGAACTCAGCAACGACCGTCAAGGATTCAACTCGGTATTCATGATGTTGGATTCTGGTGCCCGTGGATCGAAGCAGCAGATCAAGCAGCTGGCTGGTATCCGCGGACTCATGGCCAAGCCCCGCAAATCGGGATCTACGGGCAGTGAGATCATTGAGAACCCAATCCTTTCCAACTTCAAAGGCGGACTGAACGTATTGGATTACTTCATCTCTACCCACGGTGCTCGTAAAGGTCTCGCCGATACGGCCCTGAAAACCGCCGATGCCGGTTACCTGACTCGTCGTCTGGTAGACGTAGCGCAAGACGTGGTCATCACCGAGGTGGATTGTGGAACCCTGCGTGGCATTGCTACCACCGCATTGAAAGATAATGAGGACGTCATCGAGCCATTGAGCGACCGCATCATCGGACGTACTTCTCTTCACGATGTATTTGATCCAGTGAACGAAATGTTGTACGTATCGGCCGGTGATGAAATCACCGTTGACGTGGCCAAGCGTATTGAAGACGCCGGAATTGAAACGGTAGAGATCCGCTCCGTATTGACTTGTGAAAGCAAGCGCGGCGTGTGTTCGAAGTGCTATGGTAAGAATCTGGCTACCGGTGCCATGACGCAGCAAGGGGATGCCGTTGGCATCATCGCTGCACAGTCCATCGGTGAGCCGGGTACTCAGCTGACCTTGCGTACATTCCACGTGGGTGGTGTGGCTGGTTCTGCCTCGGTAGAATCGACCTTGGCTGCCAAGTTCGACGGAACCATCCAATTTGATGGGTTGCGTACCGTTACGGTCACCAGCAACGACGGAGTAAAATCTCAAGTGGTTATTGGACGTACCGGTGAAGTACGAATTGTAGATGTTAAGAATGATCGTCTGTTGATCACGAACAACATTCCATACGGCGCTACCTTGAATGTGAAGGATGGTCAGAATATTTCCAAAGGAGGTGTACTCTGTACATGGGATCCATTCAACAA
>Ga0102923_1000079_pt1 | contig 25455 bp, 22 predicted proteins | sample Colrivmeta156902_FD_78206 | JGI IMG/M metagenome (GOLD analysis project Ga0102923, IMG submission 78206) | Estuarine microbial communities from the Columbia River estuary - metaG 1569-02 | ecosystem: Environmental > Aquatic > Marine > Intertidal zone > Estuary | place: USA: Columbia River...
GCTTTTGCCAGAATGTATCGTAGTTGGGGTGATCGATGATTTGTTTCCAAAAGAAATTATCGTGGTGATACTTCTCGGTGATGTTCTTCAGCGGCCCTTGACTCAGATGAAAATTGTAGCCGTCTTTCGGATTGTTGGCATAGAACCGCATCATTTCGGACATATACCAATCATCCCGCGTGGTATCCTTTTTTTGATAACCGAATACGGCCAAAGCGGCTGTGTAGCTCTGCAAGTAAGCACCCATGTGGTGAAAATCGTCAAAGAAGAAATCGGAGATCGGCGCTTGAGGCGAACAAGCTTTTAAAGCCGGATGCGCATCTGGCAAAGCGGCAGCGGTGTAGAATCCAGGATAGGAGATCCCATACATCCCTACTCGACCATTGTTACTGGGCAGATTCTTGACCATCCAATCAATGGCGTCATAGGTATCGGAACTTTCGTCGATGTCTCTTTTATTTTTTGGGTCATTGCCGGGAATGTTGGGGGTCATGTTGTTGAACGCCCCATCGCTCATGTAACGACCGCGTACGTCCTGAAAGGCGATGATGTATCCATCCTCAACCAAATACTTGGATGGGTGACCGCCGGTCCGAAATCCGCGGTATTCGGAAGCGTTGTAACAAGTACGATTTAATAGGATCGGATATTTCTTGGAGCGGTCCTTTGGGATGTATACAAGTGTGAAGAGCTTTGCACCGTCGCGCATGGGGATCCGGTATTCAAAAACATCGTAGTTCTTTTTCATGTACTCCACATCCGGGTCCTGGGCGAGGAGGGCACCGACGATCAATAGCAACGTGGAGAGCAGCCAAGTACGTTTCATAAATTATGAGTTAGTTAGTGAAGTTAAAGAAGGATGGGGTATTGGAGATGCTCGACAGTTTTTAGATTTGCCAAAAATGAACCTATGCGGACCCTCACAATTGCTGTTGCCTGCCTTTCCTTGATCGCCTGTGGTGAGTCTTCGCCGGCTAAGAAATCTGGATCGGAATCAAGTCCATTGAATCCACCCAAGCTGATTCAAGACAGCGTGGATTCGGCGCTGACCGGCAGCTGGGTGCTGGATGCCTTACCCCAGTCCCCTACCCCTTTTGACAAACTCTACCCCCGCCAGCGACCTATGTTGTTCATACAAGCCGGAAGCAAGATGCTGTCCGGCTCGACCGGTTGCAATCGTTTCAGCGCCACCCTTTCCACGGCTGGCAATCGGCTGAATTTAACCGGGCTGACAAGCAGCACGCTGGTCTGTCCGGGCGATGCGGAAACTACATTCATGAAAGCACTGAAAAGTTCAACGCAGTACTCGTTTAGAAATAACGAAGAATTGGTCTTGGGTGCCGACTCGTTGACCTGGATGGTATTTCGAAAGAAATAAACCCTACCCTCTCGCGCCGAACAATAAACTTCCGATTCGCACCATATTACTGCCCGCTTCGATTGCGATTGGATAATCACCGCTCATGCCCATAGAAAGAGTTTGGGCAGTTTGGAAAGTTTGGAGAGTTTGGAAAGTTTGGGCCAGGGTGTTGAATTCGGATCGAACGAGATTTTTATCCTCTGAGAAGCTGGCCATGCCCATCAGGCCCACTACATGGGCGTTTGGGTAGCTTGGGAGTTGGGGAAAGAGTTCAGTTAATTCGGTGGCATCCAGTCCGTATTTGGTTTCTTCTTGTGCAATGTGCATCTGCAACAAACAATCGATGACGCGGTTGTTTTTTCGCGCTTGCTTATCGATTTCTTTCAACAAGGATTCAGAGTCTAAGCCGTGAATGAGATGAACAAAAGGAGCGATGTACTTGACCTTATTGCTTTGGAGATGTCCGATAAAATGCCAGCGAATGTCTGTTGGAAGTTTGGCCTGTTTGTCGCAGAGCTCCTGTACATAGTTTTCTCCGAAATCGCGCTGACCGGCTTCGTAGAGAAGTTGAATATCCTCGATCGGTTTTGTCTTGGAAACAGCTACTAGAGTAACCTGCTTGGAATTAAATTCCTCGCATAATTGAAAATACGCGGGTAAATCAACAGCCATGTTGCGAAATTACGCCTTAGATCATTTGATCAGCGAACGGCTGATGACGATCCGTTGAACTTCACTGGTGCCTTCGTAGATCTGGGTGATCTTGGCATCGCGCATCAATCTTTCCACGTGATATTCTTTCACAAACCCATATCCACCGTGGATCTGTACGGCCTCGGTGGTGGTCCACATGGCAGTTTCTGATGCAAATACCTTGGCCATGGAGGAGCTGACCGTGTAGTCAAGTCCATTGTCTTTTTCCCAAGCCGCTTTTAAGCAAAGCAGTCGCGCTGCTTCGATGCGGGTAGCCATATCTGCCAACTTAAAGGCAATGGCCTGGTGATTGATGATCTCGGTCCCAAAGGCCTTGCGCGTTTTGGCATAGGCCAGGGCCAATTCATACGCCCCTGAGGCGATGCCCAAGGCTTGTGCGGCGATTCCGATTCGTCCGCCTGCCAAGGTCTTCATCGCGAACTTGAATCCAAAGCCATCCTCTCCAATGCGATTTTCTTTCGGAACTTTTACGTCGTTGAACATCACGGTGTGTGTATCACTCGCCCGAATGCCCAATTTGTTTTCTTTGGCTGCTAGCACTACGCCTGGCCAATCCTTCTCAACAATCAGGCAGTTGATGCCTTTTGGACCTTTGGCCGGATCTGTTTGAGCAATAACCAGGTAAACCGAGGCGGTTCCTCCGTTGGTGATCCAATTCTTGGTGCCATTCAATAAATAATGGTCGCCCATATCTTCTGCGGTGGTCTGCTGCGAAGTTGCATCCGATCCAGCCTCCGGTTCACTGAGCATGAAGGCCCCGATGTGTAACGCCCCATCCTTTTGTCCTTGAGCCAGTGGCGTGAGGTATTTCTGTTTATGCTGTTCGGTGCCGAACTCCTGTATTCCATAACAAACCAGGCTATTGTTGACACTCATACACACGCTGGTACTGGCATCCACCTTACTGATCTCTTCCATGGCCAGTACGTAAGAGATGGTGTCCAGTCCGCTACCGCCATACTGCGGGTCTACCATCATCCCCAGAAAACCCAGATCGGCCAGTGCCGAAACTTGTTCACGGGGAAATTGCTGTTTTTCATCGCGTTCGATCACGCCCGGCAAGCATTGGTTTTGAGCAAAATCACGAGCCGCCTGGCGGATCATCAAATGTTCTTCGGAAAGTTGAAAATCCATATCAAACAATTTAACTCAAACAGTTGTTAGTTTTGCAAATATAGGGGGGAATCCCCTTGAAATATAAACGAACGGGATTCTTGAAACCCCCTCGATTTCATTGCTTAAATTTGCGCCACCAATAGCACCATGAAACGCACACAATTGATCTTACTCATCGGCATCGCAGTTTGCATCGGCGTACTGCTTAGCTTTTTGAAAACGACGAGCACCTACGACACGGTAGAGACGGCGCGAAAAAAACCCGGTCAATTTGTGCATGTGATGGCCAAATTGGATAAGAGCAGCCCCATCCAATACGATGCACTCAACAATCCCAATTATCTACGTTTCGCCGCCATCGATAGTTTGGGTCAACGGATGATTGTTGAATACAACAATGCCAAGCCAGAGAACCTCGAAATGAGTGATCGACTCGTTTTAAAAGGTCGATACAGCGATAGCGTATTCCTGTGCAAAGAGATACAGACCAAATGCCCCTCGAAATACAAAGAAGAAGAAGCCAAGGGACTCAAGCATCCTGGTAGCGTTCCCTTACCCACCACACAACCTTAAGCATGTACATTGGAGAACTGAGCTGGCCCGGCCAACTGGGGCATTTGGCTGCGATTCTTTCCTTGGTCGCGTCGGCGCTGGCCTGTTTTGCCTATGCGCAAACTGTTCGGTCCAACGAATTAACCTTGCGCGCAAGTTGGCAACGAATCGCCCGCGTTGGCTTCTACTTGCAAACGATCTCCGTATTCACGATCTTTTTTTTGTTGCTGTACCTGATCCACAACCATCGATTCGAGTATCACTACGTATGGAAACACAGCAGCAAATCGCTTGAATTCAAATATCTATTGGCCAGTATCTGGGAGGGACAAGAAGGTAGTTTCCTGCTGTGGTTGTTGGCCCAAGGTGTACTGGGCCTGTTGCTAATCCGCACAGCCAAAGGATGGGAAGCACCCGTTATGTCGATCGTGAGTTTTGCCCAATTCTGTTTATCCACCATGATCATCGGACTTTCCATCTTGGGATGGAAGCTTGGATCCAGTCCGTTTTTGCTGCTACGTGATTCCGGCGTACTGGATGGAGCGCCGGCACTGCACATCGATTTTGATGCCAGCCAGCCCCTGATCCCGAACTACCTTGAGAAAATTCAGGATGGCAACGACCTCAACCCTTTGCTGCAGAATTATTGGATGGTGATTCACCCGCCCGTCCTCTTCCTGGGCTTTGCTTCCACGCTGATTCCCTTTGCCTTTGCCATGGGCGGTGTCATTACTCGTCGGTATACCGATTGGGTCAAACCCGTGCAGCCTTGGGCACTCTTCTCTACGGCTGTTTTAGGTGTCGGCATCATGATGGGCGGCATGTGGGCCTACGAATCACTCACCTTTGGAGGTTATTGGGCTTGGGACCCGGTTGAAAATGCCTCCTTGGTTCCTTGGCTGATCGGGGTAGCCGGATTGCACACCCTACTCATCTATCGACACAGTGGGCAAGCCCTGCGGAGCACCATCGTTTTCTTTGTATTGGGATTTGGGTTCATTCTCTACTCTACATTTCTTACCCGCAGCGGTATTTTGGGTGAAACTTCTGTCCACGCGTTCACGGGCGAGGGCATGAATTTGCAATTGCTGGCTTTGATCGCTGTTTTCATGATTCCGTCTGCGTGGTTCCTCATTCGTCGCCATCGGGAAATTCCGCAGATTCAGACGGAAGAAAATATTTCTGCGCGTGAATTCTGGATGTACATCGGATCGTTGTTATTCTTTTTGTCTGCGATCCTGATCATTGGACAAACCTCCCTGCCCGTATTCAATAAAATATTCGGCACCACCATTGCCCCACCGGAAGACGTTGAATTTTCATACAACAGCGTACAGATCTACATTGCCATCATGCTTGCCCTGTTAACCGGTTTCACCTACTACTTGAAATACAAGCAGACCGGGATGGACCTGTTCTGGAAACGCATCTCCATTCCCTTGTTGATTACCCTGCTACTGGGCATCGGCTTTGCTTGGTACATTGGCATTCGGTACGACCAGAAGGGACTGGGATTTCAAACGGCACTCTGGATCGCAGCAATTTGTAGCATATTCAGCTTGATCGCAAACGCCAGCTATATCTGGATCGGCATCAAGGGGAATCTGGCAAAATCAGGAGGTGCCATTGCACACGTTGGTTTCGCCCTGACTTTACTCGCCATCGTTGTCACTTCCTCCAACAAACAAGTGATCTCTGAAAACAATACCGGATTTCTAACACCACTCGGTAAAGGAGAGAATCCGCGCCAGAACCTTACGTTGGTAAAGGACATTCCATCGGAGATGGGCCGATACAAGGTTACTTACGAACAGGACTCGGTACACCCGAAGAAAAAACTGTGGTATTACAAAGTCCGTTTTAAAAGCAACGATGGAAAAGAAGAGTTCGTCTTGTACCCGAATGCATTCGTGAATTACAAAGGACAACAAGGGCTGATGGCCAATCCTGATGCAAAACACTATTGGGATCACGACGTATTCACCTACGTTACTTCCTTGCCCGACCCCGATAAAAAAGAGGACACCACGCGATTTACGTCCAAAACCGTGATGCCCGGTGACACGACTTTTTACAGCAAAGGATTCATCACGTTTGGCCAGCCCAACTTGATCGACAGCTTACCCGTTGAATTGTTTGGGGAGGGTGGACAGGTCGTGGAACTGCCTGTTTCCATTCACCGCAGAACCGGGGAAACCGCCACCGTGACCTTGAAGGCGGCCTGGGCTAAGAAACAATGGCTGCCCCTACCCGATACCATGCAGGCTGAAGGCATGATTATGCAATTGGAGGAACAAAAAAAGGACGGAAGTTTGGTCGTAGGGATCAAAGAATCCGACACCTTGCTTAAATACGTGACCCTAAAGGCTTTTCACTACCCCTACATCCAGTTTCTTTGGTTTGGCATCTGGCTAACGGCCGCCGGACTTTTGATCAGCATGCGTCGCCGCATGCAACAATGGTTGCAAGCAAACCGTACCTGATTTTAACAGGCCCCTAACCCGATCTACCACCGACACGTGAAAAGCTTTTGTAACTTGTAGCATGTTCCGAGTTCGGCATTGGATCTGTTCCTTATTCATCTCAATATCCGTATCCGCTGCTTGCCAGGAGCCATTTCCGATCGACAGTATAAGCCCCATGCCTCCGCTTTCCGTGCGCATGAAAAACTGGGGGCCCAACGACACCCTGGTGGTAGCTGCCCTCTGGTACCGAAACGAAATGCACACCTTTCGAGAACAGGAAGGCGTTTGGATCGGGCGTGGTTCTGCGGCAAAACAAGCCAAACAGATTAAAGAATGGACCCGTCTTCGAAATGCCGTTTATGTAACGTATCCCTACGCACGCATAGCCGGAAACACAATCAACGACATTCAACGCAATTTAGCCGGCATCCTGGAAAAGAGGAGCCGCAAGAAATTCCTCGAAAGCCGAGAAAATGAATTGCGCACTCAATTCGCAGACCCACTGACCAATCTTTCTGTTTACCAAGGAAAAGTGTTGATGAAATTAATCAACCGACAAACGGGGAATAATTGTTACGAGTTGTTAAAAGAATACAAAGGCGGGGTCAATGCCCGGCTTTATCAAACTGTTGCCTTCTTTTTCGGCGGAAATCTTAAACAAGATTGGGAACCCAATTCCAATGCAACCGACCGTGACATTGAAAACATCATCCGGGAGATCGACGGAGCTTGGTACAACAATCCCAACCGACGCTAACCCGTTATTTTCATCGTATCTTCACTCTATATGAAAGTGGATGTATTGGCCTTTGGGGTTCACCCGGACGATGTAGAACTGAGTTGCTCCGGTACCTTGCTCAATGAAATCAAACTGGGCAAACGGGCCGCCATCGTTGATCTTACGCAAGGTGAATTGGGAACGCGAGGGACTGCCGAAACTCGGGCACAAGAGGCCGCCGATGCAGCCCGGATCCTGGGTGTTCATGCACGAGAAAATCTGGGCATGCGCGATGGATTCTTTCAGAATGACGAGGCTCATCAACGATTGATCATTCAGGCCATTCGAAAATACCAACCGGAGGTCGTTTTGGCGAACGTACTGCACGACCGTCACCCCGATCACGGACGAGCCGGTCAGCTGGTTCGTGACGCGGCGTTCTTATCCGGACTCACCAAGATCCAAACCACGGACCAATCCGGAAACGCGCAAGCCAGATGGAGACCGTCCTACGTTTTGCACTACATCCAAGATAATTACCACGAACCCGATCTGGTGGTCGACATATCGGATGTGTTTGAACAACGCATGGAATCCATTCAGGCTTACAAAACACAATTCCTCAGCGAAGGCAATGACGGTCCGCAGACCTACATCTCCTCCCCTGATTTCTACGACTCCATCATAGCCCGGTCTCGGCTCATGGGTAAACGAATCGGCGTCAAGTACGCAGAAGGATTCCAAGTTGAAAAGAAAATCGGCATACCCAACCTAAACGCGCTCCTACTTCGAGAAACGTAAAAATCACTAACTTTTCTCAACTCGCTCAACCCTCAACGCTCAACACTCAACCTCGCTCATGCATCTTCCTAAATTTTCTGCACAAGGCCAGCAATTCCACACGGAATTGAAAAAAAGAATTCAGTCTTATTTCCAGGAGACTGAACAAAAAATGACGGGCAACTGGAAGCTATACAGCAAAGCGATCCTACTGGTTGTCGCCATGATCGCCGTATACACCCACCTAATCTTCTTTACACCCGGCACCGTATGGGCTTTATTGGAATGCGTGGTGCTGGGCGGACTGACCGCTTCGATCGGATTCAACATCATGCACGATGGCATGCATGGAAGCTTCAGCAGTAAAAAATGGGTGAATGAAATGGCCGGGCTCACCTTGAATTTTCTTGGGGCCAATAACTTCATGTGGCGTTCCAAACACAACATCATCCACCACACCTACACGAATATTGACGGGATCGATGACGATCTGGAGGCCCGTCCCCTCCTTCGTCTTAGCCCAAATCAACCTCGTTTGAAAATCCACCGCTTGCAGCACTGGTATTTTTGGGCAGCCTACTCCTTGCTGTACATCTGGTGGATCGTATTTACCGATTATAAAAAGTACTTCTTAGGGCGCATAGGCGAAATTCCTTTGCAACCCATGAAATGGACCGACCATCTCAGCTTCTGGGGATTCAAACTGATCCATGCCGGTATATTCATTGCCATTCCAATTGTCTTCCTGGGATGGAAAACCTGGCTAGTTGGATTCCTGGTCTATGGCCTGTTCACGGGATTGGTTCTAAGCCTGGTGTTTCAGCTGGCGCATACCGTGGAAGATACTGCCTTCCCTGAACCCCTGCCGGGCAAACAGATCATGGAGCACGAGTGGGCGATCCATCAACTACAAACAACCGCCAATTTTGCCACCCACAATCGTTTTATTTCCTGGTGGGTAGGTGGATTGAATTTCCAGATTGAGCATCACCTATTCCCCCGCATCTCACACGTACATTATCCCGCCATCAGTGAAATCATACGAAATGCCTGCGCAGATTTCAACATCCCTTACATAGAACATCCCCGGATGCGGTTGGCGATCGCCTCCCACGTTCGACATCTGAAATCGCTCAGCCGTTCGTAAGAGAAAACACCCATAGTATGGAATGAGTTACATGTTTGTGTAACTTGCATCGTTTTTCGCCCCCTACCTATGGTCAATCTCGCTGCCTACGATCCGGATCTCGTCAGTAATCCCGACAACAATATTTTTGGATTGCCCACCGACGAGGCAAATGCCCGACTCATCATCCTTCCCGTTCCCTGGGAAGTAACCGTGAGTTATGGCGCAGGCACGGCACGTGCACCGGAATCCATCTTGCGCGCCAGCTTCCAAATTGATGTATTCGACCCCGACATGCCCGATGCTTGGCAGGAAGGCTACTATCAACGTCCGATCGACAAGAAACTTTTGATGAGAAGTGATTACCTCCGAAAAGAGGCTGAACTCTACATCGATTACATCGCGCATGGAGAATTGGTCAGCGCCAACCAGTTCATGAGTAAAAGTTTGCGTGAAGTCAATGAAGGCTGTGCAAAGATGAATGAATGGGTCTATGAGCAGACCATGCAATTGATTGATCAGGGAAAACTGGTTGGATTGCTCGGTGGTGACCACAGCACTCCCTACGGCTTCCTTAAAGCACTCGGCGAACGAAAAGGCTCTTTTGGAATTTTACAGATCGATGCCCATTGCGATTTGCGGGAAAACTATGAAGGATTCCTACACTCACATGCCGGCATCATGTACAACACACTGCGCGACATTCCGCAAGTAGAACGTTTGGTCCAAATCGGCGTACGCGATTATAGCCCTTGCGAATGGAAATACATCCAAGACAGCAATTTCAAAGTCATCACCTATTACGATCGATCGATCCGCCAGCGGATGTTCGAAGGCGCTACCTGGAAACAACTCACCGAAGAGATCGTTAGTCAATTGCCCCAACAAGTATACATCAGCTTTGACATCGATGGATTGGATCGTAAGCTTTGTCCACACACCGGCACACCCGTTCCCGGCGGATTCGAACTGGAAGAGGTTTTCTATCTATTCAAGAAGATCATCGAGAGTGGTCGCACCCTCATCGGATTCGATCTCTGTGAAGTGGGCGTAGGTGAAACCGACTGGAACGCGAATGTGGGTGCCCGGACGCTGTTCAAACTCTGCAACCTACTCACGACTTCCAATCCCCCTGCTTGAGTCCGCAATTCACCATCCAATTTCCTTCTCCTAAGCAGAAGCTGTACCGTTGGATGGGACGGTTTATCGTATTGGGAAGCTCCGCCTTATTTGTTGGAATCGCTGAATCCGCCGCTCTAAAAATCGGATGGCCCATACTGAGCCTCTTGCTTTTGGCCGTTGATCTGGTTGCAGAACGACGAAATAAAAGTTCCGACGCATTGCTCGCGGGTATGACCCTACAAACTTTGGCGTGGGTTTTTACCGGACCTTGGTTTATGGGTGTCGTCCTGCTGGTGCTGGCAGTGCTGCATCAAATCGCCAGTCTCAAAAAAACACTGAAGGTTAGCAAAGCCGGCATTTGGACGTCCTTCCCCTGGCCATCTCGACAAGATTGGAATCAAGTTGAATTTGTCATTCTAAAAGACGGCATGCTCACGATCGAGTACCGAAACGGCCGAGTCTTGCAACAACCGATCGAAAAAGATTCGACCTTTCGGGAAGCAGATTTTAACGAGTTTTGCCAACACCAATGCAAACCTTAAGCCATTCTCCCTACATCCTGTACAGCGACGGGAACGGAAACATTTTCGAGGACAAATCCCTCTATGTAACGGGCCGTAGTGGCTGGGAGGCGCTTCCCATTCCCGACGATCAATGGATCGAATTGCCCAACGGGGGCAGTTTGTATGAACTACCCGGTCGAAGAGGCATCGGCATCGATGTACTCACCGGCGACATGCGCCTTTGTGAAAAAGGATGGGCCGTAGCGGCCTTCATCCCGCCAGCGCACACTGGATTTTTTTTAGCCGCCTACGAAACTTCGCCCGAGGCACCTATTCTACCCCTATTCTGCTACACCGCGGTTGGATGGCACGCAGACAAATTCTATGTGCCCGCCGTACGCATTGAACCCGACATTCGGCAGGAATGCAGCGGATACGAGCAAGCTGCCATCGATCGTGGAACTTCCAACTTGTTAGAGGCCTATCCCCACAATCGATTGGTAAAGCATCTGATGGAGAATTGCTGCCAGACCTATCAGTGCCCCGCTGCTCGAAACTTCGCTTTAGGTCGCTGGGAATGCCCGGTACCTGCCTCCCCAGCTTGCAATGCCAACTGTGTAGGCTGCATTTCGTTGCAACCGGATGAAGAGCCCATCGTATCTACCCAAGATCGATTGCAATTCAAGCCTACCCCCGAGGAGATCGTTGAATTCACGGTTCCGCATTTGGAATCCGCCCCCTATTCGATCATCAGCTTCGGTCAGGGCTGCGAAGGAGAACCTTTGCTCATGTGGGAGACCATCCGCGAAGCAATCCTTGAAATCCGCAAACACACGGCAAAAGGCAGCATCAACATCAATACCAATGGATCCAAGCCGGATGCCATCAAAGCCCTTTGTGAGGCGGGACTGAACTCGATGCGCGTCAGCACCAACTCCGCACGCCGGGAGATCTACATGCCTTATTACCGCCCCAATAATTACGATTTCGACGACATCATCGAAAGTCTGAAAATTGTACATGCATACGGCGGCTGGACCTCCATCAACTATTTCGTATTTCCAGGTATGACCGACTCCGTCGCAGAATACGAGGCCTTGCGAAAACTGATCCAAACGACCGGACTGAACATGATTCAATGGCGGAACTTCAACATCGACCCCGATTGGTACCTAGGCAAGATCGGAGTGGCCGATACCGGCGAATGTTTGGGTGTACACCAACTCCAACAACTGATCCGGGAAGAATTCCCGAATCTGCGTTTTGGGTATTTCAATCCCCCCATTGAACGCATTCGGGGCGATTTTGCCGCCGATTTTGCGCATTGATCGCATTTCTTAACAGTTTTTAGGCGGATCGGTATGCAGTATATCGGTTGATTGCATCGTTTCAACAGCTGTGCATAATCCCTTTACCGCATTGCCGGACCGAAAAACTAGTTTTACATGCGAACGAATTACATCATGGCCCATACCCTCGAACATCAACATCGATCCCGAGCACGTCTATACACCGGTGTAGCTGCGTTGGTGCTGACCTTGCTCATCCTGTTCGTGAAATGGAGAGTCGAAATGCCTGTAAAACCGGAAGAGCGGACCGAGATCGAGGTTGAATTGAATCTGCCACCTGACCCACCCACGGAAGAAGATGATGGTGGAGGTGGCGGCGGAAACATCGCCCAGGCGATCGGCACGAGCGGCGCAGCCCCTGACGCCAGCTTGCCCTCAGGAGAAACCCAACCTTCCAAAGAAGTAGAAGCTGAGGAGGAAAAAGAAGCGGTGATCGCCAAACCGATCGTTACCAAGAAGGATGCCCCTAAGATCGTCAAGTCATCGCCCATAAAAACCACCCCGAAAAAAGAGGAAACCCCGGCGCCACCCCAACCTAAAATGGTCATGGGCAAGAAGGTAAAAGGAACCGGAACCGGAGCAGACAGTCCGGATGATTTCAATAAAACCGGCAATCAGGGAACAGGCTGGGGCACGGGCAAGGGCTCGGGATCGGGCGGAGGCACGGGAACCGGAGCCGGAGGCGGCAATGGATCCGGCGTTGGAACCGGCAACGGTCCGCGCGTAACCCAAGGAAATCGGAAGATCGTAAAGGCCTATGCCTTTGATGGAGAAATGGAACGCGCTACCATCTTTGCACAGATCCGCGTTTCCCCTGATGGCAAGGGCAGCTTTGTCGATTTTGCCAAAGGCTCCACCCACCGAACCAATACCTACAAACAAGCCATTGTTCAATACCTGAACCGCATACAATTCGACAAATCCGATCAGGAAGATCTGGTGGTCGTACAATTCAACTTCTTGGTGAATTAACTTGCCGCATGACCTACGCGGAAACGCTCGATTACTTATTTACCCGACTGCCCATGTTCAGTCGAATCGGTGCGGCCGCGTATAAGACCGATCTCCACAACACGATCGCGTTGTTGGAGCAGATAGACAATCCGCAGCACCAATTCAAAACCATTCACATTGCTGGCACCAACGGGAAAGGATCGGTCAGTCATATGCTAGCTGCCATTTTGCAACAAGCGGGTTATAAAACCGGACTCTACACATCTCCACATCTGGTCGACTTTAGAGAACGAATTCGCATTGATGGCGAAATGATTCCCGAAACCAAGGTCATCGCCTTTACCGAGCGCATCCAACCCGCCATCGAATCGATCGATCCGAGTTTTTTTGAACTCACCGTGGCCATGGCCTTCGATCATTTTGCGAACGAACAAGTGGACGTTGCGGTGATCGAGACCGGATTGGGCGGACGATTGGATAGCACCAACGTGATCAAACCGGAGCTCTCCATCATTACCAATATTGGCTGGGATCACATGAATCTCCTGGGCAACACACTGGAAAAGATCGCATTCGAAAAAGCCGGGATCATCAAGTTAAATACACCGGTTGTGATCGGTGAATGGATACAGGAAACCAAGCAGGTATTCGAAGAAAAAGCCGCCTCCATGAACGCGCCTCTTATCTGGGCCGGTAGCCATTTTCAGATTGCTGGATCCGAATGGAAAGTACGTTCACTGGCTGTGCGCGCAATGGAAATCGAAACTTCCAAGCTTGTCGAATATGAATTGGACTTAATCGGACAATACCAATTGAAGAATTTGACCACGGTGTTGGAATCGGTTCGCATACTGAAGCAACAAGATTGGCAGATCTCGACCGAAGTCGTTCTATCGGCTTTGAAACAGGTTAAGGCACTCACCGGATTTTGGGGCAGGTGGGATATCATAAAAACTCATCCATATCTCATTCTGGATGTGACACACAACGTACACGGATTGGATCAGGTGTTGCTGCAACTGAAAGCGATGTCATATCAACAACTGCACGTAGTCTTGGGCATGGTGAACGACAAAGACATTCAGGGCTTCTTGAAAAAATTACCCCAAGAGGCGACCTATTATTTCACGCAAGCGTCCATCCCGCGCGCGTTGCCGGCCAGCGAATTGAAAACAAAAGCCAATGACCTCGGATTAACGGGCGATGCCTACACGTTGGTCAATGAAGCAATCGAACATGCCAGGCAACAAGCAACGCCCAACGACCTGGTTTTAGTGACCGGTAGTATTTTTCTGATCGGAGAAGTGGACCTTACAGCACTTCGATAAGCTCGACCTCGAAGATCAAGGTAGCTCCACCCGGAATGTCTGCACCCGCCCCACGATCACCGTAAGCCAGTTCAGCGGGGATCCACAATCTCCATCGACTTCCTTCCGACATCATGGGCAACGCGATCTGCCATCCTTTGATCAGTGCACGCAAAGGGGCCGTGAAAGGTTGATTGCGGCGAAAGGAGCTATCGAATTCCTTGCCACTAAGCAAGGAGCCTGAATAATGTGCCTTAACCGAATCGCTCGGATCGGGTTTTCGACCGGCCCCTTCTTGCAATACCAGGTATTGCATGCCATCGGGCAATTCAATTACGCCCGGTTGTGTCTTGTTTTGAGCGAGGAAGGCAGCACCTTCGTCTTTTTGAGCTTGGAGTTTTTGTTGCATAAAAGCGCGGATCTTGTCTTGAGTATTCATAATTAAGCTTCGCGGAGCGAATGGCCCGTCAATTGGATGAAAACATCCTCCAGATTGGCCTGTTTCATTTCTTTGGGTCGTTCAAAACCGGAAGCGACCAATTGATCAATCAATTTATCGGGAGAGTCGAGGGCAATGATCCTTCCGGAGTCAATGATGGCCACTCGATCGCAGAGGTATTCGGCCTCATCCATGTAATGGGTGGTGATGATGACGGTTGTACCGCGTTCGCGGATACGGCGGATCAGTTCCCACAAACTACGTCGTGCTTGCGGATCCAGTCCTGTGGTTGGCTCATCCAAAAAAATGATGCGAGGTTCGTTGATCAAGGTGGTAGCGACAGAAAATCGTTGACGCTGACCCCCACTGAGTTCTTTTACTTTGGCTTTGGCCTTATCACGCAAATTGACCAGCTCCAAAAGTTCCATGGGATCTTGATCGCGGTTGTAGAGTCCGCAGAAAAGCTGGATCAACTGCACCAAATTCAACCCGGGATAATACCCGCTGCTTTGCAGCTGTACGCCAATGATCTTTTTGATTTCATTGGGAGATTTATCCAAGTCGATTCCATCCACCACGATGGTACCCGATGTTTTGGTTCGCAAGGTCTCGATGATCTCCAGGGTGGTTGATTTGCCGGCGCCATTGGGACCCAGCAATCCGAAGATCTCTCCTTCCTGTACGTCAAAGGAGATCCCTTTCACCGCCTCGAATGCGCCGTAGTTCTTGACCAATTGCTTGACGGAAATAATCGGATTCATACCCCGCAAATCTAATGGATTGCATTGGAAGGCAATTTGCCTTCTTTTCCAACCGAATAGCTGCCATCCGGAGCGATTAGTATGATCGGCAATCGGTGCGAACGTTGGAAGTTGTAATAGGCGGGCTCCAGTTGCTCTACGAAGGCGCCCAACGATGCATCATCCTTGATCAATCCCTTCAAATAATCGACACTTCTTGGCGCATCGAATCGAATGGGAAAAACATGGACCGGAATAAAATGCTGTCCTTGATCATAGGCCATCGAAGCCAACATATATACCTCACCAATCTGTTGATCTGTGATGGGGATGCACCCGACGGTTACGCAGCTTCCATGGATGTAGATCTCCCCGCCGGGCTTCAGAGAATCGCTGAGTACCCGGTCGGAGGCATTGGGATAGTTCAGTCCCAGCGACAGATAATAGCTGGAATTGGGATTGAAATCGTTGATGTAATAAAAGCCCTCCGGCACTTGGTAGTCGCCTTGCAGTCGCTTGGGACCCAGGTTGCCGGCCAGTGCACAAACCCGATAGGTCTTGAATAATTGAAAGGTATCCGTGACTCGGTTCTTGGCCCAAACCTCTAGTTCACTGTCGTATTTGAAAGACCGGATGTAAATGAACTTAGCAGGCCAACTGAGTTTTTTGGCGGCGAATTGTTTTCGGATTGTATCTTCTTTTTTCTGCCAGGCCTCTGCGGGTCGAGGCAACGAACGTTGATAGTCTACAAAAGAGGGATAGGATGAAGCGGCGGGAGCAAAAGGCTGAGCCAACGCATTCGTTCCGACAAGAACCAACGTGCAAATGGATAAAAATAGGCGCAAAGGCTTTAGAACAGGATTTGACTGTCTATCAAAATTAAGGACGCAACACAAAAAGCGCCGTTAAAGATTTCCGCGCTCAGCTTGTTCTCGTTCGATGGCTTCAAAGAGGGCCTTGAAGTTTCCTTTTCCAAAGCTCTTAGCCCCTTTTCGCTGAATGATCTCAAAGAACAAGGTTGGGCGATCTTCCACCGGCTTGGTAAACAACTGAAGTAAGTATCCTTCGTTGTCGCGATCGACCAAAATACCCAGCTCTTTCAATGGTTCCAGGTCTTCGTCAATGGCTCCTACCCGATCCAGCAGGTCATCGTAATAGGATGTTGGCACTTTGAGGAATTCCACCCCGCGTGATTGTAGGTCACGAACGGTACGAACGATGTCGTTCGTGGCCATGGCCACGTGTTGCACGCCTTCTCCACGATAGAATTCGAGGTATTCTTCGATCTGACTTTTCTTTTTCCCTTCTGCCGGCTCGTTGATGGGAAATTTCACAAAGCCATTGCCGCTGCTCATCACCTTACTCATCAAGGCCGAGTATTCGGTGGAGATGTCTTCGTCATCAAATGAAAGTATGTTCTTGAAGCCCATCACTTCCTCATAAAACTTTACCCAAGGATTCATTTGATTCCAGCCCACGTTGCCCACACAATGATCGACGTATTGCAAACCGGTTGACTCGGGCGCAAAATGAGGATTGGACCAAGCGCGATAGCCAGGCAAAAACACGCCGGAATAATTGTTTCGCTCGATGAACAGATGAACGGTATCTCCATAAGTGTGTATGCCGCTGACCACCACCTCTCCTTGCGCATCGGTCAGCACCTCCGGTTCCCGGAACGATTTGGCTCCTCGCTGGGTCGTCTCCGCCCAAGCCGAACGTGCATCAGAAACACGCAATGCCAATACTTTCACGCCATCGCCGTGATTGTAAATATGATCGGCCATGGGGTTATCCGGACGAAGCGGCGTCGTCAAGACCAAGGTCAATTTATTCTGACGGACCGCATAGCTGGCAAAATCCCGAAAACCGGTTTCCGGTCCGGCGTAGGCCAATGCCTGAAACCCAAAAGCACTCATGTAGTAATGAGCCGCCTGCTTGGCATTACCCACGTAAAACTCCACGTAATCCGTCCCTTCCAAGGGTAAAAAATCAACTGGAGCGGTTTGGGGCTTGGTGTCTTCGGCTAGCAAAGTCGACATGGCAATATGTTTCAATAATCAATAGAAGAAATCAAGCACAAAACTAACGCATTTTGACACCTTCCTTCGCTGGGCCGGGTCTGTTATCTTTGCACCATGAAAAAGGTTGGGATACTCGGTGGTGGACAGCTTGGTCGCATGTTGTTGCAATCAGCGGCCAACTACCCCGTTGAGACCTATATTTTGGAGTCGGATCCAGATTGTCCGGCGGCCAAGCTTTGTCATCATTTCCAAATCGGCAACATCCGTTCCCGCGAAGATGTGCTTGCCTTTGGCCGTCAGGTCGATGTGCTGACCATAGAGATCGAACAGGTAAACCTGGAAGCATTGGAGCAACTGGAGCAGGAAGGAATTGAGGTGATCCCCTCCCCGTCCGTGCTGCGGATTATCCAAAATAAAATCCGGCAAAAAGAATTCTATGTGGCCAACGGGATTCCGACCGCCCCCTTTGTTGTTACTCAAAATCAAACCGAGCTTACTCAACACCTGAGCCTACTACCGGCGGTTCATAAGCTGGGCGTAGGCGGTTACGATGGTCGAGGCGTGGTGGTTTTAAATAGCGAAAAAGACCTGCATAAGGCATTTGCCGAACCATCGGTTCTGGAGAAAAAAATCGATATCCATCAGGAGATCGCCGTGATCGTGGCAGTAGACCAACAAGGTGTCCTGACTTGCTATCCGGCCGTGGAAATGATCTTCGATTCAAATTTGAATTTACTTGATTATCAACTTTGTCCAGCTTCCATCTCAACAGAAATTGAAGTCAATGCTGCTGCATTGGCTCGGCAAGTTGTGGGGGCATTTGGATCACCGGGGCTGTTTGCCGTAGAGATGTTTGTCGACCAGCTTGGCGAGGTTTGGATCAACGAAATCGCCCCTCGGGTCCATAACAGCGGACATCATACCATTGAAGCCCATTACAGCTCCCAGTTCGACATGGTGTGGCGAATCTTGCTGGGTTTCCCGCTGGGTAATCCGGATCAAATTCTGCCCTCGGCGATGATCAATCTGGTTGGTGCGGATGAACAAAGTGGTGAAGCGTTATACGTGGGACTGGCCGAGATCCTGGCGATGCCACAGGCCTTTGTGCATATTTATGGGAAGCGGGTTACCAAACCGGGACGAAAAATGGGTCACATCACGTTGCTTCATAACAACCTGGAGGCTTTGAGACTGGATGCCGAACGGGTCAAGCGAATGATCCAGGTTAACGCATCCAAATAAATCGCCTTTTTGCAGGGCGAAGACCTTTCTTCCGTCTAATAGGCATTGGTTAACTTCATCGAATATTCTGACTAAAAAATGCGTCTATCCTCAAACGTCCTCTGGCTCGTTGGGCCCCTGCTTTTTGCTGCTTGTGGTGAATCGGACCCGTCTACAAAAACTGGCGCGGGTAAACAAATGCCCCCACTCAAAGCGGAAGCATATATCCTGACCCCTGCCCTTTTCCAAGAAACCTTGGAGATTCCGGGTTCACTCATGGCCGCCGAATCAGCCGAGATCCACCCCGAAACTTCCGGACGAATCGTGAAACTCAATTTGGCAGAGGGCCAGTCCGTCGCCACCGGATATCTGATCGCCAAACTGGACGATGCTGATCTCCAAGCACAGTTAAAAAAAATACAGACCCAACTGGCAATCGCTGAAAAGACGGAAGAGCGCCAATCCAAGCTGCTGGCCATTCAAGGCATCAGCCAGCAAGACTATGACCTCAGTTTACTTCAAGTCAAAAATCTTAAAGCCGATATCGGTATCCTGCAAACCGCGATCGACAAGACCGACATACGAGCACCGTTTAGTGGGAAGCTTGGCTTAAAGAACATCAGTATTGGCGCCTATGTGAGTCCAAGTACGGTGATCACCACCCTCCAGCAATCCCAATCACTCAAAGTGGATTTCAGCTTGCCCGAGAAATACAGCAATGATTTAAAAATCGGCAGCATCATTGAGTTCCGTGTAGCGGGTTCTTCCCGTGTTCATCCGGCTAAGGTGAGCGCGACGGCACCTGGTCTCAACGAATCGAACCGAAGCCTAAACTACCGCGCGGTGGTACAGCATGCTGACCCAAGTCTGCTCCCTGGTTCCTTCGCTACCCTTACGATTCGAATGGCCGAAAAACCACAGGCCCTAATGCTACCCGCACAGGCCGTGATCCCGCAAGCCCGCGGTAAAAAAGTAATTCGCTACAATAATGGTCAAGCCGAATTCGTAGAGGTTACAACCGGCACGCGCACGGCCGACCAGGTTGAAGTAATCACTGGGCTGCAAGCTGGGGATACCATTTTATTGAGTGGATTGATGAGCATTCGTCCAAACACTCCGGTTCAGATCGGTAAGATCACCAACCAACCGAAAAAATAATTACATCGGCCACATTGCCTTTATGAATATATCTGAACTGAGTTTACGCCGGCCGGTCTTGGCCCTAGTCCTGAATATCTTGATCGTCCTTTTTGGCCTGATCGGATTCAAGTCGTTGGGCGTACGCGATTATCCGGCCATCGATCCACCCAACATCAGTGTCCGTACCGCCTATCCCGGCGCCAGTGCCGCCATCATCGAGTCGGAAATCACGGAACCATTGGAAAAAGCCATCAATGGAATAGCCGGGGTCAAAAACATCACCTCGACGAGCAGCAGTGGAACCAGCAACATCAACGTTGAATTTGATTTGAGCATCGACTTGGAATCGGCGGCCAACGATGTGCGCGATAAAGTATCTCAGGCTGAGCGAAACCTGCCACCTGATATCGACGGAAAACCCGTGGTTTCCAAGGCAGATGCCACCTCGGAACCAATTTTATCCATGACGGTTCAGAGCAATACCCGCAATTCGCTTCAAATGACCGAGTATGCCAACAATGTGCTGGTGGAACGTTTGCAAACGATCCCGGGCGTAAGTGGCATACAAATATGGGGAGAGAAACGCTATGCGATGCGTGTTTGGTTGAATCCGAGTAAGATGCAGTCGCTGCAGATCAGTGGCAACGATATTCAGTCGGCGCTGGCGCGGGAAAACGTGGAATTGCCGGCTGGGAAAATTACCGGGAATGCCACGGAGCTGAGCGTTCGAACTTTCGGACGGCTGAATACAGAAGCCGAATTCAATGAACTCGTTGTAAAAAATGTAAACGGCACCGATATCCGTTTGCAGGATGTGGCCGAAGTAGTGCTGGGTCCAGAGAACGACGAAACGATCTTGAAAGGGAATGGCGTACCGATGATCGCGCTGGCCGTCGTTCCCCAGCCCGGGTCGAATTATGTGTCCATTGCCGATGAATTTTACAAACGACTCGAGCAGATCAAAAAAGAAATGCCGGCCGATGTGAACGTGCAGATCGGATTGGACCAGACCCGATTCATTCGCAAGTCTATTTTAGAAGTCCGCGAAACCCTGATGCTGGCCTTTTTGCTGGTTGTGATGATTATTTATGCCTTCTTCCGGGATTGGATCATTGCCATTCGCCCCTTGATCGACATTCCTGTATCCCTGATCGGCTCATTCTTCATTATGTACTTGATGGGATTCTCCATCAACGTTCTTTCTTTATTGGCCATTGTGCTGGCAACCGGACTGGTCGTAGACGACGGCATTGTGGTGACTGAGAATATTTTCAAAAAGATGGAACGCGGCATGAACCGGTATCAAGCGGCCTTGGAAGGATCGAAAGAAATCTACTTCGCCGTCATCGCTACTTCCATTACACTGGCGGTCGTCTTTCTACCCATTATCTTTTTGGAGGGATTTGTAGGACGGCTATTCCGCGAGTTCGGGATTGTTGTAGCCGGTGCGGTGTTGATCTCTGCATTTGTTTCCTTGACCCTCACGCCGGTACTGAACGTAAAACTGGCGCGCAAGAACGCCACCGAGCATCCTTGGCTCTACCGAAAGACTGAACCTTTTTTCCGTTGGCTGGAAAATTCCTACCAACGCGCCTTGGAGAGATTCATGCGGATTCGTTGGGTTGCCTTTCTGATCGTTGTGGCTTGCGTGGCTGCGATTCTTTGGGTTGGAGGCAACCTGCAATCGGAATTGGCGCCGATGGAGGACCGAAGTCAGTTCCGCGTACAAATGACCGCTCCGGAAGGTACCTCCTTCGAAGCCATGGATAACCATGTAAATCGGGTCACCGATCTGATGCTCGATTCGGTCGCTGAACGGGATTTGGTTTTAAGTGTCACATCCCCGGGATTTACCGGTTCGGGCAACGCCAATACCGGATTTGTTCGAGTAACCCTGACACCCCCAACCGAACGAACACGCAGTCAATCCGAGATCGTCAAAAAAGTCAACAAGAATCTTTCGAAATTCAACCAAGTTCGAGCGGTTACCATTGAAGAACAGACGATCTCGCTCAATAGACGAGGTGGTCAACCCGTAGCCTTTGTCATTCAAAACAACGACTTCAATAAACTCACCAAGGTCCTTCCTCAATTGCTCGATGCCGCTAAGCAGAGTAAGATCCTGATGAATGCCGATGTGGACCTCAAGTTCAATCGACCGGAACTATCTATTGAAGTAGACCGTCTGCGCGCTTCTCAACTCGGTGTATCCATCTCAGATGTATCACAAACCCTGCAAATGGCCTACAGCAACCGCCGTTTGGGCTACTTCATGAAAGAAGGCAAACAGTATCAGGTCATGGCACAAATGACCCGAGATTATCGAAATGAACCAGGCGATCTGCGCCAGCTCTTTGTTCGCAACAATCGAGGAGAATTGATTTCGATGGATAATTTGGTTAGCATCAACGAGACCACCACCCCACCCACGATCTATCACTTCAATCGGTACAAGTCAGCGACGATCTCCGCCGGACTTCAACCGGGTTACACCATTGGCGATGGAATCAAAGAGATGGAGCGTCTGACCAAAGGCGTGCTGGATGATAGTTTCTCCACGGCCCTGTCGGGCTCATCCCGTGATTTCAAAGAAAGTAGCAGCAACATCAGTTTTGCCTTTCTGTTGGCACTGGCTCTGATCTTCTTGATCTTGGCCGCACAATTTGAAAGCTTCATCGACCCACTCATCATCATGCTCACCGTGCCGTTGGCATTGGCCGGCGCCGTGATCTCCCTTTCTATTTTCGGACACACCTTGAATATCTTCTCCCAGATCGGGATCATTATGTTGATCGGATTGGTTACCAAAAATGGCATCCTGATCGTCGAATTCGCCAACCAAAGTCGGGAAAAAGGAATGGGCAAATTGGAAGCGGTTGTTCACTCAGCCGCTCAACGATTCCGCCCCATCCTGATGACCAGTCTGGCCATGGCCCTCGGCGCCTTGCCGTTGGCACTCTCGCTGGGTGCAGCCGCTACCAGCCGGATCCCACTGGGAGTCGTGATTGTGGGCGGAATTTTATTCGCCCTAGTATTAACCTTATTCGTAATTCCGGCTATGTATAGTTACCTATCCTCCAAGCGCCGATCTTCTTTCGATCAAAAAATGGCCGACGCCTCATGATGAAACGAATTCACCTATTTGCGCTGATCACCGCGATCCTGTTTGGCTCATTGACCATGCAGGCGCAACGTATCCTCACCCTCGAAGAAGCGATTGCGCGTACCCTCGAAAATAATTTGGAGATCCGTATCGCCCGCAATGATTCCGTGGCCGCCTCCATCGATCTTCAATATAAAAATGCAGGCTTGCTCCCCAGCCTGAATGCTGCCGGCTCGCAGGTCTTCAACCGCAACAATCAATATCAGAAATTCACCGACGGAACCGTCCGGGAACGTAAAGGGGTTCAATCCGGTAATCTATCCGGAAATATCGCCTTGAATTGGACACTGTTCGATGGTGGAAAGATGTTTGCTACCCGAGCCAAGTTGGAGGAGATATTGACACAAGGGGAATGGGTCATTCGCGATCAAATCAATAACACCATCGCCCAGGTAGTATCGGCCTACTTTTTGATCGTTCAGCAAAAACAGCAACTCAAAGCGTTGGATACGCAGCTGGGGGTTTATGAGGAACGCACCAAATTGGCGCGCAATAAATTGGACATCGGGGTTGGCACAAAACCCGACCTGCTGCAAAGTCAAATCGATCTAAACAGTCAGCGCAGTCAACGACTTTCACTGGAAAACCAGACTCGTATAGCCAAGCAAGCGCTGAATCGTTTGATGGAAACCGGATTGAATCGAAATGCAGATCAAGGGTCGGATTGGTTCGATGTCAGCGAACAGATCCCCATTCAATCCGATCTCTCCCTGGGTACCATTCAAGATTCCATCTCCAAAAATAATCCACAACTCCAACTTCAACAGAACACCATTCGATTGGCTCAGCGCGGTTTGCAGGAGAGCAAGGCAGACCGCTACCCTACGCTGAGTTTCAATTCTGCTTACAATTTCAATAAACTGGATAACAAGGTTGTGGTCAATCCATTCCAACCGCTATTCAGCCGAAATCAGGGACTCAATTACGGATTTACGGCATCCTTACCAATCTTCAATCAGTTTCGGGTTCGCCGTCAGATCCAACAAGCCAAGCAAGAGATCCGTTTTCAACAACTTCGGTACGATCAACAAGCATTCAATCTACGTCTGGGCGCCTGGAATGCCTATCAGCGCTATCTATTCGAAATAGAAAATTGGAAATTGGAAGAAGAAAATATCCGTTTGGCAGAAGAGAATGTACGAATCGTATTGGAAGTATATCGATTGAACTCAACCACATTGCTGCAGCTCAAGGAGGCACAACGTAGCTTGCAAGATGCCTTTGATCGATTGATCCGGGCTCGCTACCAAGCTAAACTGGCTGAAACCGAGTTGCTCCGTTTACAAGGAAATTTTCTCCAATAACCATATGCTGGAATTTCAGTTTCTTTGTGAAAAGAACGATAAATGACCCCTCGAGTTGGCATCATAATGGGAAGTGACAGTGACCTGTCGGTCATGCAAGCGGCAGCGGATATGCTAAAAGCATTCGAAGTCCCTCATGAACTGACCGTCGTATCGGCCCACCGCACGCCGGAACGCATGCGGGAATACGCCCAATCAGCTCGCAGCCGCGGATTGCAAGTCATCATTGCTGGTGCCGGCGGAGCCGCGCATCTTCCCGGTATGGTTGCCTCACAAACCACACTTCCGGTGATCGGCGTTCCCATCAAGTCCTCCAATTCCATCGATGGCTGGGATTCCGTTTTATCCATCTTACAAATGCCCAACGGAGTCCCGGTTGCTACCGTTGCCCTCAATGCCGCCAAAAATGCAGGCATCTTAGCCGCACAGATCTTAGGCGCCACCGACGCAAGCATCGCCGATAAATTAAAAACCTTTAAAGAGGGAATGGAATCGGATGTACTGAACAAGGTGGAGCAACTTCGTCAAGAAGGCTGGTCCAATCAATTTGATTGATCAGTCCGATTCCTGCAACCAGGTGAATTTGTTATCCCACACATTTAGTGCCTCGTAAATCCGATCGAAATAACTCGTGCCTTGGGTGACGTAATAAGTTGCCAGATTCTCGTAACGTTCTTGCAGCCCGCCCCCCGGGAACACATTGAGTTTCAAACTATCGATCTGTATGCGTCGGGTTGCGTATTTACGCCGCTCTGCCCGCTTCATTTTTTTCTGCAACTCCTCGATTCGTTGTAAGGAACGAGTAGCCAGCGCCTGCACATGCTGCTCCAAGGTCGGATCGATGGCCTTTGCCTTCATTCGCAGATTTTCGTAAACAACCGCTACTTCCTGGATGGATGACTCAATATTCAATAGCTCGAGCACCGCCGCATCCAAACGCTCATCCAACAACTGGTCTGTAGTTTTAAAAAGATCCGAGGGCTTCAATTGCAAATCCTTCATTTTGGAACCCATGGACGCATCCAACCACTGAAAAGATGCCCGAAGTTGCAGCAATGGGAACGGCACTTGATGATAATCAAATACCGATCTTAACTGCAACCAATAGGCCAATTCACCTCCACCACCGATGTACACCAGGTTGGGCAGGATGGTCTCTTGATATATTCCGCGCAAAATCACATTGGGACTAAACCGTTCCGGATGGGCTGCCCATTCAGCGCGCAAGGAAGATTCATCCCATTGAACCGATGAGTTAGAAACCTGCCAGAGGCTTCCGTTTTTTTCGATCCGCTCCCGACTACCCGGCTGCAGATAGAAAAGATTGATGGGGCGTGGATGTGCTTGATTTTTATAAC
>Ga0102923_1000109_pt1 | contig 21360 bp, 20 predicted proteins | sample Colrivmeta156902_FD_78206 | JGI IMG/M metagenome (GOLD analysis project Ga0102923, IMG submission 78206) | Estuarine microbial communities from the Columbia River estuary - metaG 1569-02 | ecosystem: Environmental > Aquatic > Marine > Intertidal zone > Estuary | place: USA: Columbia River...
AGTTACGCATGGGAATGGAAAGAAAAATACGGCGGCATCATTTTGCAACAATTGAAAAAACTCGGTTGCAGCCTGGACTGGTCACGCACCAGTTTCACGATGGACCCCGACTATTACCGCTCCGTAATCGGCGTGTTCAATGACCTCTACGAAAAAGGCTATATCTACCGTGGCAAGCGGATGATCCACTGGGATCCCAAAGCCAAGACGGCTCTCAGCGATGAAGAAGTGATCCGCAAACAAACGCAACAGAAGCTCTTTCACATCCGCTACCGGTTGGATGTGCCCGGAGAAGAATACATCGTAGTCGCTACGGTTCGCCCCGAAACCATCATGGGCGACACCGCCATTTGTGTGAATCCCAACGACGATCGATATAAGCACCTGCACGGAAAATTCGCCTTTGTCCCATTGATCAATCGCCGCATTCCCATCATCGCCGATGAATATGTAGCCATGGATTTTGGAACCGGATGCTTGAAAGTAACACCGGCCCACGACCCGAACGATTATCAACTCGGACAAAAACACAAGCTGGAGATCGTCGATGTACTGAACGACGACGGAACCCTCAGTGAAGACGCACAACTTTACATCGGCCTGGACCGGTTTGATGCGCGCAAGCAGATCGCCATCGAACTGCAAGAAAAAGGATTCATCGTCCAAACCGAAGAATACACCAGTGAAGTTGGATACAGTGAACGCACCGATGCCGTGGTGGAACCCAGGCTATCCTTGCAGTGGTGGGTGGATATGAAAAAAATCACCGGACCGGCCCTGAGTTCCGTGATGGAAGAAGAGATCCAGTTCTATCCCCCTAAGTTCAAGAACCTGTATCGTCACTGGATGGAGAACATCAAGGATTGGTGTATCTCCCGACAACTCTGGTGGGGCCACCGCATCCCCGCCTGGTACGATGCCGATGGAAATTTTGTCGTGGCCAACGATTCGAAAGAAGCCAACCAACGATATGAAGCTCAATTTGGGAAAGCTGCGGAGCTGCACCAGGATGAGGATTGCTTGGATACCTGGTTTTCCAGCTGGCTCTGGCCCATAGAAGTATTTAAAGGATACAGCCAACCCGGCAATGCCGAGATTAATTATTACTACCCGACTCAAACATTGGTCACTGCGCCCGAGATTATTTTCTTCTGGGTTGCCCGTATGATCATGGCCGGATTTGAGTACCAAAAAGGCAAACCCTTTCAACAGGTTTATTTCACCGGCATCGTACGCGATAAGCAAGGACGAAAAATGAGCAAGAGCTTGGGCAATTCACCCGATCTACTTGGCCTGATCGATCAGTACGGTGCAGATGCCGTTCGATTTGGCATTCTCATCGCCTCCCCCGCCGGCAACGATCTGTTGTGGGATGAATCAACCAATGAACAAGGCTTGCATTTCAACAACAAGTTGTGGAATGCCATGCGCCTGGTCAAGATGTGGGAAACCCGCACGAAAGACAACGAGGGCGATAAATCCGAATTTGCCCGCGCCTGGTTCCGCAACCGACTGAACGAAGTGCGCATTGAATTGGATACTCAATTTGCTGAATTCCGACTCAGCGAAGCCCTGAAGACGATCTATTCATTGATCTGGAATGATTTTTGCAGCTGGTACCTGGAATGGATCAAACCCGGATTTGAACAACCCATGCACCGGGACGTATACAACGAGACCGTCGGATTCTTTGATGAACTGTTGCAATTGCTTCACCCATTCATGCCATTCATCACCGAAGAGATCTATCACCAATTACAATCGCGCGAGGGCGATCTGACCGTTGGTCGCTATCCGGCGACTGCCCCCGCTGATGCTTCCATCTTACATTCCGGTGAGCGCCTCAAAGCGGCGATCACGGCCATTCGAGATGCCCGCACCAAGAATCAATTAAAACCCAAAGACCCGATTCAACTCTTCGTTCAAACAGCAAAAGCCGAAGCTTATCAACAAGCACTTCCGTTGTTGCAGAAGCAAGTGAATGCAGATTCAATCGAATTTGTTTCTGAATCGGTTGCCAAATCAATCAACGTGGTGGTGGATACCGACCGTTTCTACTTGGTATCGGAAAATTCCGGAAACACCGAATCACAGCGAGCACAATTGGAAAAAGATCTAGCCTATCTGCAAGGCTTCTTGGTCACCGTTGACAAGAAACTGAGCAATGAACGTTTTGTGCAAAATGCCAAGCCGGATGTCATCGAGATCGAGCGAAAGAAAAAAGCCGATGCCGAGGAAAAAATCAAATTGATTCAAGACACACTCGATCAACTGTGAGTTTGAAGCGTTTGAGAAGTTGGATTTCCGGGCAAAGGAAGCGGACGCTCTGCTTCATGATACTGGCTACGATGATGAGTCCATCCCTTGTTCAAGCGCAGGCAAGGTGGGAAATGGATTGGCTGCATCGATTGGCCGATCATCGTACCGCTGGAAAAAATGCATTCTTTCAAACCATTTCTGATGTAAATGTTCCACTGACGCTGGGCGTACCCATCGGCTGGTTGGCATATGGTCTACTGGATAAAAACGCAAGCGCCACCCGCGAAGGCATTACCTGGACGGCGGCCCAATTGGTTAATGGGGCCCTGACCTTATCGATGAAAGCGGCGGTGAATCGCCCCCGCCCAGCAGTATCCGATCCCACCTTGATCGCCCTGGAGGATGTGCGCATTCACTCCTTCCCTTCCGGACACACCTCTTCTGCTTTCACATTAGCTACATCCATCAGCATTGACCATCCCCAATGGTATGTGGTGGCCCCTGCTTTTTTATATGCAACGTTGATTGGTTATTCACGTTGCTATTTGGGCGTTCATTATCCCAGCGATGTGATCGCCGGGGCAATTCTAGGAAGTGGGTCTGCCTGGTTATCCGATCGGGCCGATCGTTGGATTCGGGAAGGATCCGCCAGAAAGCAAAAAAAGCAATCACTCGCCTTCATTTACTAACTGAATCATCATGGCTGAAGACCTGCATATCACATCCGGAAGTAAAGAAGAACAATACCAATCGCTGCTTCCCCAAGTTCAGGGATTACTGACCGGAGAAGCGGACCTGACCGCTAACTTGGCCAATGTGGCCGCAGCCCTCAAAGAGCAATTCGGATGGCTTTGGGTAGGATTTTATCTGGTCAAAATCAATGAGCAAGGATCCGAAGAGTTAGTACTCGGACCGTTTCAAGGGCCGGTCGCCTGCACCCGCATTCGATTTGGAAAAGGGGTATGCGGATCTGCTTGGAAAGAAGCAAACACATTGATCGTACCCGATGTGGAGCAATTCCCTGGACACATCGCCTGCAGTTCCATGTCTCGCTCAGAGATCGTTGTACCCCTGATCAAAGAAGGACGTGTTTGGGGCGTATTGGATGTAGACAGCAGTGACTTGGATCAGTTTGACTCTACAGATCAATCCTATTTGGAAGAGATCGTGGGATGGCTCAATGCTTCAATTGCATAAGCATATCGGCCGTCATGGACGCTAAATTGAATTCCTCTTTCCATCCCCAATCAGCGCGTGCCGGCGAATCATCGATGCTTTGAGGCCAACTATCGGCAATAGCCTGACGAAAATCGGGCTTACAATCCATTTTGAACGCTGGCAGGTGCGCCCGAATGGAGTCAGCGATCTCTTCGGGAGAAAAACTCATCGCGGATAGATTGTAGGAAGTCCGCACTTTGATCCGATCGGCTGGCGCTTCCATCAGCTCCATCGTGGCCCGAATCGCATCGGGCATGTACATCATGGGCAGTTGCGTATCCGAACGCAGAAAGCAGGTATACTGTCCTTTATTCAATGCTTGGTGATAGATGTCGACCGCATAATCGGTCGTGCCCCCACCCGGGGCCGATTTATAGGAGATCAGTCCGGGATAACGCAAACTCCGCACATCTACCCCAAAGCGCTGGTGATAGTAGCTACACCAGAATTCGCCGGCGTATTTACTGATTCCATAAACGGTGGTCGGCTCAATGATGGTGTGTTGCGGGCAATGCTGTTTGGGAGAAGTGGGGCCAAACACGGCGATGGAAGACGGCCAATATACTTTTTGTATTTTGTCTTCCCGGGCGATCTCCAGCACATTCAGCAATCCCTGCATATTCAGATTCCAGGCCAGTGCCGGGTTCTTTTCGCCGGTTGCCGATAAGATGGCAGCCAATAGATAAATCTGGGTGATGTTCTGTCGGATCACTTGAACGTGCAACATTTCTTTGTTCATCACATCCAGGGATACATAGGGACCAGTTCCTTCCAATAGCGGATTCATTTCCCGCAGGTCGGCGGCAACCACCTGATTGTTCCCATAAACACTGCGAAGTGCCAGGGTCAATTCGACTCCGATCTGCCCGGAGGCACCGATGACTAAAATTCGTTCGTTGGCCATGCAATCTTGATTCGATGCAAAGATGTGGATTGAGGCGGAATTTCGGGTTATTTTTGGGCCATGAAGCCATTTTTGAAATCGCTGTTCGAAAGACAATCCTACGACCCGAATGCCTTTTTTCTGCTAGCCGGACCCTGTGTGGTGGAAAGCCGCGACTGCGTATTCGACGTGGCGACTTCTGTCCAAAAAACCTGCGAGGAACTGGGCATCCCCTTTGTGTTTAAATCGTCGTATCGTAAGGCCAACAGAAGCAGTGCCAGCTCCTTTACCGGACTGGGCGATGCAGAAGCTGGAGCGATCTTACAGGCCGTACGCAACGAATTGGAGCTGCCGGTGGTAACCGATATTCACGCCCCCGAAGAGGCAGCCATGGCCAGCGGATTTGCGGATATGCTTCAGATCCCCGCTTTTCTTTGTCGACAAACCGATCTGCTGATCGCAGCGGCCCAAACTGGAAAGATCATCAACATCAAAAAGGGGCAATTCCTCAGCGGCCCTTCCATGCAATTTGCCATCGATAAAGTAAAACAAGCCGGCAACGATCAAGTGATGCTAACCGAACGGGGCACAACGTTTGGATACCAAGACTTAGTGGTTGACATGCGCAACATCCCCTGGATGAAACAAACCGGGGCTCCGGTGATCATGGACGTTACGCATGCTCTTCAACAACCCAATCAAACCAGCGGCATCACCGGTGGCAACCCGGAAATGATCGAGACCATCGCCCTTTCAGCGATCGCCGCCGGAGCCGATGGACTCTTCATCGAAACGCATCCCAACCCATCTGTTGCCAAAAGTGACGGAGCCAATATGTTGATGTTGGAAAAATTGCCCGCACTATTGAAAAAAGCCATAGCCATTCGCCGGGCCATTCAGGCATAAAAAAAGGGGCGAATCGCCCCGAGTATTTTTTAAAAAGACCCCGCTCAACGAAGATCCTCCACCGTCACACCGGGGAATTTCTTGGAGTCGAACTGAAACTGACCATCCAATGCGGGCACGTTGGTCTTCATGGCGCTGACCGTATACGAATAACGGCTGCCACTCTTTTCCAACACCTTGGTGCTGTATATGGATTGAGCGGTTTTGTCGATGAGCAAATAGACCGTATGAAAGTTCTTGGATTTGTCAACCGGCGTCATCTGGATCTCTTGAATCACTTTCGCCCCCACTTTTTTCTCTCCATTCAGGATATAAAAAAAATCCTTGTCGTAGAAGTTCGAAAACAGTTTTTGAGGAGTGATCATGCCACTTGATGCGTCCAGATTATTCACGGTCACCTCGTTGGCGGCCTTATCAAAATTCCAAACCGTAGTACCGTTGCAGAAAACCTCCAACCCACCGAAATCCAATTTATAGCGGGTACCTTTCATCAAAATGGTTCCGCTTTTGGATGACAAAACTTTACCCGCTGCGTTCTCTACTTTATATGCAAATGAAGCTTGTACCGACTTGTATGTCTTGAATTTAGTACTTACCGCGTCAAGGATTTTTTTGGCTTCCGGGTCGTTGGCGGCAGCTGACTTTCCCTGAGCTTGAACGGCAATGCTGAACAGCAGGGATAGCGCAAGTGTAGAGGTGAATTTCATGGCGCAAAGATAAGTTGTACCGAACTAAGATGGGAATTCCGCTCAAAACGTTTACCCGAAGTCGGTCATTTAACAGGGCACTAACGATTAACCGATTTGGTCTAGGTACTGCTGCAGCTCCATGTCGGTCTTGATCAATACTTCCCGAGCCTTACTGCCCAAGCTGGGACCAACGATGCCGGCTGCCTCCAGTTGATCCATCAAACGACCAGCGCGGTTATATCCCAACTTCATACGCCGTTGCAGCAAGGAGGTCGACCCCATTTGGTTTTGCACGATGAGTCGGGCGGCTTCCTCGAATAAGGAGTCTCTGTCGGACAGATCAAAGTCTTTACCCTCCATATCCTTTTCGTCGACGTATTCGGGCAACAGAAAAGCTTGGGGATAGCCCCGTTGCTCACTGATGAATTCAACGACCTGTTCCACTTCGGGGGTATCCACAAAAGCACACTGCAATCGGGTTAGTTCCCCATTGTATGAGATCAGCATATCCCCTTTTCCGATTAATTGCTCTGCACCGCCGGTATCCAGGATCGTGCGGGAGTCGATCTTACTCGATACCTTAAATGCGATACGGGCCGGGAAGTTGGCCTTGATGGTACCCGTTATGATGTTTACGGAAGGCCGTTGCGTAGCGATGATCAGATGGATACCGATCGCACGGGCCAATTGAGCCAAACGAGCAATGGGCATCTCGACTTCCTTTCCGGCTGTCATGATCAGGTCGGCGAACTCGTCGATGACCAACACGATGAATGGCAAGTATTGATGCCCTTTTTGCGGATTGAGCTTGCGCTTGGTGAATTTCTCGTTGTATTCTTTGATGTTACGTGCACCGGCTTCCTTGAGCAGGTCATATCGATTGTCCATCTCAATGCAAAGGGCATTCAGCGTGCAAACCACTTTCTTGGTATCTGTGATGATGGCATCCTCTTCACCGGGGAGCTTGGCCAAGAAATGACGCTCGATGTGTCGGTATATGCTGAGCTCCACTTTTTTGGGATCGATCAATACAAACTTCAGCTGCGAGGGATGCTTTTTATAGAGCAGCGAAACCAGGATCGCATTCAGCCCGACCGATTTACCTTGCCCGGTGGCACCTGCCATCAGCAAGTGCGGCATGGAAGCCAGATCAACGATGAAGTTCTCGTTGTCGATGCGCTTTCCGACCGCAATGGGTAAGCTATGTGGGCTGTTTTGAAATTTTTCACTGCTCAACAAGGTCTTCATACTCACCACGGTCTTTTTCACGTTGGGAACCTCGATACCAATGGTCCCTTTTCCGGGAATCGGCGCGATGATACGAATGCCCAATGCCGCCAAACTCAGTGCAATGTCATCCTCGAGATTTTTGATCTTGGAGATCCGAACACCCGCGGCCGGAACGATCTCATAGAGCGTAACGGTGGGCCCCACTGTAGCACTGATCTTTTGGATTTCGATGGAGTAATTACGCAGCGTAGCGATGATCTGATTCTTATTGTTCTCCAACTCGTTATTGTCCTGAATAATCCGTTCGCTGCCGTGCTGTTCCAACAAGTCAAGCGTGGGGTATTTGTAATCGCGTAGATCGAGCGTGGGCTCGTATGGGGGTAGTTCGTCTTGCTTGGCGTCGATGGCCTCGGCAACCGGCTCCGGACCAGTCTTGATTTCGAGCGCCAGATCATCTTCTTCCAGAGGAGCAGGCGACTCTTCCGCTGGCGGGGGCTCGATCGGGGTTTGTCCGGTAGTAAGCACCTCTTGCATGCCGGTATTCATTTGAACAGGCATGGTAACGGACACATGCGGACTCAATTCAAGCGGTTTCACTTCCGGTACCGGATCCGGCTCGGGAATGATTTCTTCGGGCATCACGTCCGGATCCTTTTCGATCAGGGTCAGCGGCATTGCCCCTTCCTCTTCGAGTGGGAATTGAACCACTACCGGGCTCTCGCCGACCAGACTGTTTCCACTGGGCTGATTGGCATAAAGCTCATTGACCGTCATGCCCGCCAGCGCTGCGGCTCCCAGCTTACTCGTTGAATCTGATTCAGCTTCTTCCGTCGTCTCACTAGTTTCTTCTTCGCCAATTTCAGGTTCACTGATTTCCTCCTTGACTTTGCGCTCGGGCAACTTGAGTTTTGGATTGAATTGCCAGATCAGATAAGCAGCTAGGGAAAGAAAAAGGATGGCGCCGGTTCCCAATTTTCCAATGGCCAAATTGAGCCGCTGATTGATCAGGTCACCTACCCCTCCTCCATATGGGAATTCCGCACCTGAGGTGATAAAAGAGAGGGTGACCGAACTGACCAACATGCCAATGGTTACGTATTTCAGGTTTCTCCAAATGGAAAAAACGCGGCGACGAAAGAGCAGATTCACGCCCACGACAAAAAAGAATGTACACACCAAGAATGAGGCGACTCCAAAACAACGGTAGAAGAAAAAATGAGCCGTTAATGCCCCCAATCGACCGGCTGCATTCGCGGCCGGAGGGTCTGTGTCAAAAAGCGACGAAAGGCCTTGCAGCGCAATGGGTTGGTCTTGTTTCCAACTGGACAAATAGGAGAACAAGGAAATCAATAGAAAAATCGAGAAGAGAATCATGGCCGTGCCGATAATCTTCCAGGTACGCTCGTCTTTGGCCAGCGCCTTCCAATCGATGGACTCTTCAGTTTCAGTTTTGAAACCGGTATCGGTTTTGGGAGAGCTTGCTTCTTTTTTGGGCTTATTTTTCAAGGACTTGGCCATCCGAACAAAGATAATCAGTTTGACCGTTCAGGGCGAAGCAAGGAATAGGCCAACCAAGCCCATCCGGCAATCAAGAGTGTGCCGCCCATCGGCGTGATGGGTCCGATCCAGGCATAGCTCCATCCGTTCAATCGAAACCATGTCAGCAAATACAAGGATCCAGAAAAAAGAAGGATCCCTACAAAAATCAGGGTTAGGGCCGATTTCCGAATAGGAACCGTAAGCACAGACGCTCCCAATAAACCGAAAATCAAAAAGGCAATGGCGTGGAACAAATGATAATCGACGCCCGTTTTGTAGCTGTTGATAATGGAAACATCATCGGTAACCTGACGCAATCCATGTGCACCGAATGCACCCAGTACAATTCCCAGCGCAATGCCGAGGCAGGCAAATGCGGTGATCTTTTTATTCATACAGTAGTTGTTTCAATAGATGATCCTCACTAAGTTCCGATTCTTGAATTTTTCGCTTGGCTTGCTGATAATACACCGAACGCTCCAGCTGCTTCTGCTCGATATAATCCATTAGCTGGTCCGCTTGCAAATTCTTTAGCAATGGACGTTTATCCAGTTCGCTCAAAAGACGCGGGGCCAGCTCGGAAGCCCCCGATTGAAGCCAGATGGTCAGACCCACCGCGTTCATACGTTCCATGTTATTTAGATAGCAAGGCGTGCCGCCGCCACAGGCCATCACAAAAGATTGATCCAGCGCTGTAAATCTATGTAGTGTCTCTGATTCTCTATCACGGAAGTACGCCTCTCCTTTCTCTTCAAAGAGCTCATAAATGGAGCGGCCATTTTCAGCACGGACGATCTCCTCATCCAAATCAAAAAAAGGATAGTTGAGCGCACGGGCTAAACGGGTTCCCCAATGGGATTTTCCCACCCCCATGAATCCGATCAGGAATATTTTTTCGGGGTAAATCGGCATCCGTTATTTGAACGCGTTGAATCCGGTAATGTCCATACCGGTGATCAGCAGATGAATGTCGTGTGTCCCCTCATAGGTGATGACACTTTCCAGATTCATCATGTGGCGCATGACGGAATACTCACCGGTGATCCCCATCCCGCCCAAGATCTGACGTGCATCTCGACAGATTTGCGCGGCAATCTCACATGAGTTCCGTTTGGCCATACTCACTTGCTGCGGCGTTACTTTTCCTTCATTCATTAAAACCCCCAATCGCCAGTTCAACAATTGCGCTTTGGTGATCTCCGTAACCATCTCCGCCAATTTTTTCTGTTGCAATTGAAAAGCACCGATGGGTTTACCGAACTGAATACGCTCTTGAGAATAACGCAGGGCAGTATCGTAGCAATCCATGGCGGCACCGACCACACCCCAGGCAATTCCGAATCGGGCTTTGGTCAAGCAACCCAGTGGACCTTTCAAGCCTTTTACATTCGGGAGAATATTCTCTTTCGGCACTTTCACTTGGTCAAATACCAGCTCGCCGGTTGCCGAAGCACGCAAACTCCATTTTCCGTGCGTGGTGGGTGTAGAAAAACCTTCCATCCCGCGTTCTACGATCACGCCGCGTATATCGCCGGCATCGTCCTTGGCCCAAACTACCGCCACTTGTGCAAAGGGGGCATTGCTGATCCACATCTTGGCACCATTCAATATAACGTGATCACCGGCATCTTGGATGGTAGTCAACATGCTGCTGGGATCGGAACCATGATTCGGTTCGGTCAATCCAAAACAACCCAACCATTCTCCACTGGCTAGTTTTGGTAGGTATTTTTTGCGCTGCGCTTCGCTGCCGTAGGCATGAATGGGGAACATGACCAGCGAGCCTTGTACCGAGGCGGTGGAGCGGACCCCACTATCGCCACGTTCCAGCTCCTGCATCATCAATCCGTAAGAAATATAATCGAGACCACCCCCACCATACTCGGCAGGAACTGTGGGACCAAAACATCCCAATTCTCCCAATTGACGTACGATATGCTCCGGAAATTCTGCCCGTTGAGCATAGTCTTCGATGATCGGAGAGATCTCCTTTTTCACGTAGGCACGAACTGCATCCCGAATCAGCTTGTGTTCCTCCGATAGAAGTTCATCGACCGCAAAATAATCGGGACTTACGAATTGATCTGTACGGGTTGCCATGCCATGGTTTTATGAATGCAAAAGTACAGGATATCGGGCAGCCAGACTCACTGAAGCAATCCGGCCATCTCCGCTTGATATTCCTGCGCAACGGCCCTTGCTTTCTCGGCAAAATCGGACCCACCTGATGCGTATATGATGGCCCGGCTCACATTGACCAATAAGCCAACGTCGTTGTTCTGACCATGTTGAAAAACTTCGGATAAGCTGCCTCCCTGTGCCCCTACTCCGGGAACTAGTAAAAAATGATCCGGAATAATCTGCCTAACCCGGGTGAACGCTTCGGCCCGCGTGGCACCGATCACGAACATCATGTGGTCGCTCGATCCCCAAGAGGCCACCGTATTTAACACGCGCTCGTACAGCAATTCCGATCCGGTTGATTGCAATTCAAAATCGGCTGCACCGGCATTGGAGGTCAATCCGAGCACGATCGTCCACTTATTTTTCCACTTCAAAAAAGGCTGCACACTGTCCGAACCCATGTACGGGGCAACGGTGATCGCATCGAAGGGAAGCGTTTCGAAAAAAGCTTTGGCGTATTGCTCTGAAGTGTTTCCGATATCACCGCGCTTGGCATCTGCGATCACCAGATGACCAGCGCCAATGTACTCCAACGTTTTTTGCATGGAGATCCATCCATTCAATCCTTCGGCTTCGTAGAAGGCCGTGTTGATCTTGTAAGACACACAGAGATCACGTGTGGCATCGATGATGGCTTTGTTGAATGCGAACAAAGGATCGGGGTCGGCCAGCAAATGAGCAGGGATCTTGGATCGATCGGTGTCGAGTCCTACGCAGAGAAAGGAACGCTTCGTACGTATCTGTTCAATCAGCTGGGCGCGGTTCATGGTTCAAAAGTATCAGAATGGTTGTCTGTTTCCAAAATCCGAATAGGACTATAGTTGCTGGGCGATCTGCTCTGAATGTATGTTGGCGTTACGCATGGCGATGCTCCGTACCACTTGGGCCGCGAAGCGGATGAAAGCCTGTTGCGTGATGACGTCGTCACTCATCATAACCGGAATTCCCTGATCGCCTCCCTCGCGAATTGACTGTACGATTGGGATCTCGCCGAGGAAAGGTAGATCGTATTCACTGGCCAGCCGTTGACCACCTTGCTTCCCAAAGATGTAATAACGGTTGGTGGGGAGTTCAGCCGGGGTGAAATAACTCATGTTCTCTACCAGTCCGATGATCGGCACATTCAGCTGCGCCTGACCGAACATGGCAATTCCTTTTTTGGCATCGGCCAAAGCCACATCCTGTGGGGTACTGACGATAACCGCTCCGGTAACGGGAACGGTCTGCATCAAGGTTAAGTGAATATCGCCGGTGCCGGGAGGCATGTCGATCACCAGATAATCCAGTGCCCCCCACTCCACGTCGGTCACAAATTGACGTATGGCACTGCTGGCCATTGGCCCGCGCCATACCACCGCATTCTTTTCATCAACTAGTAGACCAATACTCATCAACTTAATCCCAAATCGTTCGATGGGGACGATCACCCCTTTCCCATTTACATCCTTCATCAGGGGGCGTTCGCCACGTACTCCAAACATAATGGGCACGCTGGGGCCATAAATATCCGCATCCATCAATCCCACCGATGCCCCACCCTGCGCCAGGGCGATGGCCAGATTGGATGCCACGGTTGATTTTCCGACGCCTCCTTTGCCACTGACAACGGCTATGATGTTCTTGACCCCGGGCAAAAGGCTCCCCGTATCCTGACGTTTGGAGGTGGTATTGGCAGTAAAATTGATGTTCACTTCGGCTTCCGGATCCACCAGCAAGCGAATGGCATTCTCACTGGCCTGACGCATGTGATCTTTCATCGGACAAGCCGGGGTAGTTAGTACCAGGGTAAACGAAACGCGTTTCCCATCGATTTGAACATCCTGGATCATATTCAAGGTGACCAGGTCCTTACCCAAATCGGGCTCCTGAACATTTCGAAGGGCATCGAGGATCTTGTCGCGCGTCATGCTGTAGGTTTTGTTAAATAGGCTTTCCGCCGCAAATTTAACCCCTGAAGGGGGCAAATTGTTGGATAAAATCAAAGGGCAGCAAGTAATTTTGACGCGTGCGGAAAATCATCCTCTTTCTATCCTTCGTTTGGTTGCTGGGAATATCACCCGCGCGCGCGCAATTTGAAACCACCCGGGATTCGATTGTGCAGCTCTTTGGGGTGGTAATGACCGCAGACAGTCTGGTGGGCATTCCCGCGGTGAGTATTCAGGTTAAGGGACAAAACCGAGGCACGTTGACCAACAATCAGGGCGTTTTCTCAATTGTCGTTCTTAAGGGTGACGAAGTTGAATTCACCCACGTCTCCTATCAATCTAAGCTCGTTAGGATTCCGTTGAACCTAGTCGGCAATCAATATAGCGTGGTTCAGTTGATGGTAGCCGATACCGTTTATCTGCCGGCTACGATCATCAAACCGCGACCTACCCCGGAACAGTTTGCCCGGGATTTTGTCAACAATGCCATGCCCGATGACCAGTATGAGATCGCCCGAAAAAACATGAGCGAAGCCAAACGAAGAGCCTGGCTACAATCCACACCGGGCGATGGTGGCGAAGCGACCCGCATGCAATTGAATAAGATCGCCAACCGGGCCGTGTATCAAGGACAGACACCTCCCATGAATATTTTCAATCCAGCCGCTTGGGGCGAATTCATACAAGCCTGGAAGCGGGGCGATTTCAAGCGAAAGCAATAATCCCTTTTGGGTAACTTTGCTAAAACTCAATCGATGGATCTGAATTCGAAAATAGCCGTCATTGGAGCCGGCACCATGGGCAACGGAATCGCACACGTATTTGCCCAACACGGTTATCAAGTCACCTTGATCGATGTTTCGGAAGATGCCTTGAACAAAGCCTTGCAAACGATCGGCAACAACCTGGATCGCTTGGTAAAAAAAGAAATCATTCGCAAAGAACTCAAAGAAGAAACCTTACAGCGCATTCATACCAACACCTCCATTCAAGGGGGCGTACCTGGAGTGCGTTTGGTTATTGAGGCGGCCACGGAAAATATTGAACTCAAGAAAAAGATCTTCACTGAATTAGATAAAGCCTGCGATCCCCAAGCGATCCTGGCCACCAACACCTCCTCCATTTCCATCGACGACCTGGCTTCGGCTACTACAAGACCTGCGTTGGTCATTGGCATGCATTTCATGAATCCGGTACCCGTCATGAAATTGGTTGAAGTGATCCAGGGACCGAAAACAGATCCTGAGGTTACGCAAACAATCGTTGCCCTGAGCCAAGAGCTTGGCAAAGTCCCCTGTGTTGTAAATGATTTCCCAGGGTTCATCTCCAACCGGATCCTGATGCCCATGATCAATGAAGCCATCCTGAGTTTGGAATCGGGCGTGGCCGGTGTGGAATCGATCGATACCATCATGAAGTTGGGAATGGCACATCCCATGGGGCCCTTGCAACTCGCGGATCTGATCGGCTTGGACGTTTGCTTATCCATCCTACGCGTGTTGGAAACTGGCTTTAACAATCCGAAATACGCACCGGCAAAACTGCTCGTTAAACTGGTGGAAGCCGGTAAACTCGGAGTAAAAACCGGTGAAGGATTCTACACCTATACGCCGGGAAGCAAAGAATTGAAAGTCAGTACGCAGTTTGCTTCCTAATCAGACTGGCGTAGCTAGAATACCCGGCATTTCTTGCAAGCGTTCTTGCAAGCGCAAAATCTTTCGCACAGGCACCCCCACCTCCAATTTGGAGAACAGATCATGCTGCTGTTTCAAAATCGAAATATCGAGCTCTCTCAACAGACGCATCACTTCGTTGGTCCGTGTATAATCAAACTCCACACTGAAAGATTTGAGCACTGACTTTCTTAAAACCGGACTCAGCTGCAAAGAAAGTGCAGTGGCTGTTTTGTAGGCCTGGATCAGTCCGGGCACCCCCAATTGTGTACCTCCAAAATAACGAACGACCACCACCTGCAGATCCGTCAGTTCCCGACTATCGATCTGACCCAATATAGGTTTGCCCGCTGTACCCGATGGCTCCCCATCATCGTTGGCGCGAAATTGATTTCCATCGATCCCCAACCGATAGGCAAAACAATGGTGTGTTGCCTTGGGATGTTCTTTCCGGATCTCTTGTAAGTGACTCTTACATTGATCTACCGTTTGTACTGGCATGGCATAAGCAATAAACTGACTGCCCCGGTCACGGAACTCAGCCTGACTCGGTTGGGCAAGGGTCTGAAATTGCTCAATCATCGTACGTAAAGGTACTACATACGCATCGCTGCCCGTTGTATGTTTGCAGCGTGAATCAACTGAGTTACTTATCGCTGGTCCGAGAAAAACTTTTATCCCTGCACGGCCCCGATGAAACCGAGGCCCTGGGAAGAATATTGATCGACCACCTGAGCAGAAAACATCAGTTACCCATCGACGCATCAGCAGAATGGGCTATGGAGCCACGCGAACATGCCTTTCAGCTGCTCCAAGCGCTTATTACCCAAAGACCCATTCAATACATACTAAACGAGGCTTGGTTTGACAACAGAAACTTTTGGGTGGATGAATCCGTACTTATACCCCGCCCAGAAACGGAAGAGTTATTGGATTGGATCAAGCGTCGTTATGCCTCATCCAAAAATCCAGCGTTCATTTTGGACATTGGCACAGGCAGTGGAATATTACCCATATCACTCAAGCGACAGTTTCCCGAATCAACCGTGCAGGCTTTAGACATAAGCACCCCGGCGCTAAAGGTCACTCGGAAAAACGCGGATCGATTTGATACCCAGATCGACCTGATCGAAATGAACTTCACCGATCCTGCCCAGCGATCGAAGCTACCCAAATATGACCTGATCGTCAGCAATCCGCCTTACATCGCCTGGGAAGAAAAGTCCACGATGCCTGCCTGGGTAACCGAACACGAGCCGCACGTCGCCCTGTTTGCGCCCAATGAGGATCCGTTGTTGTTTTATCGATGCATCGCGGAATTTGGAAAAGCTCATTTGAATTCCGGCGGACAAATATTTATTGAATTGCATGAAGACCGGCACGAACAGACAAAACAACTATTCGAGCAGTACGGATACAAACCGGAGCTACGAAGAGACATGCAAAATAAATGGAGAATGTTACGCGCCGAGACGAACTAACCATCAATCGACCCGCGCCACGACGCGGGCTTTTTCCTTTTTGGCCAACCGCATTACTCGAAAAACCTCCCCATACTGGGCGGCTGTATCGGCGTTGATCACTACCGTGGGGGTATCCACCAACGATTGATACTTGCGGATCTCCCGAACCAACGAAGAATCGAAATCTGCTCGTCCGATCGCCGTTGTACCCAAGAAAAATTGCTGATTTCGATCGATTGATACCATGATGTGCTGCTTGGCCTTGGTATCCTTGCTTCCTTTGGGATTGTTGACGCTCACCACGTTTGGATTGGCGATGGTCGATACGATCAAAAAGAACATCAAGACAATAAAAAGGATGTCTACCAAGGTATCGGTGAATACCTCGGACTCCTGTTTGTGTTTTTTGCGTAGACGAACCATGAGTTACTAACGGGTGGGTTCTTGTAGGATGTCCAGAAAGTCAGTGGTCGCCGATTCGATCTGATTGGCCGCTTTATCGATCTGCGTGTTCAGGTAGTTGTAGGCGAGATAGGCGGCCAGGCCAATCAACAATCCCGCGATCGAGGTAATGAGTTTGGTATAGATCCCGCCGGCGATGGAAGCCGGAGTAAACTCGGCAGATGTGGTAATGCCCGAGAACAGCTGCATCATCCCGACCAGCGTGCCGACAAATCCGAAGATCGGTGCCGCTTTGGACACCACGGCCAGTACGCCCAGATTCTTTTCCAATCGATACATTTCCAAGGCCCCCACATTGTTCATACTCTTTTCAATGCTCTCAATGGGTTTCCCGATACGCTGCAGGCCCTTATCGATCACGCGGGCTACAGGATTGTCGGTGTTCTTGGCGAGGTTGCGGGCGGCGGTCAGGTTGCCCGTCATGATCTGATCGCGAACAATGTTCATGAAGTTGGAGTCGAGCCGAAAAGACTGACGAATGGCCAGACTACGCTCAAAGAAAAAATAGATGCTAAGCAGGAGCATGACACTCAGCGGGATCATGATCCAGCCGCCGGTCATCAACAACTCCCAAAATCCAATGTATCCATCCCCATTTCGATCACCGGGAATCTGATTAATCACTTTATTCAATGTATCCGTAACCTGCAACAGATCGATCATGTCCGTTTTATTTGATGTAAAATTAGGCAGTGGTCACAGCCCCACCTCATCCAGTTTTTCAACAGACCTGAATAACGAAAAATCCGTTGTCATACGGATGTGTATGCAACGGATTTAGGGGAATCTTAACAGCCGGCAGGAGACTGTGATCAGCTCTTGCTGGCTGCGTCACCTGCTTGCTTGATGGTGAGGCCCATGATCTGGCGCATGGTATTTTCCATGCCGTCGGGGCTACCATCCAAGAAGATCACGTTTCCTTTTCCGTATTCGGCAAAGTTTTTGATGGCTTCCGTCCACATACTGAACAGGATCACGTTGGTATCCAGATTCGCTTGTTTCATTTGTTCGGCCGCTTCGGTCATACCGGCTGCCACTTCCATTCGAAAGAGGGCCACGCCTTGTCCGCGCAAACGAGCCGCCTCGCGTTCAGCCTCTGCAGCGATCTTGATGGCATTGCCTTCCGCCTCAGCCGATTTGGTCTTGGTGATCAGCAAAGCCTGCCCCTCATTCTCCGCAGCTGCTTTCAGGTTGTTGGAAGCAACCACCTTGCTCATGGAATCTAGGATCACTTTATCAAACGTAATGTCGTTGATCTGTAAATCTTGCAGGTGATAGCCCCACTCTTCCAGGGAATGATCTACTTCGACTTTCACGTATTGCACGATCTCGCGACGCAAACCCAGTACTTCCGCTTGTTTCTTGGTGGCCACAAAGGAGCGAATATTTCCCTCGATGGTGCGGATCAACGCCTGCATCAGGTCCTTATCGGTGATGAATTTAAACGCCACTTTCTTGACGGTTTCCTCATCAGAATTTTGCACGGAATAAAGCAACATGCTTTTAAAATACACATTGGCTTGATCGGAGGTGACGGCCTGAAATTCCAATTCCACGGATCGGTTTTGAATGGACACTCGACGGAAAACAGTTTCCAAAATCGGAATTTTCATGTTAAGTCCCGGCCGAGCAATGCGTTGGTATTTACCGAACATCACCACCACGGCGATATACCCTTGATTGACGCTATAAAGCGAACTGAAGAAAAGAATGAGTAAAATCCAGATCCACCAGTTAGTGATGAAAAAATCAAACATATTATTGGCTTTAAATTTAAATTATGATTTCTCGGCTGCAACCTGAACAAGATGTACCAGCATCTCGACGGATTTATTCATATCCTGTATGCAAATATGCTCCAGCTTGGAGTGAATGGCCTGTTGACCGGCGAAAAGATTGGGGCAAGGCAATCCCATGAAAGACAGTCGGCTACCGTCCGTACCACCCCGAATAGAACCGGGTATGGGCGTTAGGCCGGTCCGCCGAATTGCTTCCAGTGCATACTCTACAATCCGGGGATGATCGTTCAGTATTTCCTTCATGTTTCGGTACTGCTCATGCACCTTAAACTCGAAGCGAGCACCGGGATGAACGGCCACAATCGACTCCAAGATCGATTTTAACAACGCTTCTTTCTCTGAAAGTTTGGACGTAACAAAGTCGCGGATGATAAACGAGATCGCACAACGTTCCGCAATGCCATCTACGTGTACCGGGTGCAGAAGTCCTGCTGTTCCGGTGGTCGCTGCCGGCGACATTTCCCTGGGCAGAGCCGCCAACACTTCACCGGCGATCTTCAGTGCATTGACGAGTTTGTCTTTGGCTGCTCCTGGATGCGCACTGACGCCATGGATGATCACTTCCACTGCGTCAGCACTGAAATTCTCATCTTCCAGCATGCCAGGGTCTCCGCCATCGAGGGTATAGCCAAAATCAGCGCCCAGTTTTTTCAGATCGACGTGATTGACACCACGGCCAACTTCCTCATCGGGGGTGAAAAGGATTTTGATGGTCCCGTGCTCAACTTCGGGATGTGTGACTAGGAAATGAGCTAGATCCATGATCTCGGCTACGCCTGCTTTGTCATCTGAACCCAACAGAGTGGTTCCGGAAGCCGTGATCAGTTCTTTGCCCAAGCAATTTTTCAAATACGGATGCTCGCTCAACAGGATCACCTGGGTGGTGTCATCGGGCAAGACAATATCCGCTCCGTTGTAGTGCTTATGAATGAGGGGTTTTACGCCAGTGCCGCTGCAATCGGGCGCTGTATCTACGTGTGCACAAAAACAAATGACCGGCACCGATTTGTTGGTGGTGGCGGGTATCGTAGCGTACACATAACCAAAATCATCGATGTGTGCATCATCGATTCCCATTTCCAGCAGCTCGTTGACGAGCAATTGGCTGAGGATCTTTTGTTTTTCCGTGGAAGGAAACGCAGTGGAAAGGGGATCACTCTGCGTGTCGAACTGCACATATCGGCAGAATCGCTCGGCTGCGGTAAAAACATATTGATCGAACATAGAACTTGATCAATCTGGTAAAATGATCAGGGAGCCGCCCTTAATCTCGACGAGTTCCAGATCGAAGATCAGGTCCTTTCCGGCCAAGGGGTGATTGGCATCCAGTGTAACGGTTGTTTCCTGAATGGAAATAACGGCCACCTGCATGGTTTGTCCCTGTCCGTCCGACATCATGAGGGGTGTTCCGATTTCGATCTCCATCCCTTCCGGAAAACGCTCTTTGGGCATTTCGATCAGCATGGCCTCGTTGATTGGACCATATGCTTCTGCAAAGGGGATCTCAATGGTCTTCTTCTCCCCGACGGCCATTCCAGTAACCCCCAGATCGAATCCGGGAATAACTTGACCGCTACCCACTTCAAACTCAAGGGGATCCCGACCAGCTGAACTGTCAAAGGTTTCGCCGGTGGTGAGACGGCCGTGATAATGAATGCGAATGGTATCACCGGATTTTACAACAGACATAGAAGAAGTTTGAAGAGTTAGGGAGTTTGAAAAGTTTGGATAGTTTGAAATCAGGGCACAAGGTAGGTCAATTGAGGGAGTGAGAAACGGGCTTTTTTCCTCAATTTTGGGCCATGAGAAAATACACCTTCCTGCTGGTTTGGAGTTTGGTCAGCTTGATGACTTATGGACAAGTATTGACCGGAGCGGATCGACTGAATAGATACCTTCCCCTTTTGAGTGGGAAACGAGTGGGCGTTTTTGCCAATCAGACTTCCCTGGTAGGCAAAACGCATTTGGTCGATACCTTGATCGCCTTGGGTGTGGAGGTCAAGGTCATTTTTGGACCCGAACATGGCTTCCGGGGCAAAGCCGATGCCGGTGAGAAAGTAGGCAATGCAATCGACGAGAAGACCGGGATTCCGGTTGTTTCACTTTATGGCGCCAAACGTCGGCCCGATCAAGCAGATCTCTCCGAGGTAGATGTAATGCTGTTTGATATCCAAGATGTGGGGGTTCGTTTTTACACGTTTATTTCATCGCTGGAAGAGTATATCCAATCCGCCATTGAATTTCAAAAACCGCTCATCCTCCTCGACCGTCCGAATCCGAATGGACATTATGTGGATGGTCCGGTACTTGATACCCGTTATCGATCATTCGTCGGTCGTCAGCCTGTTCCGATTGTATACGGACTCACCCTGGGTGAGTACGCATCTATGTTGTTGGGTGAAAAATGGATAAAAGGGGCTGACGGGAAAAATGGATCAGCCGAAAAAGACCAAATGCCCTTGATGAGTCTCCTCCTCGATCCCAGAGAATCCGAGCCATCACCAGAAGAAAATATATTCATTACCGATCGAATTGAGAAACTGGTTCTACCGGAAAACCGCTTCCAATTGGTGGTAATCACCTGCGCTAATTACGATCACCAGACGAAATATGTATTACCCGTCAAACCCTCACCCAACCTACCCAATATCCAATCCATCTATCTCTACCCGTCTACCTGTCTGTTTGAAGGAACCGTTTTGAGCGAAGGACGGGGCACCGATAAGCCATTTCAGGTTTTTGGACACCCAGATTTGCCAAAAACACTTTATGCATTTACACCCAACCCGAACGAGGGGGCCAAGAATTCAAAACATTATGGCAAGAAATGTTACGGATGGAATCTGAGTGGAACCCCGGAGCAGGTGCATGCACAAGTTAATAACCGCATTCAACTGAAGTGGATCATCCAAGCCTATCAACAGTTCCCGAAAAAAGACAGCTTCTTCATCATCCCTAAAAGTGCCAAGATGGAAGAATCCTTCTTTACCAAACTTGCTGGCAACAATGAGCTATGGCAACAGATCAAACAAGGCAAAAGCGAAGCGCAAATACGAGCCAGTTGGAAACCAAAACTGGATGAATTCAAAGCCATTCGATCCCGCTATCTCCTTTACCCCGATTTCAAATA
>Ga0102923_1000121_pt1 | contig 19950 bp, 18 predicted proteins | sample Colrivmeta156902_FD_78206 | JGI IMG/M metagenome (GOLD analysis project Ga0102923, IMG submission 78206) | Estuarine microbial communities from the Columbia River estuary - metaG 1569-02 | ecosystem: Environmental > Aquatic > Marine > Intertidal zone > Estuary | place: USA: Columbia River...
GACCGACGAATCACGCTGGGACTTTTCTTTCAGGACTATCTATCCACCAATCGGAACATCCAAGTTTTCCTGAATATACTTTATGGAAGCAACCTGCCCTATAACATTCCCGGATGGGTTCGCTATCGGAATGCAGCCGTGATCGATCCTTACATTCGATGCGACATGGGATTCAGTGCTATTTTGTGGGATGAAAAAACCTCGATCAAACGCAGCCATTCCCCCTTTCAGTCTTTTTCACTGGTGCGCTTGAGTTTGGAGTTATTCAACATAGTGGATCGCGCCAATACGATCTCGTACTTGCAAGTGAAAGACTTTTCCAACACGACCTACTTGCTTCCAAATCGTTTGACTCCTCGTTTGCTCAACCTGAAATTGACCGCTCGCTGGTGATCAACGCCAACGATTCCGGAATCGATCCCAACTGGTCAGTCCGATCTTGAATTGAACGGGATTCTTGAATTGGTTCGCCACGGATCCCACCACATAGACGCCCAATTTAATCCGGGCCAGCGGATTGAAGGGCCACTTAAAAACCCGCTCAATACCGGCGAATAATTCTGCATACCGAAGATTCCGTTCGGGCGCGATCAAAAATCCACCCCCGGCCACTTCTTGCAATCGGATCTTTTTCAGAAAAGGGATCTTATTGATCAATGCTCCATTGAATTCATGCAAAAGATTTCCCTGGTAATAGCGATCGAAGAGTGGAAACGTAGAATCCAACGCCTGAAACATGCGTTGCGGATTCAAAAAGAACAACGGATCACCTTGTCGCATGAAGCGATAATCGATCACTTTCAGGTTTTTGGTGTTCAGGAAATCACCCGTCTTCAGCGTATAGGATGAATTACCGGGTGTGCCCCATTGGATGTTCTGCATCATCCCCAATTCGAGGTAATCAAAATCGATCGCGCTCTTCATCAGCCCAGGAACTCCTTTTCGCCAGTGTACATAGAAGGTTGGGTATTTGGATCCTAAATAGATTTTCTCGCGCGGTTCCCGGATGTAACGAAGTTTGGGGGTATAATACAATTTGACTTCGTTGTACACGGCATTGTAGGGCTGGAAATCCAACGCCGGCTCATTAGGAATCCCGAAGATTGAATCGGCGTTGTTGCTCACTTTATAATCCGCCACGGATCGTCGCCAAGCCAATTCAACCTGATTCATCAGCGTGAGTCCGTTGAAGAGCTCAATCTCGTGATTCATCTCCAACCCGCTATTCAAGTAGATATTGCTTCGCTTCAGCACGTTCACCCAGGCATCCCCGGCGTAGATGAATTCAAAATTTCGGCCGGTTTTGATGCCAAACTGACCTTTTTGAAATGGATCGTATTTACGTTGAAGAGAAAGCGATCCGTTCACATCTTGGTTTCGGAATCCATAACTGAGATCGGCGTCGATTGAGAGATTGGTGCGATCGATATACGTTTTCCGGTACGCCCCGGCCAATCGCAGACGCGTTCCTCCAAAAGAAATGGGTTGCACCAGGGCAGTAATGGGCGGCAGGATCCAGCTACGCTCTTTGCGGTGATCATTGAACACCTGACCGAAGATCAACATCTTGGGCCAAGTGATTTTGTTGAGTACCCGGTCGACGGAATCGAGGTACGCTTCACTTTGACGTAATTTCTGCAAGCTATCCTGATATGTCTGATAGCGCCTTTGTTGTACGGACAGCGGCTCGCCGCGGACCTGGTCCCAGAAACTACTGTCCTGCTTATATGCCTTTTGATCGGTGCGGCTCACTTCATCGCCAAAATGTTTTCGGGCAAACGTCTGATTGGGTTTTATGTCTGAGTAGACGGCCAGGGTTTGACCATATCGTTTCCCGCCTTTTACGTTGGCCTCGTAACGAAAGATTTGTTTGGACAGTATGGGTAAACTATCGCCCAGCTGTTCGTAGAACTGCTCCACCTCAAATCGATCGTATTCGGGAATATGTGCCTGAGGCAGTGTGAATCGCGCGCTGATCAATTCATAGGTACTGTCGCGTATGACCAACTCCCCTTCTACCGTAGCGTTGCTGAGTGCGCGAGGACGAACGGAAATGGTATACACGCGGGGGCGTTGGGTCCGGTCGATCTTCAAGGTCTTGAACCGATAGGCTAAGAGCCCGCTGTGGCTGATGGGCGATACGAAGGGGATGGAAGCAAGTGCCGGTGCTTGGATCAAGTTTTCATATAGATTGAATCGGCCGTCGGTAGTGGTCAGGTAAAACAATCCCGCTCTGGATCCTTGTTGCTTGACCCCGAGCCGTTCTTCTTTGATCTGTCTCCCCTCACCTTGATCCACCTGCAGGTATACTTCGGTCATGGAGATGCCGGCAAAGGGGTTACGCAAGGCCTTCGCTGTATCCGTTTGAATCCGTTGCTGTTGGGAAGAGTCGATCTCTTGCGCCCGTATGTATACTTGTTGGGAGTAATTGGATAGCGGCAGATGACGCAATTCTTTATCGCGTAACACTTGCCGAACCAGCTCTTCGGCCCGGTCGCGGGACCTTACCTTCACCACGACCTCGCCCAGGTTGGCCGATTCATCTAGTGATAACTGAATGACCTCATGAACGGGACGATCGTGAATGAAAATCGGAATGAGTCGAGATTTGTAGCCAATCAGACTGACGACCAGATCATAGCGTCCGCGCTCGAGCATGAATTCGAAAGAGCCGTCATCCTTTGCGATCCGTCCTTCTTGCAACTGCTTGACTTCGATGCTGGCCAGGGGCAAGCCCTCTCCCCGGGCATCCACCACACGTCCACTCAATGGAAACTGCTGGGCAGCTACCGACGCCTGAGCAATAACCAGTAAGACAAATAAAATTAATCGCACACCCATTGAATCAGGTTTCCGGTAGAATACAAAAGAAAGCATTGTAAAAGGGAGCCTGCACATTCTGTTATTTTTTCGTGATTTTTTAACAGCCCCGAACCCAAAATTCACAATCTGTGCATAACTATAAGTTGGAGATTGCGCATTCTTTTCAGTAATATTGGATAGGCCGTAAACATCCATTAATCCTGACTTAAATTCTAACCGCTTTGACCGATACCATCATCAACCTCGAATCCGTCAACCCCATCGAATTCTTGGGCGTCAACAACGGAAAACTCGACTTGCTCAAAAAACGTTTCCCGCTCATCAAGATCCTTTCCCGTGGTTCTCAATTGAAACTCAGTGGTTCGCCCGACCAAATCGAGCTGGCCAAGGAAAAAATCAACCTGATCGTGACGTATCTGGAGCAGAACGGTCACATGAGTTCCAATTACCTCGAACAGATCTTGGGCGGAGATGATTCAGAGGCAATCGATCATTTTCAGGAGAAACACCCCAATGAGGTGCTGGTGTTCGGCCCCAATGGGAAATCCGTTCGTGCCCGAACGGCCAATCAGAAAAAACTGGTTCAGGAAGCCGAACGCAATGACGTTGTATTTGCGATCGGTCCGGCCGGTACGGGAAAGACATATACCGCCGTTGCGCTGGCTGTCCGAGCCCTGAAAAATAAACAAGTCAAGAAAATCATCTTGACCCGCCCCGCCGTAGAGGCCGGGGAAAGCTTGGGATTTCTGCCTGGCGATCTAAAGGAAAAGATCGATCCGTACCTCCGTCCGCTGTATGATGCATTGGATGATATGATCCCCGCCGATAAATTGGGCTATTACATGACTACCCGTACCATCGAGATAGCCCCACTGGCTTACATGCGCGGTCGAACACTTGATCACGCTTTCATCATTCTCGATGAATCGCAAAACGCCACCGATCTTCAACTCAAAATGTTCTTGACCCGCATAGGCGCCAATGCCAAGGCCATCATCACCGGCGATATGACTCAAGTGGATCTGCCTCGCAACCAACGAAGCGGCTTGGCTACGGCGGCACGGATCTTGCGCAACATTGATGGCATCGGTTATATCGAGCTAGACGAAGAGGATGTGGTACGTCACCGGCTGGTAAAACAAATTTTGCGCGCATATACGCAAGAACACGAGCGGGAGGAACGCCACCCCGATGAACGTCCTGCTAAATACGGATCGAAATGAGATCGTTACTAATGGGCGGCGTCCTCTTGTTGCTGGGCGCCTGTTCCAACAAAAAACCAACACCTGCTTCCGAGAACGACTTGGATGCAGCTCGAAATTTCATACAGGCTGCCCTGGCCGGCGATCATAAAAAAGCCGGACAGTTTATGCTCACAGATTCTACCAATCAGAATTACTTGGAAGTAACTGCGCGTGCATTCGAGCATTTGGACCCAGCCACCAAGGAAAAATATAGGGGCGCCAGCATCCGGATCCATCAGCCGGTTACGTATCTGAACGATTCCACCACCATCGTAATCTTTTCAAATTCTTACAAGAACGACCTGGATACGCTACGGGTTTGCCGACACGATGGGCATTGGCTGGTCGACCTGAAATATCTTTTCGAATCAAATTCTTCGCCTTCAAACGAAACACCATGACCGCAGTGTGGTGGGTGATGCTGGGTGGATCTTTGGGTTCCGGACTTCGCTATATAATGGGTAGACTGATTCCTCACAGCCCTGGAACGGGTTTCCCTTGGCCAACCTTTTCTGTGAATCTAATCGGGTGTTTATTGATCGGTGTACTTGCCGGTTATGTAGATCGTCGATCGGGCGAACCAGCCCTGACTCGCTGGCTTTGGATGAGTGGGTTTTGTGGCGGCTTCACCACCTTTTCTGCTTTCTCCTTGGAGACCATTCACCTCATCCAACACCAACGCTGGGCGATCCTCATCCCCTACGTGCTGGGCAGCGTACTTATTGGACTGCTCGCCACGTGGGCGGGCATGCAATGGATCCGGCATTACTAACCAGTCCCTTCAAACACAGACATGCAACGTACCATGGACATACAATTAATTTTGACCGTACTCCTGATCGGGTTGGGCGCAGGTATGCTGAGCGGATTGATCGGTATCGGTGGCGGAATCATCATGGTTCCGGCATTGGTGCTCTTTCTGCAATACACACAACATCAAGCACAAGGAACCTCCTTGGCCGTATTGACGTTGCCTGTCGTTTTACTGGCCTCGCTGCATTATTACACCCAGTGCAAACTACAAGGAAACCCTATTGACCTGCGGGTAGTTGGCCTATTGGCGATCGGATTTGTTGGAGGGGCATTCCTCGGCAGCAAATGGGCCATGACACTCAGCCAGCAACAATTGAAACAGTGGTTTGCAGTGATCTTGATGTATACCGCCATTCGCATGTTGGCCTGGGACCAATGGCTGATCCAATGGTTCAAAAAAAGTTGATCCAAGCTTGTTCAATTTCACGCGTACTTGCATCTAGCCCAAAAGGCCCGATCGAATGCTGACACCAAACGTACGATCCATGACCGACGAGGAGCTGTTGAATCAATACTACGATTCACGTGACTCGCAGTGGTTGGGGCACTTGCTTCAGCGATACACCCTCATGCTCCTGGGCGTTTCCATGAAATACCTGAAGAACGAGGAAGCGGCGCGGGACAGTGTACAGCAGGTCTTTTTGAAAGTCATTCCGGAATTGGATAAATACCGAGTCACGTATTTTAAATCTTGGATCTACCAGATCGCCAAGAACCATTGCTTGATGCAATTGCGCGAGCAAAAAAAATGGGGAGTCGCCCTGTCCGCCGAAGAAGTACCTCTTGCCGGAGATGCCGCCTCGGATCGAGATCACTGGCTAACCCGTGAACACCAATTTGAAGACTTATCGATGGCCTTGGAATCGCTGGCCGACGAACAACGGCGATGCGTAACTTTATTCTACCTGGATAAAAAAAGTTATCGGCAGATCGCCGAAATCACCGGTTACGCTGTGCCCCTCGTAAAAAGTTACATTCAGAATGGAAAACGAAACTTGCGTATCGCGTTGAAGCAATCACAAAAGGAGAATCGACATGACCAATAAGCATACATCTCCTGAAGGTTCCAATCCGCCCCAGGATCCGGCCCACCTGCTTCGCTATGCGGCTGGAGATCTTCCAGATGCAGAATCGCAGCGATTGGAAGCAGCATCGCTGGATGACCCCTTCTTGTCGGATGCCCTGGAAGGACTGGAAGCGTCGAAGGATAAAGTTCGATTGGAACAAATGGCCTATGCGCTGAACCAAGACCTGAAAAGGAGATTGAAAAAACAGAAACAGCGCAACAAATGGATCGGTTTTCAAACGCCGGTCTGGTGGCCTTGGACAATCCTCATCTTATTGATGCTGGTGGTGATGTCGTACCTCTTGATCAGAAAGTTCGCCGGATAATACCCGATCACAAATCATTCCACACCTGCTTGGAAAATTGCTCCAGAGAAGGATCGCGGGCGCCCATCAATAACAACACACAGTCCCCACTTAGGTGTTCACGCACATTTTTTAAGAAATCACTGCGGTCAGCAACAAAAAAAGCCTGCACACCTTTTTCTCGGAGATCTTGAATCAGGTCATTGGCAGAAATGTCTCGCTGTGCCGTGCCTCCGGCGTAATAAATCTCACTCATCCAGATCTGATCGCCCGGTCGCATCGCGGCGGTGATCTCCTGCACATAATCGTTTCGCAGAAACCGCGTAGGCTTGAATCCGTGCGGCTGAAACCAAGCGATCAATTTGGATGCGATCGGTTGACAAGCGCGGATCGAGGCCGCACATTTAGCCGGATTGTGTGCAAAATCATCGATCACCCACACGCCATTTTTTTGTCCAAGTACCTGATGCCGACGATAAATCCCTTCATAATCGCGCAAGGCATCGGAAGTGGTCTCCAGCGGAACACCAATCAGATGCGCCACGGTTGCTGCAGCCAGCGCATTTTCCATATTGTGCTTTCCTACTTGATTCAACACAAACGGCACCTGGTTGATCCGAAACTGGATCTGCAGACCGGATTGATTGAAATCAGTGGCCACATAGGCCGTGTTTGACGAAGGGACGTTGGAAAAATCACGATCGGCGCTGAGCGATAAGGAACCGGTCAACGCATAGCTTCGATTCGTGCTAAACTGATTGCTCTGATCTCGAAAAATGGTGAACAGGCGCACCAGTTCGTCCAATTCCTGGTGATCTTTATCAATGTTCAGCAATACCCCGATCTCCGGATGATAATGCACGATCGACCCATCACTTTCATCCGCTTCGATGATCAGCCAATCTCCGGTTCCGACCTCTGCATTCCCAATTTTTCCCTGATTGATCAAACGTGTAAGTCCGGCGCCACTGATGATGCCGGGGCCATAACCAGCCCGCTCCAGAATGGAAAACAACATCGCGCTGGTGGTACTCTTACCGCTGGTACCCGCCACCGCGATGGTCTTTCGACTGGCGGCGATCATGGCCAGCAGATCGGATCGATGCAAAATGGGCAACTGTCGTTGTTTCGCAAGTTGAACCTCCGGTACACTGTCTTCCACCGCCGTAGAAACGATGATGCAATCGACCTGCTCGTTGATGCCGGAGCCGTCCTGTTGAAAGCAATGAATGCCCATCGCTTCCAACTTGTCGCGAATCTCACTGGAGTTGGCAAACAGCCGATCGCTGCCGCGAACAGATCGACCCGTGCCCTGCAGGTATTGAGCTAAGGCACTCATGCCACTGCCGGCTATGCCGATAAAAAAAGGGTTTCGAATGGAGGTAAGGGAAATAGACACGTTGCAATTTATCAAATAACAACGCTGAATGAGGCAAAAAAAATCCCGACACTAAGTCGGGAGATAAATTATGCTTTTTGCTTTTGCTTAGCGGAAGCGGTAGACTTTGAGGAGGCTCTGCCCGATGACTTCTCTGCAGGTCTGGATGCCGTTACCTTGGGAGCGACCTTGACCGGAGTCTTGGACTTGGACTTGGATTTACGAATGGCTTTGTCGATTGCCTCGCTCAGGTTGGCAAAGGTTGGCTTGCCGGAGAAAACTTCCTCATTAATGAAGAAAGCAGGCAATTCTTTTACTCCACGACTGTGCCCCTCTTTGAGGTCATCCTGGATCTGCCATCCGTAAACACCATTTACCAGATCATCCAAGAACTTCTTGTTCTTGACGCCGGCCTCTTTGCTATAAAGCTTCAAACTAGTAGTTCCGAGATTACGTCGGTTGTTGAACAGCACGCAATGCATTTCCCAAAATTTTCCTTCCTGTGCAGCCGCCACAGCCGATTCGCTGGCCTTCAGGCTACGTTGATGAATCAAAGTCAACGGGAAATGCCGAAACTGAAACCGAATCTTACCATCATATTCCTCCAACAATTGCTTAACCACCTCATTGACTTTGGCACACTCCTCATTTTCGTATTCCCCAAATTCAACCAAGGTTACCGGTGCATCCTTCTTGCCCACGAAGATCTCGCGTGGCTCGATTATGATAATGTCGTCTTTTTTAAATGCCATGATTTTTTCTGTTTACCCTTTTTTGACAAAAAGGGATTTTTTGTAAAACACGAAACCGAGGGAATTGTTCACGCAAACAGCTGTTTGTCGGTTTCGGGCTGAAGATAATGTTTTTTGAATGCCAGCCAAGTCTCGAGAAGACTGATTTTGAATACCCATTACATATGATTGTTTTTCAGCTGATTATACTGCTTAATAAAACGTGAAAATCACTGATGAAGCACCTTTTCTGCGGGTTCATTTCGGAACACCACGGTTTGATCAAAGACGTCCACCAACACCGGTTGGGTGCGGTCCACCTCTCCGGCCAGGATCTTCTTGCTCAGGGGGTTCACGATCTGTTTTTGGATCAGTCGTTTCAAGGGACGGGCACCAAATTGAGGGTCGAATCCCTGCTCACTCAAGTAAGCCAGTGCATAGTCGCTGAAATGGAGCTGGATGCCAGATTCAGCCAGCAACTTCGACAAGCCCTGCATTTGAATCTTGACGATCCCCTTGATCTCGGATTTCAGCAGTGGCTGAAACAAAATGATCTCATCAACCCGATTCAGAAATTCGGGACGAACGGTTTGGCGCAAAAGTCCCATCACTTCCAGGCGGGTTCGGTCCATCACTTCTCCCACCGACTTCTCCTCAATGCGATCGAACGCTTCCATGATCAAATGACTACCCAGATTGCTGGTCATAATGATGATCGTATTCTTGAAATTGACCACACGTCCTTTATTGTCGGTCAGCCTGCCGTCATCCAATACCTGCAACAACACGTTCCACACATCCGGGTGTGCTTTTTCGATCTCATCCAACAAAACCACACTGTAAGGTTTACGACGAACGGCTTCCGTGAGCTGCCCGCCCTCTTCGTATCCTACATAACCGGGAGGAGCACCGACCAAACGAGAAACGGTATGCTTCTCCTGATATTCACTCATGTCGATGCGGGTCATCAAACTTTCATCATCAAATAAATACGCAGCCAATGCCTTTGCCAATTCCGTCTTGCCCACACCGGTCGTACCCAAGAAGATGAACGATCCAATGGGACGTTTCGGGTCTTGCAGTCCCGCCCGACTGCGTCGGATCGCGTCGGCCACGGCCGTGATCGCTTCTTCTTGTCCTACGACCCGCTCGTGCAAATGCGCTTCCAATTGCAACAGTTTCTCACGTTCACTCTGCAACATTTTCGCCACCGGAATGCCGGTAGCCTTGGCCACACTCTCGGCGATATCCTCCGCATCGACTTCCTCTTTCAAAAGTCTTTTTTCGGCCGATTGCTCCAGTTGATCAGTCAGTTCCAAGATCCGCTTTTCCTGCTCCTTTATCTTTCCGTAACGGATCTCAGCCACCTCGCCATAGTTTCCCTCGCGCTCGGCGCGCTCGGCCTGCAAGCGAAGTGTTTCGATGGACTGTTTGGCCTCTTGGATCAAATCCACCTGCTCTTTTTCCATCTTCCATTTTGCCTTGAGGGTATCGCGCATCACAACCAAGTTGGCTATCTCCGTTTGTAACTCTTTTAGCTTGACCTCGTCATTCTCCCGTTTGATGGCCTCCCGCTCGATTTCAAGCTGACGTATCTGTCGCTCCAACGTATCCAATTCCTCCGGCATGGAATTCATTTCCAAACGAAGCTTGGCGGCACTTTCATCGATCAAGTCGATGGCTTTATCGGGAAGGAAACGATCGGTGATGTATCGGGTCGACAATTCCACCGCGGCAATGATGGCTTCATCCTTGATACGCACATGGTGGTGTGTTTCATAGCGATCCTTCAACCCGCGCAGGATGGAGATCGCATCTTCCATGGAAGGCTCGTCGATCATCACTTTCTGAAAACGACGTTCGAGCGCTTTATCCTTTTCAAAATATTTTTGATACTCATTCAGTGTCGTCGCGCCAACGGCCCGCAATTCTCCCCGAGCCAAGGCTGGTTTAAGAATATTGGCTGCATCCATTGCCCCTTCGCCCCCACCGGCACCCACCAGCGTGTGGATCTCGTCGATAAACAGAATAATGCTACCATCACTATCAGCCACTTCTTTCACAACCGATTTCAAGCGCTCTTCAAATTCACCCTTGTATTTCGCACCGGCAATGAGTTGTCCCATGTCGAGCGCATAGATGATCTTGGAACGGAGATTATCCGGCACGTCGCCACTAACGATCCGATGTGCAATGCCTTCCGCAATGGCCGTTTTACCCACGCCGGGTTCACCAACCAGGATCGGATTGTTCTTCGTGCGCCGCGAGAGAATGTGTAAAGTCCGACGTATCTCCTCATCGCGGCCGATCACCGGATCCAACTTACCCTGCCGGGCAAACTCGTTCAAATTTTTAGCGTATTTATTGAGCGCATTGTATTCGGATTGCTGCGTAGCCGACGTTACCTTTTCACCCTTACGCAACTCCTTGATGGATTTGATCAGGTCGGATTCATTCAGTCCCGCGTTCTTCAGCAACGTGGCCGTGGGATCATTGCCTTGAAGCAGCGCCAAGAGTAAATGTTCGGGCGTGACGAATTCGTCGCCAAATTGAGTCAGCACAGCGCCTGCCCGCAACACCAATTGGTTCGCTTCCCGGCTGATTTGCTGGCCTGCCTCCCCGGAAGTTTTGGGGAGCTTCGCGACCAACTCATCCAGCTTGGTAGCTACTACTCCGGTGGTTACGTTGTTCTTTTTCAACAGATAGGTGACCGTAGTGTCCTCTTGGCTTAATAGCGCCTTGAGTATATGGGCGGTTTCGATGTTGGGGCACTGGGCATTGAATGCCAGTTGCTGGGCCTGCTGCACCGCTTCTGCTGCTTTGATGGTATAATTGCTTAAGTTCATATCGCATTAATTTTGTACTAAACCAATCGCTCAAACCCCAATCCAATCCCGCAAACCCCGTAACTATGTCAGTTTCTCGTGTACTGCGCTGCCCAGTAGTCATCTTTTTCTTCTTGCACCTGCTAGTATTTCAGGTTTCCCTGGCCCAACCCAACTGGGATAACCTGTCGGCCAAAATCGACAACAACCAAAAAAAGCTAGGAAACGACGTGGTGGTACTGATCTGGAACAAAGATTCCCTGATCTTCAAAAAGGAATTGGGTGATTTCAATACGAAAACACAAGTGCCGATTGCCAGCTGCAGCAAATGGCTGACCGCCGCACTGACCATGAAAATGGTGGAAGAAGGCAAGATCAGTTTGGACGACCCAGTCGTCAATTACTTGCCCGAGTTTGGCAAATACTTTAAAAACTACGTCACGATCCGGCAGTGTCTTAGCCATACAACGGGCATTACCGACGAAGACCGCCTGCTGAAACGCCTGGCCGATCGACGGAAATTTGAATCGCTGCAAGAAGAAGTAGATGAGATGGCCGCTCGAAAAATTCGGGTCAATCCCGGTACGGATTTTTGGTATGGCAATGTGGGACTGAATGTGCTTGGACGTGTACTGGAAGTAGTCAGCAAGAAAAAATTTGACGTACTGATCAAGACCAAGCTCTTGAATCCGATCGGCATGCGTCGTACCACCTTCACCAACCTCAATGGCGGATTGATCAACCCATCGGGAGGTGCGCTCTCCAATGCAGACGACTATATGCGCTTTCAGGTCATGCTATTGAACAATGGCAAAGTAAATGGAGTACAATTCCTGAGTCCGGAATCGATCGAGGAAATGCGTAAGATTCAGACAGAAGGCTTGCCGATTCGATACGCCCCCAAAGCCGCCGAAAGATTTCAATATGCTTCCGGCGCCTGGGTAATCGAAGGAAAAAACGGTGTGGCCGATGCGCTCACCAGTCCTGGTTTGTTTGGAACCTGGCCGGTCGTCGACTATTGCAATGGATATGCGAGTTTGGTGCTGGTCAAAACACTGCTGTCGGAGGAAAAAGCAGAGGTTCATGCGGAGATCCGTCAACTGATCCTTCAACAGCTTCTTAACTCCTGCAAATAGCTCAACGACCTTGATGCATTCCTTCCACCATCGATCTCAACAAAGCGAGCAAATCAGAAAGATTGCGCGCACATTGGGATTTGACCAATGTGGCATTTCCAAGGCGGAAAAATTAGACGAGGACGCGCGCCGGTTGGAGCAGTGGCTAAATAATGGATACCAAGGCTCCATGCAATACATGAAACGAAATTTTGATCTGCGGGTAGACCCCACTTTACTCGTACCCGGAGCGCGTTCCGTCATTACACTCCTGTACAATTACTTTCCGGCCACCCCGGAATCTAACACCGACCTACGCATTTCGAAATATGCCTACGGACAGGATTATCACACGGTGATCCGTAATAAATTGAAAGAGTTTCTGAACATCCTACATGATGAGATCGGAGAAGTGGTGGGTCGTGGATTTGTCGATTCGGCTCCTGTGCTCGAACGCAGCTGGGCCAAACGTAGCGGACTGGGCTGGATTGGAAAAAATGGAAACCTCATCAACAAACGACAAGGATCCTTTTTATTCATCGCTACCTTGATCACGGACCTGGAACTGGAACCCGATCCACCGGTTACTACCGATCATTGTGGAACCTGTACCCGCTGCCTCGATGCTTGTCCGACCCAAGCGATCTTACCCGGACCCACCATCGATGGCAGCAAGTGTATTTCCTATTTCACCATCGAGCTGAAAGAAAAACTGATTCCCACGGAGATGAAGGGAAAATTCGATGGATGGCTTTTCGGATGCGATACTTGCCAAGATGTTTGCCCCTGGAACCGATTCAGCCGACCTACGCAGGAACCTAGTTTCGCACCCATTCCCGGTGTCTTGAACTTGACGAATAGAGATTGGGAGGCGCTATCTGAGGAGACCTTTCAGGAACTGTTTCGGGATTCGCCGATTCGTCGAACCGGCTGGGAGGGCATTCGAAGAAATTTAAAATTTCTTCAGGGAGAATAGACCACTTGGTCATCAAGCAAACATTGCTGGAATTTATTCAATTGGGCCTCCAACCAAGGACCATATCTTGGCTCCATGAGTAAACTTTGAAAACGTTGCCAGGGCAACCAACCCAATGCGACATCGATCCGCGCCTGCATGGTGATGGCGCCATCCGTTCCGTGAAAGACCCAACCCAACTGTTGTTTTGAATTTGACAGGGAAACAAAAATCGAACTATCGGTCCGACGAATCCCATTCTTCATCAACAGCTGTCCGGAATCACCCAACCAACAAGCCTGAAAGCTGGCGTCAACGATCCGTTGCATTAAGTCCGTTTTTCTTTGTCCCCGTAGATCAATGGCTCTGGAAATATGTACCGTGGCCGGGAATAGCAATCCCACTGCGGTCAACAAACCGAAAAAAAACAGCAGGCTTATAAACAGGAGTTTGACAGGACGCATGGGGCGAATCATTCCCATTTTATGGTACGGGCAGCGATGAAATAGATCACAAACATCCAAGCGCCCAGGATCAACAATTCCGACCAACAACCCCAGATGGGTACTCCTTCAAAGGCCAGTTTTCGGATGGCATCGTTGAATTGGGTGAGCGGAAGGATCTTACAGAATTGTTGCAACCATCCGGGAAATACATCGATGGGGAAGAATGTCCCGGATAGCATCATTTGTGGAAATCCAAATAAATTGATCAGCAACGGAATGGATGTATCGCTTTTCACGATGCTGCTGAAGATGAGTCCGACGCCCATTAACAAAAACAGCATTACGATCGTCATGAAGATGATCTCCAAGAAAGTAGCCACACCGGCATGTAGGGTGAAGTCCATGGCAAAATGCCCGAATAAAAGCAACACCGTCACACTCAATAGTTGAAAGGATAATCGACTAGCCCCAACCCCCAGCAAAATATTCAACCGATTGATGGGCGTAGCATAAAATCGTTTCAGCACCAATTGCTCCCGCAACCCAAAAAAAGTGAAGGCAATTCCAAACAGCGTGGAGAACAAAATGGAAAAACCAAGCTGACCAGGCAGAATGAAATCGATCTGCCGGTATTTTCGTACTTCGGTAATGATGGGTGGATCGATCTGAATAGACGCCATCGAAGGATCCTGACTGGCCTGCTCGATCCGCATCCGAATGTAATCCAGTACAGGCAAGAAGGAACCCAACGTATTTCCGCTGGCAGTGGTAGAACGAACGACGATCCGACTATTTGAATGGCTGTCCGTTATGATCTGTAAAACCGCCGTCAACTTGCCTTTTTGCAATTCCTGTTGCAGCTGCAGGGAGTCGTCGAATGTTTTCACCTTGATCACGGGCGTTTGGATCAGGCCCTGATAAAATTCGGAGGTGGTGTCTGAATCGGGCGTCAGGGCGATGCGGTAACTCACTCCACCCCCATTGTCGAAGGCGCCAAAGATCAAAATGAAAATAATGGGAAACAGCACACTGAAAATGATGGCACTCGGGTTGGCAAAAATGGCCTTGAAGCTGGCCTTGGTGATGGCCAATAGCGCGCGGGTCTGGCTGTATGGGTGCGAAGCGTTCGACATGGGCTCTGCAAATGTATCCGAATTAGGGGTAGTTCGGAATGGCAAATACGGATATTTGTACCATGCACCAATGCCACTTATTGTTGGGGTCGAACCAAGGGGATCGATCTGAATTTTTGGAACAAGCCAGATCCGCCCTTTCCGATCTCGGCCATGTAGTCTCTACGTCGGCCTTGTATGAAACGGCCGCTTGGGGATTGACCGATCAACCTGCTTTTCTCAACCAGGCCGTATGCCTATCCACCGAATTAGCACCGGAAACGCTGTTGCAAGAAATTTTATCCATCGAATTAAAATTGGGCAGAACACGAACAGAGAAATATGGCCCCCGAACCATTGATATTGACATCTTGCTATACGGCGACCATATCCATCAATCAAATACCCTCATCCTCCCCCACCCCGAACTGGCCAACCGTCGGTTTGCCCTAACCGCTTTGGCAGAGATTGCCGGATCGAGCATCCATCCGGTTCTGAATTGTTCCATCCTAACGATTTTGGAAAGATGTCCGGATCCACTCCCTGTGAACGAATTCAGCCAATAAAAGCAAAGACATTCTGAGCCGAAGAAATGGCGTAATTTGTCGCCCTTCCATGAAGCATCATTTCATTACGATCGAAGGCAACATCGGTGCCGGAAAGACCACCCTGGCCAACTTGCTGAGCAAGCACTACCATGCCCGTTTGGTGTTGGAGGAATTTGCCGACAACCCCTTCTTGCCCAAATTCTACGAGAAACCCGATCAATATGCGTTTCCGGTCGAGCTATTCTTCATGGCCGAGCGCTTCAAGCAACTCAAAGAGTTGATTCAGCAGACGGATCTCTTTCAACAAGTCACGATCTCCGATTACCTTTTTACCAAATGCTTGCTGTTTGCAAAAGTCACGTTGCCCGCGGATGAGTTCCGGCTCTATCAACGGCTGTTCGACATCATTCACCAGCAACTGATCCAACCCGACCTGCTGGTTTACTTGCATGCGCCCATTTCGAAACTTCAGCAGAATATTCGCCTCCGCAACCGCTCTTACGAACAGAACATTCCGGATAGCTACTTGCAAAACCTGCAAGACACCTACAGCCATTATTTGAAAAATCAATCCGTCCCCACCCTGTTGGTTGATGTATCCCAAGCAGATTTCATTGATAATCCAGCCCATTTTCAGCAGATGCTGGAGGCACTGGAAAAGGACTACGAGCCCGGGCAACACTTCCTGACCCTCTCCTAGTATCTTTGTTGCATGAAGTTGTTCGCCGGTTCACCGGGACTGCAACCATTGCAACACGCAGAGTTCCGACATTTCATCGTCGCCCGTTTTTTCCTCATCATGGCTTTGCGCATGTTGGGGACCGTAGCTGCCTACCAACTCTTTCAGATCACCCATGACTCATTTTCGATCGGATTGGCCGGACTCGCCGAATTCGTTCCAGTATTTTGTTTGGCCTTGTATGCCGGGCATGTGATCGATCGATCCGACAAGCGGACCCTGCTCCTGCGCTCCGTAATCATCTACGGCGTCTGCACCCTGGCCATGGTTGTGTTAACACACCCCCTGATCATATCGAACTTCTCCCGCAACACCTTGCCCTGGCTTTTTTATCTGATCATTTTTTGCACCGGGGTGATTCGTGCATTTGCCGGTCCAACCACCCATGCCCTGATCTCCCAATTGGTGCCCCGCGATGTGTTGCCGCTAGCTGCCAACATTAGCTCCTCTACTTGGCTGATCGCTTCCATCATCGGTCATGCCAGCTCCGGATTCCTGATCGCCTGGTTCGGCGTGAACAATACCTACATCATTATTTTGATCTATGTGATCCTTTCAGCGCTTTTCCTGATACGCATAGGTAAGAAACCAATCCTGGCCCCTGCCAAAGATCTTTCCGCCTGGCAGAGTGTACAAGAAGGACTTCGCTTTGTATACAGCAACAAGATCATGCTGGGCGCCTTGAGCTTGGATCTGTTCGCGGTGTTGTTTGGCGGAGTGGTGGCTTTGGTTCCGGAGTTCGCCGATGAGATCCTGAATGTGGGCCCAATTGGCTTTGGCTGGCTGAACGCCGCGATCGACATCGGCTCCATCATCACGATCGTCTTGATGACCGTACGTCCCATGAAACAAAAACAGGGTCAGCGGTTATTCTATGCCGTAGCCGGTTTTGGCATCTGCATCTTGCTTTTCGGCCTTTCCAATATCTACTGGATCTCTTTCGGCGCACTGTTACTGGCAGGGATGTTCGATGGGGTGAGTGTTGTGATCCGCGGTACGATCTTGCAATTGACAACCCCCGATCACATGCGGGGACGGGTATCCAGTGTGAACTCTTTATTCATCAACAGCAGCAACGAGCTGGGACAATTTGAAAGTGGATTCGCGGCACGGGCACTGGGTACAATTCCCTCCGTGCTATTTGGTGGCATCGTGACCATCTTGGTCGTGATCGTTACCTGGCTTCGAGCACCCAGTCTGAGAAAATTCGAATATTGATCAACGATCGGCGAGTTTTTTCATCAAACCTTCCACAACCCGGTACGTGATGGGGCAAAACCGAACATTCTCCAGTGTAATGCGGGAACGCTTGACCAGTACATCTTCGTCGGTGTAGGGGAACCGTCGACAATCGGAAGGACGATCCTCATAGATCGAACAATAATTGTCGGCCCCCAACATCGGGCAGGGAGTGGTTTTCGTCACGTAGTCGCCTTCTTCATCCACCTTGAGAAACCGTTCGATGAATTCACTTTCGCGTAAGCCCATAACCCGGCTGATTCGTTTGATATCGGGCGTTTTGAATCGGGGGGAAAAGCTTTTGCAACACTGGGCACATTGCAGGCAATCGGTCGCTGCCGTGGCGGTTTCGTGGAGTTCGGGCAGCAAGGGCAACACCCGATTTCGGTTGACCCGGTCGAGGAACTGACGGTATTGCTTGAGCCGGGATTCGGCCAGTCTTTTCCAATGAGCGGGTAAATCGGACATGAGGCAAAGAAAAAGGATTTCACGGATTATCCCCACCCTTCCACAAAGCACATCGATCTGAATCGTCGAATGTAACTTTGCGGCACATTCAAATATACCCGACCATGTCTCTGCCCGGCACCTCGAATTCCGAATTCCAACAACGTCATTTGGGTCCGCGTGAAACCGACCTTGATTCGATGATGCAGACCATCGGCATCACCGACCTTTCGACGCTGATCGATCAAACCGTACCGGCTAACATCCGAATGAAACGATCGCTCCAGTTGCCGGAGGCGATGACCGAGTATGCCTACTTGCAACACATGCAGACATTGGCTGCCAAGAACCAAGTGTTCAAGACCTACATCGGGCAAGGTTATTACAACACCATTACGCCTTCCGTCATCCTGCGCAATATTTTTGAAAACCCAGGCTGGTACACCCAGTACACGCCCTACCAAGCGGAGATCGCGCAGGGTCGACTAGAAAGCTTGTTGAATTACCAGACACTCGTGTCGGACCTTACCGCACTTCCCATTGCCAATGCCTCCTTGCTTGATGAGGGCACGGCCGCTGCGGAGGCGATGACCATGTTCTTTAACGCACTGAACAAACAAGATCACATTGAACGTCCACGTTTCTTTGTAGACGAACAGGTTTTCCCGCAAACACTGGATCTGCTCAAGACTCGTGCCCTGCCGGTCGGCATCGAGATCATTGTCGGCGATCTTCAACAGGCTTCCCTGGATCAAACTTATTTTGGTGCACTCGTTCAATACCCCAATAATCTTGGCGAGCTGGTCGATTACCGCGGTTTCATCAATCAAGTCCATGCCGTTGGCGGATATGTAGTGATGGCCACCGATCTGATGGCCCTAACGTTGATCACACCACCGGGAGAATTGGGTGCGGACGTAGCGGTTGGATCTTCCCAACGATTCGGCGTACCCCTGGGTTACGGGGGCCCGCATGCTGCCTTCTTTGCCACCAAGGATGATTTCAAACGCTCCATGCCCGGTCGCATCATCGGCGTAAGCATCGATGCCAACGGGGAGCGTGCCCTCCGCATGGCCCTGCAGACACGCGAACAACACATCAAACGCGAAAAAGCCACTTCGAACATTTGCACCGCACAAGCACTGCTAGCAAACATGGCCGCGATGTATGCGGTATATCACGGTCCACAAGGATTGAAAGAAATCGCGCAACGCATCGCTCATTACACGCAAGTGGTAGCTGAAGCGTTGGAGACACGCGGATACGAGCGGATCGGATCCGGATATTTTGACACGATCACCATTCAGACCGATCAGGTGCCCCGCATTCGCGAAAAAGCGCTCCACCAACACATCAATCTACGCTACATCGATTCCAACCACATCGGAATATCGATCGACGAGACCACCCAGGCATCCGACCTTTTTGACTTGATCAATTGTTTTGAGAACGACACCGACCCTGTTTCTTTTTCGCTGGACCCAACACGTACAGAAACCGGAATCCCTGTCACCTTCCAGCGTGAGTCTACCTACATGTTGCATCCGGTGTTCAACAGCCACCGCAGTGAAAGTCAGATGATGCGCTACATCAAATCGCTCGAGAATAAGGATCTTTCGCTGAACACATCGATGATCTCCTTGGGAAGCTGCACCATGAAGTTGAATGCGGCCACGGAAATGATGCCATTGAGTTGGCCCGGCTGGAGCAGCATGCATCCGTTTGTTCCTACCGAACAAACCGCCGGCTACCAACAGATTCTTCAAGAATTGTCCGATTACCTCTGCGACGTAACAGCATTTGACGCTTGCAGCTTGCAACCCAACAGCGGAGCTCAAGGAGAATACGCGGGATTGCTCACCATTCGCGCCTATCACGAATCACGCGGCGATCATCACCGAAATGTAATGTTGATTCCGATCTCCGCACACGGTACCAACCCCGCTTCCGCCGTCATGGCCGGCATGAAAGTAGTAGTGGTGAAAGCCCTGGAGAATGGATACATCGATGTAACCGACCTACGGGCGAAAGCCGAACAATACAGTGCGGAGTTGGCCGGTATCATGATCACTTACCCAAGTACCTACGGGGTGTACGAAGAAACGGTGATTGAGATCACGGACATCGTACATCAAAACGGCGGACAAGTATACATGGATGGTGC
>Ga0102923_1000151_pt1 | contig 18195 bp, 17 predicted proteins | sample Colrivmeta156902_FD_78206 | JGI IMG/M metagenome (GOLD analysis project Ga0102923, IMG submission 78206) | Estuarine microbial communities from the Columbia River estuary - metaG 1569-02 | ecosystem: Environmental > Aquatic > Marine > Intertidal zone > Estuary | place: USA: Columbia River...
ACAGTCAACATCACCAACGGATTTGGATGTACGAATTCATCCTTGGCTACTACCGTCACGGTCAGTCCAAACCCGGTTGTTACACTCAGTGCGTCGCCGTATCAAAATCTCTACCCCGGACTCACCACCAACCTCACTGCACAGGTTTCACCTGCCGGTAGTTATAGTTACACCTGGTATAGAAATGGAAATACCATTTCCGGTGTTAGCGGAAATTCGATCAACGGAATCGACCTGGCACAATTGGGGCAGTATAGTGTACGGGTAGCCAATCAAACCGGACTCCCCTGCAGCAACAATTCAAATCTGGTCACGATCGGAGATTCTGCCACACAGCGATTGTTCATACTGCCGAACCCAAGCAAGGGCCAATATGAAGTGGCTTATTATTCAGCCGGTAACGAACAATTCACGCTGTCGGTCTACGATGGGCGCGGCGCATTGGCTTATCGGCGTAGCTACACGATCAACGGAGCTTACCAACGGATGCCAGTCGACATGCGTACGCATGCAAGTGGCATCTATCAGCTGGTGCTGACAGACCGGTCTGGCAAACGATTGGCCAACGGAAAAGTATTGATCCGATAAAACAAAAAAAGCCCCGAATGATTCGGGGCTTTTTTTATGGAACGATTTCACCTTCGAGATCGTAGTCGTATGCTTTGGTAATGCGCACGTTTACGAAGGAGCCGATCTTCAATTTTTTGTCGGTTTGAATGATCACTTCATTGTCTACTTCCACTGAATCGAATTCGGTCCGGCCCAAATAACGACCGGCCTCTTTTTTATCGATGAGCGTTTTGAATACCTGACCCAGCTTTTGCTGATTCAATTCCAGGGATATCTCCTGCTGGGTTTCCATCACTTGTTGGGCCCGACTTTCTTTTTCCTCCGCCGAGACATCATCGATTAGATCGTGCGCAGAGGTGCCTTCTTCGTGCGAATAGGTGAAGATGCCTACCCGATCGAAACGGTGTTGGGTCAGAAAGTCCTGCAAGGAAACGATGTCTTCTTCGGTCTCACCGGGGAAGCCGGCGATCAATGTGGTGCGCAAACAAATGCCGGGTACTTTATCTCGGATCGCGTAGATCAGTTCATCCATTTCAGCACGGGTGATCTGGCGTTTCATGGCTTTGAGCATTCGATCGGATGCGTGCTGCAAGGGCATATCCAGGTAATTGCAGATGTTCGGTCTATCGCGCATCACATCGAGGATCTCCAGCGGGAACTTGGAAGGATATGCATAATGCAAACGGATCCACTCCAATCCTTCGATGTCGGCCAGGCGATTCAATAGGTCTGGCAAGCTGCGCTTCTTGTAGATGTCCAGTCCGTAATAGGTTAACTCTTGTGCAATCAGCATGATCTCCTTGACGCCGCTGCGCACCAGTCCGGTCGCTTCTGCCACCAATTGCTCCATGGTTTTGCTGACGTGCTGTCCACGCATCAAAGGGATCGCGCAAAATGAGCAAGTACGATTGCACCCCTCGGAGATCTTCATGTAGGCATAGTGGCTGGGCGTGGCCAAAAACCGTTCGCCGATTAGCTCCGCTTTGTAGTCCACCTCAAATTGCTTGAGGATCTGGGGCAATTCCAAGGTTCCGAAATACGCGTCCACTTCCGGGATTTCTGCTTCCAAGTTGTTTTTGTATCGCTCACTCAAACAACCTGTGACGTATACTTTATCGAGCTTGCCCTTGCGTTTCAATTCAACCTGCTCCAAGATGGTTTGAACACTTTCTTCTTTGGCTTTATCGATGAAGCCACAGGTATTTACGACAACAATGTTGTGGTCGATTTTTTTGTTCTCGTGCACCACGTCAATATCGTTGGCGCGGAGTTGACCGCTCAATACCTCACTATCGACCAGGTTCTTGCTGCAACCCAGTGTGATGATGTTGACTTTGTCCTTCGTGCGTGTGCGCGCTTTCATGCTGGGGGATTGTCGGGGAGTGAAAATAAACTATCCACGAATTCGTGTTTATCAAATACCAATAGATCTTCCATTTGTTCCCCAACGCCAATGAATTTGACTGGGATCTTAAATTGATGGGCGATGGCTAATACTACACCGCCTTTGGCTGTTCCGTCGAGTTTGGTGACGGCCAACGAGTTCACGGAAGTAGCGGCGCTGAAATGGCGGGCCTGTTCAACTGCATTTTGTCCGGTCGATCCATCCAACACCAACAACACTTCGTGCGGGGCATCGGGAATGGATTTTTGGATTACGCGTTTGATCTTGCCCAGCTCCTCCATCAGATGGGCTTTGTTGTGCAGCCGTCCGGCGGTATCGATCAGGACCACATCTGAACCACGAGCCAGGGCGCTTTGTACCGTATCAAAGGCTACGGCGGCTGGGTCACTGCCCATGGACTGCTTGACGATGGGAACGCCCACGCGTTCACTCCAGATCGTCAGTTGGTCGACAGCCGCGGCACGGAACGTATCGGCGGCCCCTAGGAGTACTTCTTTGCCGGCTTTTTTGAATTGATGCGCCAGCTTACCGATGGTGGTGGTTTTACCAACGCCATTTACGCCCACAACCAGAATCACGTGCGGCTTGTGTGGCAAGACAGAGTCGAATCGATAGTCGTGCAACGGATCGGGCAGGATCGCAGCCATCTCCGATTGCAGGATTTGACTGAGCTCCTCGGTGTTGAGGTACTTATCCTGGCTAACGCGTTTTTCGATCCGCTCAATGATGGCTTCGGTGGTTGAGATCCCGACATCGGAGGTGATGAGGGCTTCTTCCAGATTTTCCAGTACTTCTTCGTCGACACGGGATTTACCGGACCAGGCCCGGCTCAGTTTTTCCAAAAAACCCTGTTTGGTTTTCTGCAATCCCTGATCCAGACTGGCTTTTTCTTTTTTACCGAACCAACGATCGAATAATCCCATGAAAATCGGATTTAAAAAAGAAGAGCCATTCGTCGTGCGAACAGCTCTTGTACGTTTTGCTTATTGGGCAGACCTTATTTCTGGGCCAAGAAATCCTTGACCTTGTCTTTGTGGACCATCTGCTCTTTAAACGTGTAAGCACCGGACTTAGGGCTGCGTACCGCTTTAATTACTTTGGTATAGTTCTTGGCTTCGGCCGCCAATTTGGGGTCCTTTTTAATCGCCGTTTTTGCTGCTTTTGCCATGGCAAAGAATTGTGGGGGTTAATTACTTGATCTCTTTGTGAACAGTGACCTTCTTCAAGATCGGGTTGAACTTCTTCAGTTCCATCCGCTCCGGATTGTTTTTCTTGTTCTTTACGGTGATATACCGGCTGGTACCGGGCATGCCGCTGGTCTTGTGCTCGGTGCACTCCAGAATGACCTGAACGCGATTGCCTTTCTTCGCCATGATGATTGCGTTTTAACGATTAGATTTTTTCGCCTTGGGCGCGAAGTTGTTTTACTACTGAATACAAGCCATTCTTATTGATTGTACGGATGGCATCGGCAGAGACTTTTAACGTCACCCACTTATCCTCTTCCGCCAAGAAGAACTTCTTGGTTTGCAGGTTGGGCAGAAAACGACGCTTGGTCTTAATGTTGGAGTGAGAGACCTTGTTTCCTCCGATGGGAATCTTTCCGGTTACCTGACAGACGCGAGCCATAACGAATCAATTTTTGGGAGGGCAAAGGTAAGGGAAATCAATCAATTAGATGCAGGAAATGGAATTTTTTCGGTCCAAGAGCTAAACTACTCCTTTTTCACGACCCGCCGGAGGGGGTTGTCAATTCCCTGTTTTCGAATAACTTTGCCGCAATTCCGGGACCAAACAGGTCCTATCACCTTAAAATTCATAGGTTTTATGGCATACGACGTGGTTGTATTGGGCAGTGGCCCGGGCGGTTATGTGGCGGCGATTCGCGCGGCCCAACTGGGATTCAAAACCGCTGTCATTGAAAAAGAAAGCCTGGGTGGTGTCTGCCTCAACTGGGGTTGTATCCCCACCAAGGCGCTGCTGAAAAGCGCCCAGGTAAACGAATACATCAAGCACGCGCAGGATTTCGGCATCCAGGCCAGCGGCACCCCCCAATTTGATTCGGTAATCAAACGAAGCCGAGGTGTAGCGGATAAGATGAGTAAGGGGGTCCAGTTCTTGATGAAGAAAAACAAGATCGATGTGATTATGGGCTATGGAAAATTGATCGCCAAAGGCAAATTGGAAGTGGCCGCTGCGGATGGAAAGACCCAAGTCGTAGAAGCCAAGCACATCATTGTAGCGACCGGCGGACGGAGCCGTCAGCTTCCATCTATGCCCATGGATGGAAAGAAGATCATTGGCTATCGGGAGGCCATGGTGCTGCCCAACAAACCCGCTTCCATGATTATTGTAGGCAGCGGGGCCATTGGCGTCGAGTTTGCCTATTTCTATAACAGCATGGGCACCAAAGTGACCATCGTGGAATTCATGCCACGCATTGTGCCCGTAGAAGACGAAGACATTAGTAAAGAGCTCGAAAAGCAATACAAAAAGAATGGCATTGAGATCATGACCAGCAGCGAAGTGACTTCGGTGGATACCACCGGAGCTGGCGTCAAAGCCAAGGTCAAAACCGCTAACGGAGAGATCACCCTGGAAGCCGAGATTCTGCTCAGCGCTGCCGGTGTAGTGGCCAACATCGAAGGAATTGGACTCGAGGGACTGGGTGTGAAAACCGAAAAAGGAAAGATCCTGGTTGACAAATACGGTCAAACCAACGTACCCGGCATCTATGCGATCGGCGATTGCTCACCCGGTCAGGCCCTGGCACACGTGGCCAGCAAGGAAGCCATCAATTGCGTGGAATCCATTGGATACAATGAACGCAAATACAACCATCAGCCTGAGGCAATCGACTACAACAACGTCCCTGGATGTACCTATTGCGTACCGGAGATCGCTTCGGTTGGCTACACGGAAAAGCAAGCCAAAGACGCCGGCTATGAAATTAAAGTGGGCAAGTTCCCGCTCAGTGCCAGCGGTAAGGCTTCAGCAGCTGGACATACCGAAGGATTTGTGAAGGTAATCTTCGATGCTAAATACGGCGAATGGCTGGGAACACACATGATCGGTTACAATGTGACTGAATTAATAGCCCAAACCGTCACCGCACGCAAATTAGAAACTACCTACCACGAGGTATTGAATGCGATCCATCCGCATCCCACCATCAGCGAGAGCGTCAAAGACGCCATCGAAGTGGCTTACGGAGAAGCGATTCATTTGTAATCGACGAGCCTCCAGTACATAATAGCCGGAGCGCAGTCCATTCAAGTCAATGCGTTGGATTGAGGACTGAAAATTACCGCGAACACGAACCTGACCAGTGGATATACGGCACCAATGCGGGTTTTCCCATATCGTATTTATACGCATATACGATATCCAAGGAATCCACTACCTTGCTTAATCAGATTTTTGAACGAAGATGAATTACAAAATATTGATAGTCATTGCAATATTTCTTTGCAGTTGTGAAGAAAAAAAGCTGGACGCAGATCCGTTGCAACCGGCCGGTCCCAAGCCCCTCAGCTTTTCCATTTTACAGACCTACCCCCATGATACCAGCTCCTACACCCAGGGATTGCAGATCTATCAGGGCAACCTGTACGAGGGAACAGGAAATTATGGAAAATCAGCGCTTAAGCGAGTAGACCTGGAAACCGGCAAGTCGGTGCAAGAAATAAAACTTGACCCTCGATTTTTCGGTGAAGGGATTACTATTTTACACGATACCGTCTATCAACTTACCTGGCAGGAGAAAAAAGTATTCGTCTACACCTTGCCCACGTTTAAAAAAGTCCGGGAATTCGATGTAAGTTTTGAGGGATGGGGACTGACCACAGACGGCACGAATCTGATTGTTAGCAATGGAAGCGGCGAATTATTCTTTTATCGCCCAAGCGACTTTACGCTGATTCGCACCCAAGTGGTTACGGAAGGAGGAGCCCCTAGTTATAACCTGAATGAACTTGAGTACATCGATGGCTTCATTTTTGCAAACCAATACACCTACCCATACCTACTCAAGATCGATCCCAATTCCGGAATGGTCGTTGCAAAGGCCGACCTGAGCGAGCCCTGGAACCGCAACCGCAGCTTGTATCCCAAAGCCGATGTGCCCAATGGCATTGCATACGATGCGGAAAAAAAGAAGATTTATGTGACGGGTAAATGGTGGCCGCAGCTCTACGAGATCGAATTCTCCAATTAATTAGGCCGCATTACATAGACCAAGGAGCTGCCTCGATCGGTTTGCTTCATCGTCTTGAGATTGGAGTTCAGCCCAACCAAAAACGAGCGCAACCATCGGCTACTCCCCTGCTGGTGTTGATGGCTCAGTAACGCAATATAAAAAGCATCGTACCACATGGGACGAACAGAGGCAAGGCTAAAGCCATTTCGGTTTGACAACGAACGAACCGCCTCGGGTGAAAAATGATAGAGATGCCGGGGTACATCATAAGCGGCCCACCACTTCCCAAAATATTGCGCATCCCAGGAAGTATAGTTGGGTAAGGCAATCAGCAGACTGCCCCCCGGCTTCAATAAGCGATGAAACTGCTGCATATATCCATTCAAGTCATGCACATGCTCCAATACATGCCAAAGGGTGATGGCGTCTACGGATGCAGAAGGCAATTGGAACAATTGTTCAATATCAAGTAAAGCGATCCCAAAATCGGCTTGGGCCACTTTTCGGGCTGATGGATCCGGTTCCAATCCGTCGGCCTGCCATCCAGATTTGCGCAGCGCTTCTACAAATGCGCCGGTACCACTGCCCACATCCAATACCCGACCCCCGGGCGTTCCGATAGCCTTCTCCACCCACTTCACTTTCTGCTGCAAGGTTCGCTTGCGCACTTGCTGATAGATTCGATTGATCAGCCCCCGACTGGTGTTGCTGTGCGAGATGTAATCCGTCGATTGATAATACTTCGATGACGCCTGTTGATCCGGTGCCCCTTGGGTCAAACGACAACCGCATTGACGACATTCCATGATCGTAAAGGATTCCCGACTCACCAATTGATCGATCACATTAAAAACGGCCACTAGATCAGCCTGCTGGCAAACTGGACAGGAAGAATAATGTATGCGATCAGCCATGAGTTAAATAAAATGTATCAACGGATTTCCTGATAAGGCAACGTCCCTGAATGATCGGGAAGCAATTCGGTTTTGATCTTAGAAGATCCAACCGCTGGCGTACACCCTTTTTGCTGAACCGTCCATGTTACAAATCCTACGGCTAGAAGACTGGCGATCAAAATCAACCAAAATCCCACGTCCCGCCGAAGGCTAACTGCGGCAGTTTCTATTTCGGGTAGACCCGCAAGAGAAACCGATGGCATCGTCGGAAGGCTGGTCGCTGCCCAATTCCACTCGGTGCTGTTTCCCTTTGACAAAGTGCCAAAGCCAAACACATCGGTCGCCACTTGATCCGACTTTACTGTACTCAACCAGGAATGATATTGCTGCTTTATCTCCAATACGGGTAGTCGGCTAAAGCAGGATAATCGCTCGAATAAAGTATCGGGTGCTTGCGTGCCGGCATTGACGGAAAGACACAACGACCATTGAGCCGGATAAACGATCGAATCCGATTCACTGACATAGGCCGAACGCCGCTCCCAATGCAATAGACCAATCCCTTCCAACGGAAGTGATTCAGTAGTTGCCAACCAATCACGAAAAACGAATGCCATCAGGGAATTGATTTGTCGAGTGAAATTACGATTCCCCCGACAAAATGAAAGCCATAAACCGGATATTGCGACCAACGGCTGTAGGATCTGTTCAACAGGTTGTTCAATTGCAACCACCCGCGGATCGATTTGGTGACCGGCATTTCCGCGCCCAGGTTCAAGTCAAGTGCCCCTTCGGTGCGACGCGCCAACCCGGATTTGGTCAGGTAATAAGGAGCAAACCAAGAATATACATCTGCTTGTAACGTAAGCAGCTTGGGCCATCGATAGGTGCCATGCAGATTCCAGGTTACGGGCAACAAGCCCCAAGGTTCAGCCTGTCCAACCAATCCATGATAATTATTCCAGGTCAGATCACCCCGGATCGACCAACGATCGGCCTGCTGATAACTGAACTTCCCACGAGCATAAAGATTCTGCATTCGGTCGGCATAGACGGTTTGAAAACTACGGCCATCACTGGCTTGGCTGGTGTCGTTGATGAATAAATACTGATTTTGAATCGTGGCATATCCCACTTGCAGTTCATAAATCCAATGCGATCGTCGTTGATACTGGAAACGAACGGAGCGATCGATCTCGCCACGATTGCGCCATTGACCAGGCATTTGGATCCAGGGATTGACCGTATAAAGGTCGCGGTAGCCGGTCCGCTGCAATTCACCCGTCCATTGCAAACGCACCCAATACGGCTTCCCAGAACGGTTCCATTGGAACATGAAGTCTGGGTACATGCGCACACCGGCCGAATCGCCACTTGGGCGAATCCCTGCCTGAATTGACCAATGCGGACGATCCAGTCGAAGCGAGGGATTCAAACTATATACCGAGTTGGTGCGGGTGGAACGATCCGCATACCGGATCTGTCCCCAAGTGGCTGCGCCCAGTACCTGCAGCGAAAACTGATCATTGAATGCATACCGAATGGGGAGCTTGATGTGAGCAGAAAGGTCTTTGTTGCTAAACCGATCGCCCACATAATCAAAGCCAACAACCGGATCCAATTGAAATCCTGATTGATTGGGTTGTATGGGCCGATATCCGAATTCGATCCCAATTCGATGAAAGCTTTGACGAATCGAATCCAACGGCAACGAGGGACGGCTGGCATCCAATCCATATTTATTGGCTGCCAAACGCGCGGCCGATAAAACCGTCGTCCAAGCACCCTTGCTCCCCGAAGGCAATTGACCGTGTACGCGGATTGAGGAAAGGGAATAATCTTGAAAAGCAAGCTTTCCCGAAGCAGCGCGATGATCGGCGTAAACATGTATTGGGTTGTGTTTTCCCAATTCAATCGCCAGTGAAGCATAGGGGTTGCGCAAGTTGCCGTATCCCAATTTCAGGTATTGCGCAGCGGCAAATCCACGATTGGAATCAGCCTGATAAGCCAATGGTTTCAGTGTTCCGGGCTGATACGTAATGGAAAGCTCTTGGCTAGGAATTCGATAAATAAGTTTGGGGCGGGTTGTGTCGGCTTGAGGTGGTTGAGGGGCAAACTGAATCTTCACAGGCTCGCGCAACAAAGGCTTGAAAGCCGACACGATGTCAACGCTTCCTGTACCGGCGGTATCGCGTCGTTCCCGCTGTGCAAGTACGGGTTGGGCAAGCATCGATCCCCAACAAGCCAAGCAGAATAGAAAAATTTTTGAGCTCATCAAGAATCCAGTTTTGTTTTTTTCTTTTCCGCCTCCATTACTTTTTGCAATTTCTCCCGGGCTTCTGTTTGCAGAACCGGGTCTTCGGCGTTTTCCAGTACACTTTGGAATGTTGCCTTTGCATTGAAATAATCGTTTTGCTGGAAATACACATCACCGATCAATAAAAAAGATTGGGTCACCCAGGGTTCGTATGAGCCGGAGCGACGAATGGTTTCTTGAGCTGCTTTCTCCGCTTCGGTAAACTTGCTCAATTGCATATAAGCAAAAGCAATCTGGTAGCGGGCTTCCGCAGCCAAAGCGCCCTTGTTAAAGGTCAAGACGGAACGATAGAGATCGATCACTTCCGTCCATTTGGAGGAAGCCTGCGCCTGTTTAGCCAAAAGCGTATAAGAAATGGATTTGTCATCCGACGTCGCATTTTTCTCGCTTATAAGCATGCGTGCCGCTTCTACCCCACTGGCCCAATCTTTCAATTGTACATAGGCTCGGACAATGCCGCGCCTTGCCTCTATGCTCCATTCCTGGTTACGCGTAACGGTGAGGAGACCTGTGTAATAACGAACGGATGAAGCCGGGTCGTTCTGTTCAAAATAGGCAATGCGTGCCGCCGACCGCCAAGCAATCTCTTCATATTTATTGGGGCGACGTACCAGCAAGGAATCAAAACACCTTCGAGCAGCCGACCAATTCTTCTGCTGTGCATAGAGCCCGGCGCATTGATCAAAGGCCTTTAATCGATGTTGACCACGTGGATGATCGAGTAAATATTTCTCCAATGCCGTGAGCGCAGCCGCATCCGCCCCGCTTTGATATAAGCGATCCGCGGCCAGATAAGTAAGCGAGTCGGCCACGGGATAATCCAACGGTCTGCCGATCTCGTTCATATAGCTTACAAACTCGACCGGCTTCCCCATCTCTACGTATACTTGACGAATGTTTTCCAGTGCATCAGCCGACTCTTCGCTGTCGGGGAATCGTCGAACAAGTTCTCTCAACCGTTGTAAGGAAGATTCGTAAGCGTCCAAATTGTACCAACAGATCCCTTGCATCAACAAAGACTGAGCGACCCATTGGTCTTGCTTGGCACGCGCGATCACTTGATCGAGTGCGGGTATGGCTTCCCGAAACTTACGTTCCGCGATGTACGTATTGGCGGTCTCTAAATACGTATCGGGCAACAAAGATGAATTGGGATATCGATCAGCGATTTGTTGCAACAGGCGGATCTTCTCAGATGAATTCTTTATGCCCGCAATCAGTGCCAATTGGAACTGCGCATAATCTGCCGCTGGCCATTGCATCAACACTGCCCGTTCATAGTAAGCTTTTGCCTTGTTGAAATCGCGTCGCATGTATTGACAATCACCAGCACGCAACCAGGCATCTTGCACCAAAGCACTGGGCTGTCCCGGCATGTTACGCGTGACGAGTTGAAACTGATCGCCCGCCCATGCATAATTACCCAAACGCAGATAGGAATATCCCAGCGTGTAACGCGCATGGGTTGCGTTTACTTCGCCGGCGGATACATTGGATGCGCCCAAAAACTCGTTGAGATGGGATACGGCCAACGTGGGGTCATTTCTTCGATAGGCGATTTCACCCGACCAAAATTGCGCCATTGATTTCCAGGTTCCGGCAGCCGGATCGCGCATCACCTGATCCAACAAGATCTGTGCTCTTTCCAGCAACTGATCATTCATCAACTCCATCGACCGGCCATACCAAATGCGGGGAAACCAACGTCGAAGGGTTGCCGATGGCCGGTCAATTCGATCTACCCACTGCAACGCTTGTCGAAAATCATTGGTTCCGGCCAATACCATCACCATCAGCTCTTGGGCTTCATCGATGGAACCGGAACGCGGATAGTCGGCCGTAAACTGCTCGAGACTGCTCCGCGCTTCATTCAGGTAGCCGAGCTCATAAGAAAGTTTGGCATACTGAAACAAAGAAACCTCTCGCTGATCGCGATAATTATTATTTCGAGAACAAAATTGAAACGCCGTGCGGGCACTGGATAGATCACCTGTTTTGAGGTAGGCATCTCCCAACAGATACATTGCGTGCTGACTCAAAGAATCAGCTCCCCCACTCAGTTCTCGGAAACCTGGGATACAGGCCGCATACTGAGCAGATTGATGATAGCAATAAGAAAGCTCATATATATCCTCCCGACGAATCTTATCGGACCGCTCCACGTAATCTTTTAAAAACGGCAGGGCTTTATCAAATTCACGCCGCTCAAAATAGGCATGGCCGAGCAGCTGCTTTAGTGGCAATTCATAATACTGTGATCCGGGCTCGGATAATTTCTTCTCTACATACCGAATCGCCTCTTGTTTCTGCCCCTGGAGGTAATAGATCTGTCCGATGTAATACGGAACGATGCTTCGGTATTCCGGATGGGCCTCAACCAATTGTAAACTGGCGAGTGCATTTCCATAATCCTGATTGCGTAAACTGAGAAACCCGAAATAGTAATTGGCTGCTGCACAGTCCGGATGGATCGTTCGTGTTCGCACACTGTCAAAAAAGGGAAGTGCTCGGTCGAACCTTTGTGCAATGAAATGGGTATAGCCTAAGATGAAATGACGGTGAACCTGTTCGTCTTTTCGCAAATTGCGCGCATCGATCCATTCCAAATCATGCTGCGCATCCGGATATCGTTGGTTGCGAAAGTGATGATCGGCCAGGTAATAAGACAGCGAATGCATGTAACTGGGCGGGTTGGAACGTAGAATAAAACGTGTAGCCTCCTCCACGGCCACTTCTTCATCCAGCTGTACCCCACAAGCCAAGCGGTAATAATCCGATTCCGCCTGATCAACAACCGGATGGATCACTGAACCCATCGTGTTCCGCATCTGCAGAAAAATCGGGTAGGCCAAGGCAGCTTTCCCATCGTAAAACCAATGGACTGCTTGATCCCATTGCTGACGGGGATCGAGATCCGTTGCGGTTCGCTGCGCAATACCGGGAAAGACGCAAACACAGAATATAAAAAATAAAAAGAAGACGCGCATAGGTGGTTGTGTAAATAGAACGCCCGAATATCAAGTTTTATTGGGGCTTTGCACAAAGTTGGTTTCGAACAGCTGTGGATAAAGCGGTCTCGGTTCAATTTAACATTCCCTTCAGGTAGCTGAAATATGCTTACATTAGATGCACTAAACCACCCCGCATGAGTCGTTTTTTCAGCACCAAATACAACGAAGGCGCTTTGGACTTTTCGCTGTTCATACTTCGGTTGACCGGAGGCGGACTAATGGTCAAGCACGGATTCGACAAACTCATCCACTTCACAGATACCGTTAAAAAATTTCCCGATCCGATCCACATTGGATCCACCCTCTCGCTGGCGCTGGTGATCTTCGCCGAATTCTTTTGTGCCGTGCTCTTAATATTCGGCCTCTTGACCCGACTGGCGGCCGTGCCGCTGGTGATCTCCGGATTTATAGCCTTGTTTTTAGTACACCAAGGCAGATTCTTTGGCGACGGGGAAAAAGCAGCCCTTTTTCTAGCTATGTTCCTATTCTTGTTGTTCACCGGACCCGGCAAATTCAGCCTGGATCGTTTGATCGGCAAATAAACGCATGTTCAGTCACGAAACACAGATCCGCGTCCGCTACGCGGAGACCGACCAAATGGGCGTGGTTTATCACGGAAACTATTTCCCTTTTTTGGAATCCGGACGCGTTGAAGCCATCCGCTCCTTAGGCATGTCTTACGCCGACTTGGAAAAAATCGGCATCCAGATGCCCGTCGTGGAGATTCAGTGCAAATACCTGCGCCCGGCCCGCTACGATGACCTGCTACGCGTTCTAACCTCGTTGCCGAAACTTCCAACCGACCACCGGATCGAATTTCATCAAGAGATCTATCGAGATTCAGATGAGCTCTTGTTCAAGGCTCAGATCAAATTGTATTTCTGGGACAAGGATAAAAATGAAAAAACAGTCATGCCAGCCGCGCTGCTGGACCGGTTGAAATCCTTCTACCATGAGTGAGATTTCATCCATCCCTGAAACCGAAACCAGCTTGCTCCCCAAGTTTCCCGCTGCCGAGCAAACCCCGACGTCTTCCATCGGCAAATCCATCCTCAGTCTTTTGATCTACTTAGCCGCTGGCTATTGGTTATTTCGGGATGTATCCACCCTACTCATGATCACGTTTGTGATCCTCTTGCACGAAGGCGGTCATTTCATAGCGATGCGCTGGGTGGGTTACAAAGATCTGGGTGTTTTTTTTCTTCCCTTGATCGGCGCATATGTATCCGGGAACAAACGCGTGATCACACAACGCGAGTCGGCCTGGGTGCTATTGGCCGGACCACTGCCGGGTATTCTATTGGGCTTGGGAGTTTGGTATCTTTTAAAAATTGGATACGTACCCTCCATCGGCCCCGCCGGAATCAATCTAAACAGCCTCGCGTTTTTATTGATCATATTAAATGGTTCCAACCTCCTACCGATTTTTCCTTTTGATGGAGGACAATTGTTGAATCGGGTTTTTTTAGATGAGGAAGGCATCATCAGCAACTTGTTCGTGATTCTGTCGGCCCTCATTCTAGGATACCTGGCCATCCAATTCAAGATGTATCCATTGTTGATCTTTCCGATCGGATTATTATTTCGCCTGTGGAAAAGCCGCGCCGCACAGCGTATTGAGAAACGAATCGAGGAGTCTCAGATTAATACAGAAGTTAGTTACGCAGAACTTCCCGACGCCGATTACTGGCAGATCCGGCGCATCCTGATCGAGGACGATCGATCCTGCCGCAACTGGGCCGGCGAACACCTGAATGATTATTCGCCGCAGGAAGCGTCGATCCAGCAAGCCGTAGAGGGGCAGTTGCACCGAACGCTGGTCCAGGACTTATCCGTCAGCGCCAAATGCCTGATCGCCGCCCTTTGGATACTGGCTTTATTTGTTCCTTTCTGGCTCTGGTTGCGTTGAGGGGGAAAGGACTACTTTTGCGCCGGAAATCATGGCTACCCACTTACCCACCGCTTCCATCATCACCATCGGCGATGAATTGTTGATCGGCCAAACGATCGATACCAACAGCGCATTCATTGCACAGGAATTAAATCGGATCGGCATCTGGGTACGTCGACGTGTCGCAGTAGGCGATCAGGCTGAAGAAATACGCAATGCGTTGGATCAAGAAGCGATGAAATCGGATTTGATCTTGATCACTGGCGGACTGGGCCCAACAGCCGATGACATGACCAAGCCATTGCTTTGCGATTATTTCGGAGGAAAATTGGTCCGGGATGAATCCGTACTCAAGCACATCGAGTATTTGTTTCAAGAAGTGTATCGCCGTCCGGGGGCCTTACTCGAGCGCAACAAACGTCAGGCCGATGTGCCCGATGTTTGTGAAGTACTGCCCAATGCCATTGGCACAGCTCCCGGCATGCTTTTCAGAAAAGAAGGGAAGATCTTCATCTCCTTGCCGGGTGTTCCAGCTGAAATGAAAAAATTGGTGGCCGAGCAAGTGCTCCCATTACTTTCCAAAGAATGGATCACCGCCTCGATCCAACACAAAACGTTGATCACCGCCGGAGCGGGCGAATCGGTACTGGCTGAAGCACTTGCACAATTTGAGCAAAAGCTCCCCCCTTCCATCAAACTCGCTTACCTGCCCAAATACGGGATGGTAAAATTGCGACTGACTTATGTTGGTGAATCGGATTTAGTTGGCTTGGATTTATTGAACCGTCTATTCCCTGAACTCGAAGCGTTGGTTCAAGAATGGCTGATCGCATCGGAAGATGTTGGCCTGGAGATCCTCATTGGGGAGTGGATGAAAAAAAATAATAAAACCCTCGGAACCGCGGAGAGCTGTACCGGAGGCAGCATTGCGCAGGTACTAACGTCTATCCCCGGATCTTCTCAATATTTCATTGGCAGTGTCGTCAGTTACGCAAATCGAATCAAAGTCGATCTGTTGAATGTTCAGCAAGAAACCCTGCTAACGGTTGGTGCGGTCAGTGAACAAGCGGTCAAAGAGATGATTCAAGGCGGACTGCAGATCCTGGGAACGGATTTCATGGTTTCTGTTAGCGGCATTCTGGGGCCCGGTGGGGCTACCCCCGAAAAACCGGTTGGCACTGTTTGGATCGCAGCCGGCACCAAGGAAAAAACCATTACCCGCAAGCTGAATCTTCAATTCGATCGCACCCGAAACACGGTCATTACCACCCACCAAAGTTTGCTGCTGCTGTGGGAACTTTTGCGGACTAACGAAGGTTAGCCGAGCGTACGAATTCCCTAACTTTACCACGTAAAAAATCACTATGGCTCTGGTCGATCTCGTTATGCCCAAACTGGGCGAAAGCATCATGGAAGCCACCATTTTAAAGTGGCACAAGCAGCCCGGAGACTCCGTGTCCTTGGATGAGACCGTATTGGAGATCGCCACCGATAAAGTCGACAGCGAGGTGCCCAGTTCTACAGCTGGCGTGATCGAGGAGCTTCTTTGGAATGTGAATGACGTCGTTCCGATCGGATCCGTGATCGCCCGCATTCGAACCGGGGCCCTGGAATCCGCTTCACCTACTCCGGCGCCCATTTCTGCCACGCCCGCTCCGTCGAGTCCTGCTCCTGTTCAAGAGGCCGTGGTAGTGGAAACCAGACCCGCGCCAATGCCGGTTCCTGTCTCAAACGCAAACAACGGCTCAAATAAATTTTATTCGCCCCTGGTGTTGAATATTGCCGCGAGTGAGGGGGTTGGACTTGCCGAACTTGAAACGATTCCCGGTAGTGGCAATGAAGGTCGGGTGACGAAGAAAGACATTCTTCAATACGTAGCACAACGTGGTCAACGTCCTGCCGGCAATGCGCAGCCGGTACCAACATCAACCGAAATGCGTGTTCCGTTGAAACAGATCGAGCCATCCAGCTCCATGCCCGTTCCGGTTGCATCCGGCAATGTGGAGGTCGTGGAGATGGACCGCATGCGCAAGCTCATTGCCGAGCACATGGTGCGAAGCAAACAGACCAGCCCGCACGTCACCAGTTTCACCGAAGCCGATGTGACCAACCTGGTCATGTGGCGTGACAAATGCAAAAAAGAATTTGAGAAACGCGAAGGCACCAAGATCACCTTCACCCCGTTGTTCATTGAGGCCATCGTTCGATGCATCAAAAAGTTCCCGTTGATCAATAGCTCGCTGGAGGGCCATCACATCCTGATCAAGAAAGACATCAACATTGGAATGGCAACGGCCCTTCCTTCCGGAAACCTCATTGTACCGGTGATCAAAAATGCAGATCAGCTGAATTTGGTTGGATTGACCAAGCAGGTCAATCAACTGGCTGATGCAGCACGCAATGGCAAACTCAAAGTGGACGATACCCAGGGGGGAACCTTTACACTCACCAACGTAGGGACCTTTGGCAGTTTGATGGGTACACCCATCATCAATCAGCCTCAAGTGGCCATCCTAGCAGTTGGTGCGATCAAGAAACGTCCGGTCGTAGTAGAAACGACTTCAGGCGACAGCATTGCCATCCGACACATGATGTATTTGAGCATGAGCTACGATCACCGAATCGTGGATGGCAGCTTGGGAGCCACCTTCTTGACGGCTGTTGCGAAGGAACTAGAGAATTTCAATCCGGAGCGCGATTTTTAATCGTTCGCGGCTTGAATCTTCATTCGTCGACCAACTCCAATCCCCACTCCTTCCCTTTCTGAATGGCTGGAACGCCTTCGGTAAGCCATTTGGCGGGTTTATCCCCTTTCAGCAACCAATCAAAAAACTGCTGTTCGCGGATCGAGATATCTTTCTGATTTTTTCGTTCGCGCAGGTTGTGCGCTTCTCCGTTGTAGTTCAGCATCCAAGATGGCTTATTCAGCCGACGCATGGCGGTAAATAGCTCAATACCCTGATACCAAGGCACCGCTCCATCCGCATCATTGGCCATGATCACCATGGGGGTGAAAATCTTTGGAACATGAAACAGGGGTGAATTCTTAATGTAGAGATCGGGACGCTCCCAAAGTGTAGCACCAATCCGGCTCTGTGCTTTCTCATATTGAAATTGCCGATTCAATCCACTCTCCCAACGAATACCTCCATAAGCACTGGTCATGTTCGCAACCGGAGCCCCCGACCAAGCGGCTTTGAAGATATTGGTCATGGTAACCAACTGGGCCACTTGTATACCGCCCCAGCTTTGCCCTTGAATGCCCATGTTCTTTCCATCGATCCAAGGCTTGGAGGCGAGTGACTTGGCCGCGCTCACTACATAATTGTAGGCACTTTGTGCGGGTTGACCGGTCGCGTAGTGAATATCCGGTAAGCAAACGATGTAACCGCGACTGACGAAGAAGGAAATATTCAATCGACTGCCGGTGGGCGTAGGCGGAATGTATTGGTTCAATGCGTCCGTGTGCGTCTCATAGAAATAAAGGATCAACGGATATTTTTTCTTGGGATCAAAATTTTCGGGCTTGTACACGACCCCTGTTGCGGGCTTCCCATCCAATGCCGTCCATCGATACAACTCAGCCGTCCCCCAGTTGTAGTTCTGCTGCTGCGGGTTCAGATTCGACAACTTGACCGGGTTCGAATTACTCACCTGGGTGTATAGATCCGGAGACTGCTGAAAGTTCTCTAGCGTATAGATCCATCGATCGGCCTGTTTGGCCTTTTGGATCGAAGTGATGATGTTTGGGATAAAAGCAGTGAGCCGTTGAGTGGTCAAAGAACTTCCGTTCCAATTCGTCTGGATCAATTGCTCCTTTTTATCGCTTTCCCGGAATCCCCGAATGGCCAAGGGTTGCCCAACTTGCCAAGGCTTTTCATCGGATTGCAAACGCACCAACCGATAT
>Ga0102923_1000153_pt1 | contig 17935 bp, 13 predicted proteins | sample Colrivmeta156902_FD_78206 | JGI IMG/M metagenome (GOLD analysis project Ga0102923, IMG submission 78206) | Estuarine microbial communities from the Columbia River estuary - metaG 1569-02 | ecosystem: Environmental > Aquatic > Marine > Intertidal zone > Estuary | place: USA: Columbia River...
ACCGCTCTATATCACCAATCGGGTTCATCATCTGGCTCATTAAAACTATATGATGCATTGAAGAAAGGAGCAGATTTTCAAGCTCGTAGAACTGAAAATGTTTCAACTTCACATTATTTTGTAAGAGCAAATAATAGAGAATTTAATTTTTCAAACAACCCAACATTTGTAAGTGGTTCAGTAGGGGCATTTGTTAATTCATCATTTGAAAAAGACCCTAAAGTGTATATCACTACTGTAGGTCTTTATGATGATGGAAATGAGTTGATAGCAGTAGCTAAAACATCTCAACCAATTGCAAAATCATTCGATAAAGAGATTGCAATTAAAGTTAAATTAGATTTCTAATCAGAGGATATAATTAAGACAATCAACCCCCTTCAATGGGGGTTTTTTGTTAATTTGATATTTATATATGATATGTTAAAAAGAATACCTAAATCAGATATCAGTATTCGCCCGTTTAAGGCGTATAAAGAATGGAGCTTTGATGAAACTTCTAATGAAATAAATTTATTAGAAGCAAATGAAACTTCATCAGTATTATCTGGATTATATCCACAAAATTCAATATACGGACAACTAAGAGCACAATTCTATTATGATTCGGGTGATAATATATTTTTAAGAAGTGGACATAAGCAAAGCATATATACTAATTCTAAATTAGCAAAAGAAAGATTTTTAAGTGGTTCTGCTAAAGTAATATCTATTCCAAATATATACATTGGTGAAGGGATAAAAAAAGGTTCGGTAGTATTAGTAGATAATGAAAACCAATTAAATGAAATATCTTATGTGGATGATTCCTTTGGAAATTTACAAGATAATAGAGACCAAATTAATATTTCCAGAATTGATATGGGTGAGGAATTTCCAGGTACCCAACCAGCAATAATAAATTTTATAGATTTAGATGAAAATGTATATTCGGCATCTTTAGAACTCTACGCATTTGATATCCAATTCGGAACATTAGATTTAATATATAATGGAATTCCAAGAGAAACAATAAATTTAATTAGTTTAGATATTGAAACTGGAATAGCAATAGCAGAAGATATTCCATTTTTGCCAGAACAAGCACAAGGTATTAAAATTGGTAATGTATTTTATAATCAAGGATTAATTGTAATAACAAAGGATGCTGCTAGTAGATTGGAAAATGGATGGCAATTGGATTATAAATCAACTAAAACAATTTATGAGCACGAATATCTTTTAATTGCAAATGAAGATGAATTTAATGTGTCACAAAACCCATCAGCAGTTGTTGAGGTTGGAAAGACAACTGAATTTATAACAGGTAGTGATAATAAAATATATAAAGTTACAACTAACCCTGGTACAAAATATATTAAGAAAAAATCTACATTAGAGAATGGAAATATATTAGATTATAGATTTGCATCAAATTATACATCATCAGTTAGTGGTGGGTTTGAACATTATGATTTAAGTGGTTCAATAGATAGCACGGGCTCATTCTTAGCACCATTTATTACAACAATTGGATTATACGATGATAATTGTGATTTAGTAGCAGTTGCTAAGTTACCACAACCAATTAAATCAGAACCAGATATGCCTGTAAACTTTATTATCCGTTTTGATACTTAACTTATATTTATATTAAACAAACAACATTATGTCAAAGATTTTAGAATTATACAAAGCAGCTCAATCATCATTAGGTGTTGATAAGATTTCATTCGAAGCTGGTAAAAATGCACAAACTCCATACACTACGAATGATTTAAAAAAAGTAGATGACCAAATATTAACTGCTGATAAATTTAAAACAGGAAGAGTTGGAGAGATTAGCGATAAGAAATACTCTGATTCAGTAAAAAAATAAACCAATTTAATGGCTAAAAAAGTTACAAATAAAAGTAATCCTAAATGGGTTGCTAAAAAATATGGATTTAAGTCTGGTTTAGAAGAAACCATATCAAAACAAATAGAGTCAAAAGGAATTAAAGTAGAATATGAAACTGAAAAAGTTCCATATATAATTCCTGCATCCACTCACCACTATCATCCTGATTTTAAATTACCTAATGGTATTAGAGTAGAAACGAAGGGTAGGTTTGTAGCAGCTGACAGAAAAAAACACTTGTTAGTTAAGGCTCAAAACCCTAATTTGGATATACGATTCGTATTTTCCAATTCTAAGAACAAAATCACAAAAAGCTCTAAAACCACCTACGCAGATTGGTGTGATAAGAATGGTTATAAGTACGCAGATAAAGAAATACCAGATTATTGGTTTTTAGAACCATAAAAAGTTGGTAATATCAAATATTTGTAGTATATTTGTGATGTGTTAAGTAGCAATGATAAAAATAAGGTAATTAATGCCCTTACTAATGTATTGGGCCATGGTCTTACGTTGAGAGGCAACGAATTGGCATTTCACTGCCCATTTTGTAATCATCATAAGCCAAAACTCCAAGTCAATACTGATTCTCAAAAATGGCATTGTTGGACGTGTAATAGTGGTGGTAAAAAATTAACATCTTTATTAAAAAAGTTAGATGTTGATAGAAAGACTATTTCTATTATTAGAGAAATCTATGGTGATAGTAATTATAACCCACAATTAGAGGATGCCGATACAAAGGTGTTCATTCAATTACCAAAGGAATTTGTATCGCTTAGTGAGTCTCCTAAAGGGTTTAATCCTGAATATAAACATGCTATGTTCTACCTTACTCAAAGAGGTATTGGTATGAAAGAAATAATAAAATATAATATTGGTTATTGTAAAGAAGGTTTGTATAGTAGAAGAGTTATTATACCATCATATGATTTAAATGGTCAATTAAATTATTTTATTTCTCGTTCATATTATACTGAAGAGAAAATGAAATATAAAAACCCACCTATCAGTAAAAATATTATAGCATTTGAATCACAAATTAATTGGAATGAACCAATTATACTTTGTGAGGGTGTATTTGATGCAATTACAATAAAAAGAAACGCAATTCCATTATTAGGTAAATTCCCATCCAAACAATTGGTAGAGAAAATCTTTATGAGTGGAGTTAGTGATATTGTTATTTCATTAGATAATGATGCTATCAATGAAGCGCTTAAAGCAGCGGAATATTTTAGAAAGCAAGGTATAAATGTTAAGATGATGTATCTTAGAGATAAAGATGCATCTGATATGGGATATGAAAAATTTTATGAAGAATTAACGAAAACTAAAGAGTTTTCATCCGAAGAATTACTATTAAACAAAATAAATAGTTTATGAAAAGATTAAAAACAATCTACCACATTGCCGATGTACATATTCGTAATGTACAAAGACATAAAGAGTACAGAAAAGTATTTGAAACAATGTTTGAAGAAATCCGTAAAAGAGGAACGGAAAATTCACTTATCTATTTAGCAGGTGATATTGCTCACGCTAAATTAGAATTATCTCCCGAATTAGTTAGAGAGATAAGTTGGCTATTTACAGAATGTTCAAAACATTGTGAAACTATCCTTATCACGGGTAATCACGATTGTAATATGAACAACTCTGATAGATTGGATGTACTTACTCCAATTGTAGAAGCCCTAAATCTACCAAACTTTACTTACCTAAGAGATACTCAAGTATATTCTATTGGTGGAATCGATTTTGGTGTATTCAGTATCTTCGATGATAAAAAGAATTGGCCAAAAGCTGATACATTATCGGGCAACAAAAAGATTGCGTTATTTCACGGACCTGTTGATAACTCACAAACTGATATTGGATATGTAGTATCTTCACGTCATTTTACAACCGATATGTTTGATGGTTATGATTTAGCACTATTAGGTGATATCCATAAAAGGCAAACTATGATTTCTCCAAGCGGATGTAAAGTAGTTTATGCTGGTTCGTTAGTACAACAAAACTTTGGTGAAAGTTTAAATGGACATGGATTCTTAGCTTGGGATTTAGATTCTATGAAATACGAAGGAATTGATATTCCAAACGAATATGGATATTATACATTGGATATTGATAATGGAAAAGTTCCAATTGTAACTGATATGCCAAAAAAACCTCGTTTAAGAGTTCGATTATCAAATACCGATTCAGCTGATACAAAAAAGGTAATTACTGAAATTAAAATGCGATATGGTGTTGAAGATTTTACAATTATTAGAACCGATTCATTTAATAAACAAAAGACTGGAAATAGATTGAGCAAATTGGATTTTGAAGATGTAACCGATATCAATCATCAAAATACATTAATAAGAGAATATGTTCAGAGAATGATGCCGTTTACAACTGCTGAAGATTTGGATGCGTTGGAAGGCGTTAATAGAGATATCAATAGTAGAATAACACAAGAAGAAATACATAGAAACATTCATTGGAAACCAATTAAATTTAAATTTAGTAATATGTTTTCATATGGTGAATCTAATAAAATTGATTTCCAAAAAATTGGAGGATTAATGGGATTGTTTGCACCAAACGCAGCTGGTAAATCATCTCTATTTGATGCTATTTCATTTTGTTTATACGATAAATGTAGTAGAGCTTATAAAGCTCAAAATATTATGAATAATCGTAAATCAGATTTTGAGTGTGAACTACACTTCCAAGTTGATGGAATTGATTTCTTTATTAAGAGAACCGCAAAAACTATTAATAAAGGTAAAAATGTTAAAGTAGATGTTCAATTTTGGAAAGAAGAGGGTGGGGTTATGACATCCTTAAATGGAACGGAGAGAAGAGATACGAATATCGTAATTGAACAATATGTTGGTAAGTATGAAGATTTTGTATTGACTGCATTATCATTACAAGGTAATAACTCTATATTCATTGATAAATCCCAAAGCGAGAGAAAAGATTTACTTGCTCAATTTATGGGATTGAATGTATTTGATAAATTATACGAAACAGCTACCGAAGATATTAAAGAGGTGGCAGTTCTTATTAAAAACTTTAAGAAAACTGATTTTACATCTGAATTAGCAGAAAAAGGATTAGAAAGACAAACCAAAAAATCAGAACTAAGAGGATTTGAAAAAACATTAGAAAGTAGAACAATAGATGTAACGGACTTATCTGATAGAATATTAGGATTAACAAAAGAGCTAGTGCCAGTAGATGGTAATTTAGATTTAGAAATATTAGAAAAGAAAAAGAATGATATTGGTAGGGATATCTTACATACACTTTCAGAAGAAAAACTTAAAAAAGAAAAATTAGATGGATATACTCAATCTATATCTGAAATTTCAAAATCAATTGAAGAAACAAAGTATATTAACGAACAACCAATTGAAGAAGCTAAGAAAGAATGGGATATACTAAAAGGTGAGATTAATAATACCGAACGTTATATTGCATTAGTAGAACAATCTTTGGAATCAAATAAAGAGAAGTTATCACATTTAGCAGAGCATGAGTATGACCCTAATTGTAACTTTTGTATGAACAATGTATTCGTAAAGGATGCAAAAGAAACTGAAAAGAAAGTTGAAGAGCAAATGGCTGATTTGGAAGAGATGCATGGTAAATTAAATTCTTTGATTAACCAAGCTAGCCGATTAGCAGATGTGGATGAACAATGGGATGAGTTAGTTGATTTAAAATCTAAATATCAAAAAGCAATTGTAATCAAAGAAAAAACAATTGCAGAATTAAATGGATTCATAACTCAACAGCAATTATATGATAATCAGTTGGAGCAAGTTAAAGTTGATATTCAAAAATATCACGATAACGAAGATACTATTAAACGTAATAAACAAATAGAATCTCTAATAAATGGATTGAATAAAACCAAAAGTGAGATTGAATTAGAAATCAAATCAATCAATAAAGATATTGCAGGCTTAAATGGCTCTATTTCTTCATTAGAATCGTTTATAGAAGGGATAAAGCAGAAGATGAATGATGTTAAGGATTTAGAAGAAAAGAACCGCCTATACACCTATTATTTAGATGCAGTTAAGAGAGATGGTATTCCATATGAGTTGATTTCCAAAGCAATGCCAGTTATTGAAAATGAAATCAATAATATATTAGGACAGGTTGTTGATTTTAGTATTGTAATGGATATCGATGGTAAAAACATCAACGCAAAAATCGTTTACGAAGACCAAGAATGGCCATTAGAAATGTGTAGTGGTATGGAGAAATTTGTAAGTGGATTGGCTATTAGAGTAGCACTTATTAACATATGTAACCTACCCCGTCCAAACTTCTTAGTAATTGATGAAGGATTTGGTACATTAGATGCAAACAACTTATCATCGCTATTTATGATGATGCAATATTTGAAAACTCAATTTGATTTTATTTGGATGATTTCTCATTTAGAACAAATGAGAGATATCGTAGATGGATTAATAGAGATTAAAAAAGTAGATGGATTTAGTAAGATTGACTTTTAACCTTATCAGCTCTTAACACACCCGCTTGAGGTTTAGTTACACCAACGTGTTTCTTAATTAAGTTTTCAACCAAGCTACCCATCTTAAACCCGTGTTCTTCGCAATAATTTTTGAGAAGTTCATGGGTTTCTTTTTTTATTTGAATCATTGAATATTTCATAACTTTATATTTCTTTAGTTTTTATTAGTTTTCTTTATATAAATATGAGTTATTTATTTTTTAGAGATATTTATTAGTATAAAATATTTCAAATACAATGGCATTAATACGAAAAACATTATTTGGTGAAAATTTAGATAGATACAATACGTTTGTACAAGATACTGATACCAATAGTAAATATTTTAAAATAACGGAATTACCTGATACGTTTACAGGTGGTAAAAACGCATTTCTTATACAAGGTTCAGAATACTTAGTAGCAGATACTTTAATTAAAATTGAATTAAAAGATTCATCTGGCAATATAATCTATCACGAACCAGGAGAAGGATACTTTTCATCATCATTAAACGATGAAAGTGGTAAAGCCATTATAACTGAATATTATGAAGGTGTTTCTAAAGTAGTAGCAGTTTATGTATATCCAGAAACCGCATTTGGTCCCTGTACTCTTACAATATTAGGAGAACTTTCTGAATATGATAATAATGGATTACTTACACCAATTCCGGTAAATTGGCAAGGACAATATAATGTAAAGTGGCAAAAACAAATTAATGTTAATCCATCTTTATCGAATACTACAAAGATTAGATTTTACCAAAGACCAGTTGTAACAATTAATGAAATAATATCACCAATTTTTAGAATAGAAAATGGTGTAAAAATAAATTCAGGAATCAACCAATCATTTGCAAACATTAAACTTTCAAAATTAGAAACATTTGCAGGTGATGTTAAAAGAGTAAAAGTATTTAGAACTTCACAAGGTGATATATCGGATTTTGATTTAATACAAGATATATTAGTTGAATCAAAAGAATTATTAACAACTACCGAATTATCAGGAAGTGTAGTTGGAAATACAGGAATATTTACATCAGAAACACTTAAAAACTTTTGGAATACAGGTTCGTTAAATACAGAACTTACATCTAGTCGAATTGAAAGTGGAGTTAAATTAACGGGTAATGGTAATTTTAGATATACATCATCGTTAGATTTAAAAAGCGCAAATACTTATGAATTAAATTTAGATGCGTTTTACTCATCATCTACATCAAGTAATTTAGGAATATATATAAGTGGTTCGGATGGAGGTAATGTTTTAATTAGTACATTAAATGGAATAACTCCTACAAAAAATCTATTAGATACGGTCATTCCATTTAAATTAGATTCTAATTTTCAAAGTGGTTCTTTATATTTTTCACAATCACAAGGTGAGTGGCATTTGGGAAATATTAGTTTACGATTATCAGAAGATACTGCATTTTCACCAGATGAGATTTCATTCATTACTACAATGCCGACGGTAATTGGAAATGAAGATTTTAATTTTAAATTTGAATTTTATGATGTAAATAATAATTTTGTTCCCGTATTAGTTACTGGTAGTGCAAATTTTACCGGAGGCTCTAATGCAATTACAAAACTATTAACATTTGAATCAGATAGAACCGCATTTAGATTTTCAACAGGTTCATTTGCCAATCCACCAAACCAATCTGTGGGATTTAAAACTATAAAAACAAATTTTACAGGCTCAATAACATATGCATCATCTGCATTTGATGTTGGTGGTACTTATATTCAACCATCTTCATACGCCGGAACTTATCCAGGTGCGTTTGTATCTCAAAATGATAATGGTGCGCTTTTAAATATAGCTAGTTTTAGTGGAAGTGTTGCAACTGTATTGGTTGGTTCAATTGTTTATACTGCATCTTGTGAAGGATTTCAGGAATATGAAACAATTTATAGATTTGAAGATGGTGATAATGCGCCGGGCGTTTTTGTAACTGCAAATACTAATCAATTTATTTACAAAGCAACCGACTTATCATTAAACCCAACGGGACAAGTTATAACAATAGAAGCTAAGCGAAAAAATTTAGCATCGGCAACAACTCCATTGACTGTAAATTCGGGTAGTGGAAAACCACCATTAACATTAGTATCTACAAATGCAACTAATGGTGTTGATACATATTCATTAGCAGGTTCAACTTATCCATTTGGAACAAACGAAACCATTTATTCTATTTCAGGTTCTGACCAATTTGGAAATGAATTTTCAGACGCAATTAAAATAAGTCCTGTAAAAATATTAGATGGATTATCTGCAACTCTTACAAATGATAATGCATCACTTCCTGCGCTTTCCAACGGATTTGTAGCTAGTGGTTCATTCTTATTAACAAGCGGTTCGGTAACTGTTAAAGTGGGTAATGAGAGTATTTCATTTGATGATGATAACGATAGTGTTAGAGCAAATAATACATTTGCAATAACTAATCTAAGCGGAACAGGGTGTACTCCAAATGGTGGAGCTGGTTCTAACCCATCTATAAATGGGTATGGTATTACAAACCTTACAGCAGATTCAGGTTCATTAGATATTACAATTAGTTATAAAGATGGCGCTGGTGATACAACGAGTATTGTTAAAACAGCAACTTATACAAAGAATAAAAAAGCCGCTCCGGTATTAGAATTTATAATTGGAAATAATAATCAATCAACCGATGCTAAATCGACGGGTGAACAAATTACTGCATTTGCTAATTCTAGCTTATCTGTAAAAGAACAATATAATGGTGTTGCATCAACTCTAACTTTAGTAACTGCACCAACAATTAATAGTAGTTCAGCGTTTACAACTATAACAAAAACAACTACAAATTTAACATATCCAACTATGATATCCGGTACGGATTCAGTTGAACTTTCTATAACAGGCTCTGTAACCGATTCGGAAGGAGTTAGTAGAAATGTATTTGGAAACGTTTCTTTAACAAAAATTAAAAAAGCTGCACCCGTTTTATCTATATCATCAACACCAAAAGACCAAAGTGTAACTGCTAAATCAACAGGTGAACAAATTGATTCATTTGCAAACGCAACAATAGTTGTAAAGCAAACTTATAATGGTAGTACTACCACTTTGCCAGCAACATTAACTGCGACTAGAGTAGATACCGGTGGAAGTTTGACAGTAAATAATACAAGCGGAGTAGTAACTTTAACTAATCAAACTTTAGCAGTTGGAGTAAATTCTACAACTGTTAATATAAGTGCAGTTGTAACTGATTCTGAAGGAACAAGTAGAACTCTAACTGATACATTAAGTTTATCAAAAGTTAAAAAAGCAGTTCCATTGGTATTAATTTCTGCTTCACCCCAAGCTCAATCTGTATTAGCAAATTCAGCAGGTACTCAAACTGGAACATTATCAAATGTTACAATTTCTGCATTAGAAGGAACTACTAGTAGATTTACATCTATGACGGGAACTTATACTGGGTTTTCTACTAATCCAATAATTAGTAGTAATACCTTAACAATGACATCTGCAGTTATGAATGCAGCTGAAGCATCAGCTACAATAGTTGTAACACATACTGATAGTGAAGGAACATCCGGCCAAACTCAAACAATAGTAGTAAGGTCAACCAAAGTTCCAACAGGAGCAACAGGAGATAATGGCACAAATGGTACGAATGGCACAAATGGAACTAACGGAACTAATGGTGCGAATGGTGGTGATGGGCCAGGTGTAGTATTTAGAGGACCGTGGAGTGCTGCAATAACTTATAATAGTATTAGTCAAGACCCAACACGTAGAGATGTGGTATTATATAGTGGAATTTACTATGCAACAAAGACAAATGCATCTGCAAATTTAAATAAAACTCCTAATACTGAAACTACGTTTTGGGAATCATTAGGAGCAGATTCATTTTTTGTAGCAGCTGAAATGTTTATATCTAAAGAATCATATGTACAAAACACAATAAATGTTGGAACAAATGCTTCAGGTAATGCTAACATTACTATTGCAGGTGGAAGTACATCTCCATATATTTCAATTGGACAAGCAACTAAAGGATATAATAATGTAGGTGCATTTTTAGGTAGTGATGGTACAAATGGAAAACTTTCCCTAAAAAGTGCAACAAACTCTTTAACATGGGATGGGAGTGATTTAAATATAACGGGAGGTGGCACATTTACCGGAGCATTAAGTGGTGGTACAATTTCAATTGGTAGTGGTAATAGTATTTTTAAAGCAGATAGTAATGGTATTTATTTGGGTAATGCAACATTTGCTTCTGCTCCTTTTAGAGTTACTCCTGCAGGAGCTCTAACTGCATCTTCTGCCAATATTACGGGAGTAATTAACGCAACATCGGGTGTTTTTTCCGGCCCTATCACATCAACCGCAACAATAACTGGCGGTACTATTAGTGGTGGTACTATAAGCGGTGGTACAATTGCAATTGGTGCTAATTTTTCAGTAGATAATTCAGGAAACATGGTTGCAAATAACGCATCTATGACTGGACAAGTTACTGCTACGGGAGGTTCAATTGGTGGATGGACTATTAATGGTACTCAATTAATTGGAAGTGGTTCTGCTGGTAGAATTATATTAGACCCAGCTATACCATCTGTGAAATTTAATAATGTAGCTGGTGCAACAAAATTAACAATAAGGACAGGTCAGCTAACATATTTAGGAGGAAATCAAGCAAGTCTTTCAATGCCATCTCAAACAACCGGCGCCGGTACTTTTTATACAAGTGTGTATAGTGAAACAGTTGGTACTATGCAAACTATATATGTACCAGATGCGGGTAACTACATTGGTACTCCGTCATTTTCTGGAAATGGCTCTAACTTATATTATACAAGCCCAACTTTTAATGGATATTTTTCTGTTAATTTTTGGATTGAGATTAAAGATGGACCTACATATGCAACTGCAGCTACTGTTGGATATATAAGTGTTGGTGGTGATACAACATATGGTGTCCCGAATGAAACGGGAGTTATGGGATTATATCCATACGTTACAACATTATCATTTCCTACTTCTGGTAATTTTTACTTATTTCCTGTAAGGGCAATCACAGGTAATTTTACAAGTGGATATGTACAACTCGCCGGCGGTGGTTATACGGGAGGAAGTAGTAATTTTAACCCTGAAGTGGATTTTGGTGAATTAACAGAGTATGGTTTACAAGTTGCAACATCTGCTACACAATATGCAAAAATAGCTAGAAATAGTTCATATGCATTTGAAGCTTTAGGGAGTATATCTGTAACATCTCCATCCGGCCAATTCTCATACTTTAATGGAGTAATACATCCAATGGTTGGTAATACAAACGATTTAGGTTCAACCGGAAATAGATGGAGAACTGTTTGGACTAATAATGCATTAAATAGTACATCAGATGAAAGATTGAAAAATTCAATTGAAGATACTGATTTAGGATTGGAATTTGTAAATAAATTAAGACCTGTCAAATATAAAAATAATGCAGCTACATCTCCAAGATATCATTATGGATTAATTGCACAAGAAATGATAGGAACTTTAAATGATTTTAATAAAACAACATCTGATGTTGGATTTATAGCATCATCATCATTATCATATACCGAAGAAGATATCAAAGGTTGGAAAAAACGTGAAGATTGGCCGGTTTGGGAAAGTGAAATCTCAGCATCAATGCGAGGCGAATTAGGATTAGCATATACCGAATTAATATCTCCAATGATTAAAGCAATTCAACAATTATCAGCAAAAGTAGAAGAATTAGAAGTAAAAATAAGCGGTTCTATATGATAGTATTCATTACAACAGGTTACGGAAAAAATATAGTGGGAGGTTCAGATATATGGTGTAATAACTTTATGGAGAACATTTTACCATTAGTTACGGAAGATTACAAAATTGTAGTTGATGGTAGGCCATTATTGCCGGAAGAAGGGGCAATCTACACTTTTGGAAACGATGAAGAAATAGATAAGATATTAGATGAGTGTGATAAGATAGTGTTTTTACATCATTCTTACAAACCAAATCCTATAATTAAAAAGTATCTTCACAAAACTCACACAACGTTTGTTCACGCTTTTATTCCCGATATGTTAGGATTAAATTCGGAATACGAAAACCTAATGACTAAGGTTGATTGGGAATGGCAAAAAGAAATATTAGATAATTCTGATAATATTGTATGGATTGGATATGAAGATGATACTATACACAAAAGTTATCCACACGTTATTAACATTATAAATTACTATGAGTGGAAACAAAGCAACCCATTTTTAGGAATTATTACTAATAAGATAGGTTATGCAGCGAGATGTGAAACACGAAAGAATGCACATTACTTAGATTCAATTCCATCAATTATATTTTCAAACAAATATGATTACAAACGAATGTTAGAAGGTTCTAAAATTAATTCAGAACATCATAGGTTTATGGAATTTGATTACCAATTTCATAAAAAGTTTTTTCAAAGTAATTTTCAAATATTTCACGGATGTTATAAAAAAGAGCCATTTGGGTATGCAATTTTTGATGCAATTGATAATGGTAAAATTCCTATTATACATACCGATTGGATGAAGCACATTGATTACAAATATAGAGCAAATAGTAAAGAAAAATTTCATCAAAGATATTTAGAATTACAAGAAGATGATTTTGATACTATAAATTTAGAATTTTCTAAATTAAGAGATGGGTTAACTAAATACACTAACAAACAAAAATGGGTTACTGAAATATGGAATCTCTTATAAATTTAAATAGGGTAAATGAGTTTATTACAAATAATACACATTTAGATGAAAATGGTAATAAAATCCACACGCCTGTAAATTATCGATGGACACATGGTGCAACTGATTTACATATGGGAGATGGGTTATTAATATACTCATTTATACAATTCATTAGAGCAAAGGTATGTGTGTGTATTGGTAGTGGTGGTGGATTCATCCCACGCATAATGACTCAAGCAAGATATGATTTACATCAACAAAAGATATTTGAAGGAAACCCACAAAATGAATGGGGAGATATTGGAACTACAATAATAGTCGATGCTGCAAATGGTGTAGGTGGTAATACTGATTGGACTGAAGAGAATAGTTTTTTAAGATATAACTTTCAACCGCAAATTATTTTAGAAACTTCTGAAAGAGTATTCTATGATTATTTTGTTAGACAAGATATTAAAATAGATTATCTACATATAGATGGCGACCATTCATATGAAGGAGTTAAAAAAGATTTTGAATTATACTCAACTATAATGAGTGAAAATGGGTTAATAACAATACACGATACGGATAAATCCTATCACGATACATTAGTAGTTGCAGAAGGAGCTAAGAAAGATTTTGTACCATTTGATGGGCCTGCAAAATTTGTAAATGAATTAAAAAATAATAGTGAATGGGATTTGGTAAATCTAAAAAATTTCCGTAACTTTACATCAAAGGCGACTAGCACTGGCATAGTATTATTAGGAAGAAAAATAGAAAATGAATAAATTAAGATTAGTTACGGTTACCGGAAGTAGAACAACCACTCTATACCATATGTTAAAACATTATGCTCACTTAGTAGATGAGATGTGTGTAGTTGTATATGAGTGGGAAGGAAGTAGTACTTATGATGAAGTTTCTAAAATTATAAATCAATTTGGAAATGCTAAAATTGTTTATAGGGAAATTGCTGAAAAATTTAATTGGGAAAAGGTAACTGAATTATACAATAAAATTAAATCAGAATATCCGAATGATTGGTGGATAATTTCAGATGATGATGAATTTCATGCATACTCAAAACCATTATATGAGATAATATATGATTGCGATATAAATGGGTGGGAAATCGTTAGAGGTGGATTTATTGATAGAATTGGTAAAGGTGGTGAATTTTCAGAAATAAATCAAACTGATAATATATTTGAACAATTTCCAATGGCTGGATTTTTTAGATATCCAATGAGTGGAGCTTGTCCAAATAAAATATGTTTGGTAAAAGGACATATTGAAATTACACCGGGTCAACATTACGCCAAAGTAAATGAACATACGACTTGGAGATGGCAAGGTTGGAATCATCCACTAATTGCTCCAATTGATAAATACAATGTGCAAGTTCATCATTTCAAATGGGATAGTACCGCTGGGCAAAGAATTAGAGATGTTGCAAATATAAATAAAGAATATTCGTATTCAGAAGAATATAGGATAATGTATAGGCAGTTAGCAAAATGTAGATTTAAAATAGATGTAGATAATACTGATTATATGTTTGAATATTGTCCTACTTCTAATTACGAAAACTATGAAAATTGGAAAAAATTATTCAAAAAAATACTATCAATATAGTTTGGTAATGTAAAATATATTTAGTATATTACATAAAATACATAAATTATGCCTTCAAAGAAAGAAATAACCAATACGGTTACACCCACGTTAGAACAAACTTCACCATTAAATACCGAAATGTTTGTGTTAGAACAAAAAAAAGTTAAAGCATTAGAAAAGATTGCTAACTCATTAGATGCTCTTACAGTTTGGTTTGAAGAAATCGATAAAGATGAGTGGGGTGCAAGAATACAATGGTATTTAGCAGAATTTCATAAATTAGTTCCTAAAGAAGAAATAAAAGAGGAAACTGATACCAATGCATAAACTTGGCGTAATCATTCCATATCGAAATCGTTATGAGCATCTTGAAGAGTTCAAAACAAGCATAGTTCAATATTTAGAATCTAAAAACATAAATTTTGAGATTATAATAGTTGAACAAGATGATGCAAAGTTGTTTAATAGAGGCATGCTTCTTAATATAGGATTTAAAGAAGCAAAGGATATGGGGTGTGATTATGTAGTATTTCACGATGTTGATATGTTACCAGTTGATGTAGATTATTCGTATTCAGATACGCCAATACATTTAGCTACTGATAATATTCCATTTGAATCTTATTTTGGTGGAATTACATTATTCCCTACCGATATATTTGAAAAAATAAATGGCTTTTCTAACTTATATTGGGGTTGGGGATTTGAAGATGATGACTTACGATATAGATGTATAAAAAATGATGTTCCATTTAAAAATATTATAGGTGATACATTTATAAATGAACAATTACCTATTTTTAATGGAGTAGATGCATATGCAACGATTCCAAATATTATAAATTATAATAGAAATTTTAAAATAGAATTAGATATCAATTTAGATAGAGTTATTTACGATGTAAATAAACAATTTGATATCTTTCCAATACTAACAATACCTGGTTACGATTTTAAACTTTTTTATAATTCGTTTAATAGATTTTATTTACAACTCTTTGATAAAAAAGGTAACTATTATGATGTTCATTCAGATATTGTAACAAGCTCAAAAAATAAAATATTAATAGAATATAATAAAAAAGAAAATACAATTACTTTTGTAGTAAATGATACTGTAGATATTATTGAACTTTCGGAATATATATACAATTATTCCAATGCAAATAATATAATAATCGGCACTGATAATACAAACGAAAACTTTTTTAAAGGAACTATAAACGAATTATTATTGAAACAAAATGATGAAATAATAATACATTATAAAAATTATAATATTATAGAATATGCGTTTACTGATATTTCTGGCAATGAAAATAATGGTGAATTATTTAATGTTTATTTAGATTATTTCAAACCTTTTCAAAATTATTATGCATATATTCCATTTAGAAGAGATAGTAAGTTGTTGAAATTGGAACACAAAGATTGTGGATTTAATGATGGCAGATGGCAAGATGATAATAGTAGATGGAATCAATTAAGATATAATAATGAAGTACAATTAGGGCATCATAATGATATTGATGATGGTTTAAGTAATTGTATAGATTATACAGTTTATAGTAAAACAAAAGATAATAAAATAACCCATTTAAATATAGGAATATAATGAAATTAGGGGTATGTGTACCATATAGAAACAGAGAAGCTCATATGAATGAGTTCGTTCCCCACGTATCTAAATTTTTAGAAGAAAGAGGAATTGAACATACAATTTATTTAGCACACCAATGTGATGATGCATTATTTAATAGAGGGTTAATGAAAAATATTGCCGCTAAACATGCATTCGATGATGGATGTGATTATATAGTTTGGCATGATATTGATATGGTGCCTGAAGATGATAGTTGTGATTATTCGTTTCCATATGATAATCCTCAACACATTGCAATTAGAATTTCTCAATCTGATTATCAGTTAAAATACGAAGAATACTTTGGTGGAGCAGTTGTATTTTCAAAAGAGCAAGTAGAAAAAACCAATGGTTATTCAAACGATTATTGGGATTGGGGTATGGAAGATGATGACCTTTTTTGGAGATGTGTAATGGAAGGTTATGCGGAAAAAACTAATTTGGATTATAGTGAAGAAAAATATGTAGCTAATTTTAATGGAATAAATTCAAAAATACAATTTAGACCAGATAGAGAACAAAAAGCTTGTATTTCAGATTCACATACCATTTCAGTATTAGTAAAAGCAGACCAGCAAATTGAAAAAGTTGCTATTTGGTTAATCGGTGATGAGGATAGACAATTTATAGAATACCCAATATTCAGAAAACCTGGATACGATTGGGGATTATCATTTAATAATAGTAGAGCATATACACTACAACTTTGGGATAGAACTAAGCAACATCTATACCAATGGATTAAACGATATGAAAACCAATGGAGTTGGGTAACGATGGCAGTAGATGCCGATAATCAAAAAATACATTTCTATTTAAATGGTAGAGAAAGTGATGCAAGATTAGGGACAGGTACACAATCTCCACTTAGTTATAATGAACCATTAAAACGATATGGTATGGAGCCGTTTACAATTGGATATTCAAAATCTCCTAATGAAGTATTTTTTAAAGGAGGAATTGCTAGCATACAAATGTGGAATAGATGTTTAACATCGGATGAAATAAAAAATCTACATAAAGAAATGCCTGAAGATAATTTGGTATTAGATATATTCACTATGAATTTAGAATTTGGTGAAATGGAAAATATTGAATTAACAAAGGAGAAGATAGAAATACCACATACAATACTACCATATAGAAGAGATGGTAAATTTAGATGTTTACCACATGAAACTGAAGGATTGATAAAAGTTGGTGGAATAGATAAGTGGGCAAAGGGACAAACTACTGCTCAAAATGAAAGAAGATACATTCTTCAAATGCAACAAGGTAAAATTGATTATAAAAACGATGGTATTAACTCAATGGATTATGAATTAATATCCGTAGATACTATATATAATAAGCACATAATGATAAACGTAAAAACAAAAAAATGTTAAACGAAGTTTTCGAAAAGACTAGAGAAAAGTTAAATGGTGTAGGTTGTGGTATGTGTTTAGCAAAGTGGACACAAGTAACAATGCACTTACATAATGGAACAACTCACTCATGTCATCATCCAACTACACACAAAGTTCCAT
>Ga0102923_1000161_pt1 | contig 17596 bp, 11 predicted proteins | sample Colrivmeta156902_FD_78206 | JGI IMG/M metagenome (GOLD analysis project Ga0102923, IMG submission 78206) | Estuarine microbial communities from the Columbia River estuary - metaG 1569-02 | ecosystem: Environmental > Aquatic > Marine > Intertidal zone > Estuary | place: USA: Columbia River...
CGAAGGATATGAAAGCATCGATACCGTATTGGAGCGTGGACAACAAGCACTATCGCCAGAAGCCTTTGAGGCGGCTGCCAATGAAACCGGCGCGCTGTTGCTCGACACCCGCGATCCGCAAACGTTTGCGAAAGGATTTGTGCCTAACTCGATCAATATTGGCATCGACGGACAATTTGCTCCCTGGGTAGGTGCCATGATCCCCGATGTCAAGCAAGAGATCCTGCTGGTCTGTGAACCGGGCCGCGAGGAAGAGGTGGTCACCCGATTAGCCCGTGTGGGATACGATTTCACCATCGGTTACTTAGAGGGCGGGTTTGACGCTTGGGAAAAAGCCGGCAAAGAAACCGATCGCATCGAATCGATCGATGCAGCCGAATTGTCGAAGCGCCTACAAGCCGGTCCGATTGAAATTCTCGATGTACGTAAGAAAAGTGAATTTTTGAGCGAGCATTTGGTGGAAGCAGAAAACACCCCGTTAGACTTCATCAACGACAGCATGGCCCAGATCGATAAAAACAAAACCTATTACGTGCATTGTGCCGGTGGCTATCGCTCCATGATCTTCAATTCGATCCTGCGTGCCCGCGGATTCGATAAGCTCATCGACGTGAAAGGCGGATTCAAAGCACTGAAAGAATCGGCAGCCTTCCCCTTAACCGATTATGTTTGCCCTTCCACCCTTCTCTAACCCCAAAACCCATTCTATGTCGATCCAAGATATCATCCATCAACCCAATACCCGGATCATCGATGTGCGTGAACCCTTCGAATTCGAAGAAGAGCATATTGCTGGGGCCTTGAACATCCCGTTAAATCAAATCCCGGCCCATGCAGAAGAGATTCGTAAATTCCATTCGCCGGTGGTACTCTATTGCCGAAGTGGCAATCGGAGTGGCATGGCACTTCGACTATTGAACAGTCAAGGCATCGAAAACCTCTACAACGGAGGCGGGCTGTATGAACTGAAAGCATTGATCCATTAATTCAATCCACCATGAGAAATTATTTTTTCCTTGCGCTAGTTGCCATTGTTGGACTGGTTTCCTGCAGCAACAAACAGTTTCCTCAGTCAGGCACTTCGATCCCGCCCGCCAAATTGCAATCGCTGATCGAAAAAAAGAAAGTACAACTCATCGATGTACGCACCGAGGGTGAATACAAAGAAGGGCATATCGCGGGCGCCGGATTGATCGATGTATTGCAGGAGGCCAGCTTCCAGCAGCAGATCCAGACGCTCGACCGAAATAAATCGTACGTGGTCTACTGCCGTAGTGGCAAACGCAGCAAACAAGCCATGGACCTGATGCAAAAACAGGGATTTAAAAAAGTAGTTGACCTCGACGGCGGGATCCAAGCCTGGAAAGGAGCCACCGAGAAATAATTTCCATGAACCAATTCAGCATTTGGCTCAGCGTTTTATTGCTGGGGTTGTCTTCTATTGCCTTTGCGCAACACCAAGAATTGAGTGAGCAACCTGCGATCTGGGAAAAGAAATCACCCACCGATTCAGCCGCATCCATTCGCAACTTAGCGGATCTGTTTCGACAGGGAACCATCAGCGGCCATTTCCGCTCGTTCGTGATGCGTACCAATAACGAACAAACCCTGCGTGATTATCAGACCTGGGCGGTAGGCGGAGGAATCAAGTTACAAACCGCATCCTTACATGGGTTTCAGGCCGGAATCAGCGGATTCTTCATTTACAACCTGACAGGATCTGATTTGAGTTTACCCGATCCCACCACGCAACAATCCAATCGCTATGAAGTCGGTCTTTATGACGTAGCCAACCCATCCAACCGAACGGATCTGGATCGACTGGAAGAACTCTATCTACGCTATCAACGGAAAGGACTTACCCTAACGCTCGGCAAGCAACTGCTCAATACACCCTTTATCAATTTGCAGGATGGACGCATGCGCCCGACCGAGATGGAAGGGTTCTGGGGCGAATGGAAATCGAAATCGAACTGGCAAGCCCGCATCGGATTTCTATATGGCGCTTCGCCCCGCGGCACCGTACGCTGGTACTCGATTCAAAACTCAATCGGCGTTTACTCCATGGGGCTGACGGAAAGTGGCCTCAAGGCCGATTATGCCGGACAGATCCAGTCACGCGGTATTTTATTAAACAACCTTCAGTATCAACATGCAAACTGGAAGGTCGAGTTCTGGAACCAATACACGGACAATCTATTCAACAGCTTATTGCTGCAGGTGGAGCGGGAAAAAAAGATTCGTGTGGGCACGTTATTTGCCGGGGCGCAATGGATCCGTCAAGATGCAACCGGAACCGGCGGACAATCCGATCCCATCAAACAATATGTGACACCAAACTGGTCATCTCAGGCATTTGGATTCCGCAGTGGTTGGAAAAATCAACATTGGGAAACCTCTTTGAATTACACGCGAATCACAAAAAAAGGTCGATACCTCATGCCCCGCGAATGGGGTCGAGATCCCTTCTTTACCTTTTTAGCCCGCGAACGCAACGAAGGACTGGGCGATGTACACGCCCTGGTAATGAAAGCTCAATATCGGGCGAAAAAACAACCATATCAGGTAGGCATTGCCCTGGGGCAATACCAATTGCCCGATGTACTGAACCATCGCCTGAATAAATATGGCATGCCTTCTTATCGCCAATTGAATGTGGATCTCCGGTATCGATTCAAGGGCACTTGGAAGGGCCTTGACATGCAATTACTCTATCTGTACAAACAAGGACAGGGAGATACACACGGCTCTCAGCGCTATGTGATCAACAAGGTGAATATGAGTCAGTGGAATTGGGTGTTGAATTTCCAGTTCTGAAGGCAAACACGTATTTTAATAGCCTGCTGGCATTTGTGACTTCAGTCACCAAACCCTGCCTTATTTTATTTGATATTACGTATTCAACGATCACTATGCCAAAAAATCATAACTCAGACCGTCGGGATTTTCTGAAATTCTCCGCACTGGCTGGACTGGCTACCACGGTTCAACTTCCCTTTGCGGGCCAGGCGCTTGCAAACGATGCCGATAAAAAAACAGTACCTCCCAACCGACTGACCCTATTGATCACGTCCGATCTGCATGCGCAGCTCAACACGCACGATGAATTCTTTTGGGAGAATGGCAAGGCCGTTTATCGGAAACGAGGCGGACTGGCCAGCCTGAAAACCCTGATCGATCGCGAGCGCACCTTGAATCCGACGAACACCTTGTTACTCGATGGAGGGGATTATTTTCACGGGCATGCCGTTGCCTCCCTCACCGAGGGAGAAGCACTCATTCCGCTGTTAAACGAATTCAATTACGACCTGATCCTTCCCGGAAACTGGGAAGTGGTATACAAGAAACACAAGATGCTCTACGACATGGGCCATGCCCATGCGGCCAAGATCTGCGCCAACATGTGGCACGACGACACCAATGAATTGATCTTTCCTCCGTATTGGACCAAATACATCGCCGGTGTAAAAGTGGGTTTTATTGGATACACGGATCACTTGATTCCCAAGCGACAGTCGCCCGATTACAGCAAAGGCATTCGATTTGCCCATGCCGATGCCAATGTGGCGAAATACATAAAGCTTCTTCGTGAGGTGGAGGGATGTGGCATCGTGATTTTGATGACTCACATGGGACTGGCCCAGCAAGTAGGACTTGCCAACAATCCGGCCGTGGAAGGAACGGATTTCATCATTGGTGCCGATACCCACGAACGCATCCGGGTACCGATCGAAGGGAAATATGCCAAGGTGATCGAATGCGGCGCTTTTGGATCATTTCTCGGCAAACTCGACATCGAAGTGGAGAATGGCAAAATGAAGAGCTATAGATATGCATTGATGGATGTGGATCCGGCCAAATATCCTGCCAACAAAAAAGTACAACAGATGGTGGATGAAGCCCGGAAACCATTCGCCGCCGAATTGGACCGCGTGATCGGCATCACCACCACACCCCTGGTGCGATATTTCGTAATGGAAACGCCGATGGACAATCTGCTGACCGATGCCATCCAGTGGAAATTCAAACCCGATATCGCACTCAGCAACGGATTTCGTTTCTGTCAGCCGCTGGCCATCGATCCCAAAAAGGGAAAGGCTGAGATCACCAAAGAGTTTTTGTGGAATATGTTGCCCGTAGACAGCGAAGCCAAGACGGGTGTGGTGACCGGAAAGCAAGTGTGGGACTGGCTGGAAAAAGAATTACAAAATGCCTTTGCCAAAGATCCTTCGAAACGATTTGGAGGATGGTTCGTACGGTATGCCGGCATGGAAGTGAACTTCACCATCAACAATGAATTTGGGAAGCGCGTGAATTGGGTGAAAGTCGGTGGCACCCCCATCGATCTGAACAAAGAATATCGCATCGTGGCCTGTGAGCGCGAAGGAGATCCGGATGATACGATCTGTCGGATGGAAAAAGTAAAAGAACCCAAGCGATTGGGGATCTTGATGCACGATGTCATCGAAGATTATTTAAAACAACATTCACCGGTTGCCCCGAAATTGGAAAACCGTGCTACGGCCACCGACTTCCCTGCCACCCTACTCACGCAATTGCAAGGCACAACGTATGAATTCAGCTGATCGAAACATGAAAAATCAATCAACCCCTACCAATGCAACGCTTTATGTGATCCTGGGCATTGTAGTGACACTACTACTCCTGTCCATTCCTCGTGGGCGCGAATCATCAACCTCAACAAAAACCGAGACACCCGATAGTAGCTGGATCGCACCCAGTTTATTTGTCGATCAAGAATTACAAGGCGAGGAGCGACAGCTTATTATTTACGGACAAGACCTGATCGCTCACACGGCGAGTTATTTCGGTCCCAATGGAAGTATACAAGCGATCAGCAATGGAATGAATTGCCAGAATTGTCATTTGCAAGCCGGCAAGCGCATCGACGGGAATAATTACAGTGCCGTATTCTCCACGTATCCGAAATTTCGTGACCGAAGCGGCAGCATAGAAACCATTCGCAAACGGGTTAGTGATTGCTTCGAGCGTAGTCTGAACGGACAAGCCCCCGATAGCAACAGTCGTGAGTACAAGGCGATTTATGCATATATAAAATGGTTGGGCCAAGATGTAGCCAAAGGAGCCAAACCAAAAGGCAGCGGAATTCCAAAATTGGCCTATTTGAACAGAGCAGCGGATCCGGCAAAAGGAAAGCTCGTCTATCAAAATCAGTGCCTGTCTTGCCACGGAGCCAATGGCGAAGGGCAAATGAACCTAGCCGGTAATGAGTATGAATATCCGCCGCTTTGGGGCGAGCATAGTTTCAATGTGTCGGCCGGGTTATTTCGCTTATCGAACATGGCGGGTTATGTATATACCAACATGCCTTTCAATCAAGCCATGCCCGGTAAACCGAAGTTGAGTGTGGAAGAGGCCTGGGATGTGTCGGCTTATGTGAACAGCATGCCGCGACCGCAGCAGAAGTTTGCGGAGGACTGGCCCAACATTGCCAAGAAGCCCTTCGATCATCCGTTCGGTCCGTACACGGACGGATTCTCGGAGCAGCAACACAAATATGGTCCGTTCAAGCCGATCTTAGCTGGACGCGGAAAATAAACACCGGGATGTGACATCTGTCACGCAGTTATCCGAATAATTATCGCTTTTTGCATTCAAATTGAATCTAGCTATGCCCCAATGGTTATTAAATCCCTGGCCCTGGTATGTGGCCGGTCCGCTGATCGGTCTGACGGTGCCCTTGTTGCTGATTCTCGGCAACAAAGCGTTTGGAATCTCCTCCTCGCTTCGACATGTGTGTGCGGCCTGTGTACCGGCCAAGATCCCTTTCTTTCAATACGACTGGAAAAAAGAGATCTGGAATCTATTCTTTGTGTTTGGCGTTGGGGTGGGTGGTTATTTGGCGGCACATTTTCTTAGTTCAGGTGCTGCGCCAGTGATTGATCCGCGCTTGACGGCCGAGTTAAGTACCTACGGCATACAAGAGGCAAAAGGAATTGTTCCTGCCGATCTTTTTTCGTGGGGCTCTTTATTGACCACACGCGGTTTAATCTTGATGATCGGTGGCGGATTTCTAGTCGGATTTGGAACGCGGTATGCGGGTGGATGTACCTCCGGGCATGCGATTATGGGTCTGAGCAATCTGCAATGGCCTTCCTTGGTAGCCACGATCTGCTTCATGGCCGGTGGATTCATCATGGCCAATCTCATCCTTCCCTATTTATTAACGCTTTAATCGAATAAACATGTCAGTTTTCGAAAACAGTGAACGCCCCTATGTTTCGGTGCCGGTGGATACGGATTTTGAAGTGCGTAGCACCAATGCCATGTGTGTGAATCAATCGGAGCTCGATGAGCCTCTCTATACCAAATGGAAATATTCGCTGGCCGGTATCTTATTTGGAATCATCCTCATCAAATCAGAAGTAATATCCTGGTATCGCATTCAGGAGATGTTCCGGCTGCAGAGTTTTCACATGTATGGCGTGATCGGATCAGCGGTAGCGACCGGCATGTTGAGTGTATTCTTGATCAAAAAGTTCCAGGTGCGTACCATTCAGGGGGAGCCCATTAAACTAGAAGACAAAAAATTCAACAAAGGGCAGATCTATGGCGGATTGCTGTTCGGGTTTGGCTGGGCGATGACTGGAGCTTGCCCGGGTCCGTTGTTTGCTCAAATCGGTTCGGGCGCCTTAGCCGTGATCGTAACCCTGTTCAGTGCCATAGTAGGTACATGGACGTACGGGCTGCTTCGCGACCGATTGCCACATTAAGAAAAACCGAAATACAGTAAGCCGGACCGAAGCGTCCGGCCTGCCTACCGTAAGGTAGGCGTTTTTATTAGGTGACTTCTGTCACGGTCATTGTAGATGGCTCTTGGGAACTTTGTCCAATCGTACTAAAAATTATCAAATAGATTTTCAAGATGAGTAATTGGTTACTAAAAAATAAGTTGGCGGCATTGGGTGTGCTGACAGGGGCTATTGGAGGATATCTGTACTGGCAGCAGATCGGTTGTGAGAATGGCACATGTATGATCACATCGACTTGGCACAACAGCACAGCCTATGGAGCTGTGATGGGCGGATTGTTTTTTAGCCTGTTTCAAAATGAAAAAAAGAAAAGCCATGAGTGAGTCAAACTCTTTTCAACAATTGGTGGAAGGCGATAAGCCCGTTTTGGTTGATTTTTTTGCTGAATGGTGTGGCCCGTGTAAAACGATGAAACCTGTATTGGAGCAATTGAAAGGTCGGATGGGTGCGGGGGTGACCATTTTGAAGGTGGATATAGACCGGAGTCAAGCCGCAGCTCGGCAATTTTCGATTCAGAGTGTGCCTACGTTAATATTGTTCCAAAAAGGGCGCATCTTGTGGCGCCATTCGGGAACGGCTTCGGCGGCCCAATTGGAACAGATCATTCATCAACACGCTACCGCTTAATGTCTTCCTCCTCTTCCCCTGTCAAACGTGCTTATTTACCCAGTGTTTTGAGTTGTCGTTGTCCGCGTTGTCGCGAAGGCAAACTGTTCAATAACCCCACGCAAGCCTCGATTACGAAGAATCTGGATATGCCTACGCGCTGTACCGTATGCGGCCAGCCGACTGAAATTGAGGTAGGCTTTTATTATGGTACGGGGTATGTAAGTTATGCGTTGACGGTGGCTATGAGTGTGTCTACGCTGGTTGCGTGGTGGGTGTTGATCGGATTTGGGTTGGAGGACAATCGATTCTTGTATTGGTTAGTGAGCAATGCGGTGCTATTGATCTTACTCCAGCCTTGGTTGATGCGGGTGAGTCGGAGTATCTGGATCTCCTGGTTTGTTTCGTACGAGCCGAATTGGCGGGAGTAGGAAGTGGAGATTCCGGAACGAATCAATCCGGATCAGAAGGGGGACTGGTAGTTAGTTCGGAGTTCAAGGTTCGGAGTTCAACGTTGGTTGAGGGGGGTGAGTCGGTTTAGACAGTTGAGTTTCAGTTTATTGAAGACACCAACAAACTTCGATCTTCCATCTTCCAGCTTGCTTTTTCCCGCGCAGCGTGAAAAAGCATACCTTACTGTACACCAACGCATACAGGAATGGCTACCAAACTATCTGCGGATCTTTTTTTTACGCCCTCGTTACGGGCTAAGTTGGGTCGCTATACGTTGTTTTTAGCGATCGGAAGTTTCTTGGTGCATTTGGGTCTCTACGGATTTTATCATTATGTATTGGGCGAGGATACGGTTGGATTATTAAGTGATCCGATAAACGCAATTTATACGCCGTTCTCCTTTTTGCTTGTGTACGAGGCGTATTTGTTGTTGTATTATTTGCAGCACTCCACCACCATCTATGTGGGGAAGCAATATGAGATCATTGTATTGATCCTGATACGGGGCGTTTTCAAAGACATGACTCATTTGGATTTGAGGAGTGGCAGTTGGTCGAGCGCGAATAATTTAGAATTGTGGTATGATTTGGCAACGGTGATGGCCCTGTTTGCATTGATCTTGGTATTCTACCGAGTGAGTGGCCGGCAGGGATTTGGCGCAGCGCCTCCAACAGAATCGAATCAGCGCGATGCCAAGATGCAACGTTTCATTTTGGCCAAGAAGAACTTGTCGGCCGTGTTGTTCTTTGCGGCACTGGGACTAGGCATTTACAGTTTCGGCGATTGGCTCTATGGATTGCGTGCTGCCGGTGATTTGGTGGCTACTCCGAATGTGAACGCGATCTTTTTCGATCACTTCTTTACGCTGCTGATATTGGGAGATGTTTTGATCTTATTGTTCTCTCTTTTTTATACAGACGACTTTCCGATCATTATTCGGAACTCCAGCTTTGTGATCTCTACGATTCTGCTCAAACTATCCTTTGGCGCCGAAAGTGGCATTGCCCAGGTATTTATTATTGTTGGGGTCGGATTTGGCGTGGCGATGTCGGCGATCACCTTACGGTATCAGCGAAGGGCAGAGCGTAGAGCGTAGAGAGTGGAGGGTTGAGAATCAATATGTTGAGGCTTGAAACAAACTCCTATCTCCCTTCTTCCATCTTGCCTTTTTTCGTATTTTCGCGGCCCTGCCAACCGAAAGGGAGGCTTGGAACGGAGACTTGTCCGAGTGGCTGAAGGAGCACGCTTGGAAAGCGTGTAAACGGGAAACTGTTTCGAGGGTTCGAATCCCTCAGTCTCCGCTAAAAAACCAGCCTGTGCAATGCACGGGCTTTTTTTATGGGCGCGAGTCTGAGCCTCGGCAGGAAGTTCCACAACTTACCGGTCTACATAGCCCCCCTTCTCGCTTCAGCTTGAACGCCGCTGCCCCATCCGGCAATCGTTCCAACCCCTCAATAGCGAAGCAAGGTGACCATTCCTTTTCGGATCAATTTATTGCCGTTGACATCGAAACACTCTACCACCCAACTGTACGTCTCCAGCGGTGCGGTTTGTCCGTTGATGGTGCCGTCCCAGCCTTTTCTCAGGTCATTGGTCTCGAAGATCTTCACGCCCCAGCGGCTGAAGATCCGGAAACTTTGGAGCGTAGCAATGTTCACGTAGATCGGAATAAAGACATCATTGACGTTGTCTCGGTTGGGGGTGAACGCAGTCGGCGCAAAAACATTCGGTTTGTCAAAAATCCAAACCTCCTGCTTATCTTGATTCACGCAACCACTGGAATCTTTGATCGTGATGGTATAATCAATCCGGGACGGATCGTTAGAAAGATAATACGCATCCGTCACCCTTCTGTTCGGCTGGATCAAGCCAATGGGTGGCGTCCAAAGATAACTGACCCCGCCGGGGAGCGCCTGCATTGTGAAGCGATTGAGTCGAGTGGCATAAATGAGCGGGTAGATGCTGTCCGGCCGCGCACGCGTGACCACAAGCGTTTTGACGATCGTATCGCTTAATTGCGGACAGGAAACTCCACCAACGATCAGCTGCACCGGATAGCTGCCGGGTGCATTGTACACCGTTGTTGGGTTTAACTGGATGGATTGCAGACCGTTCCCGAAATTCCATAGCGCCGTACTAAAACCTCCATCTGCATATCCTGCCGTCGACAAATTGGTGAACTGTACGGTCGAACCGACACATCGGCTATTGAAGCTAAAGTCGGCTTTGGGCTTCCCAATCACCGTGATCTGCATTGACTTTTTCCGGATCACACAACTGCTGTCGCTGAGTATGGTAAGCGTTACGGTATAAATGCCAGGAGCCGTGTAAATATGCGTGGGGCTGAAAACCGTGCTGGTCACTCCTCCGCCAAAATCCCAGAGCACCTGCGAGAATTGCGTACTGCCCCATCCCAATTGACTGGTATTGACAAAGGTGACCGGTGATCCCAGGCAAACAGGCGTTGTTGCCGTAAAATCAGCAACCGGCGGACCAAATACAACCACCCGTTTTCTCATCGTATCAGAAACACAACCCCGTGCATTGGATACATACAACCAGGGTCTGTATACGCCATAATTACTGTAAATATGGGATACCGCAGGTAAGGTGCTGGTAGCGGTTCCGTCGTCAAAATTCCACAATCGAGTGGTGATACTACTGGTAGGCGATACCGACAGATCCAGGAAGGAGACATTCAATGATCCTGTACAGGAAACAGAATCAGTCATCCTGAAATTGACAATCGGACGGGCATAGACCACTTGGGTTAATGAGGTATCCTTGGTACACCCATCAGCAGATTTCACCAGCAGGTAAATTTCGTAGGTTGAATCAGCCGCACTCAGGTTATCCGGGAACGTGAATGTCGGGGTCGCTGCTGCCGGATTGCTAATGACTACCCCATGCTGCTGTGGCAGCGGAGAGGTTCGGTTGTAAACCGTCCAAGCGAACACGGCAGGCGGTTTCACGAGTGATAGATTTTGAACCGTTTTCACCAAGCCGGATCTCGGTCTGGCACAATCCGCTGCCCCTCCGACAATGGCAAAAGAAGCCAGCGGTTCCGGATAAAGCCGCACCCAACGCATGGCGGAGTCTATACATCCGGAACTTGAAGCCGCAACGAGTTTGACTTTTATCAATGTATCGCGGGTATACGAGGTATTGCGCAACTGAAACTGCGGATTTAATGCAGTCGTTACCAGCTGGCCATTCACATACCACTGGTAGGTGAGCCCGACAACATTGCCCGGATTATTCAAATAAGAAGTATTCGTGGCCTGAACCGTCAATTGCTTACAGGCATATAAGGTGTCGGCAAGACTTCCGTTTAAAGAAAACTGGGCCCGTGGAGTAGGCAAGGTTTTTACGGTATAATTAAAGGAAGTAGGGCCGCAACCTCCTTGGCTATTACCGGCAACCAAGGTGAACACATATGTAGTTCCGGCTTGTGTTAATACCATCGGCGGCGGAGTGACCGCGGTGCTGAATGGCACTCCATTCACCAACCATTGATAGGTGTCGGCGAATTGGGTCAAATTAGAGAAGGTGACCACCATGGGGGCGCAGGCTGAATCCGGAGTAACCCGGAACAGGGTCTGCGGAAGTGGCAATACCGTGATGGTAAATGATCTGGGAACGCCGCCGCAATTGATTCCGCCATTTGAAAACGATGGCGTCACGGTAATCGTCGCCACAATTGGAACAGCCGTGGAATTACTAGCCGTGAAAGCAGGAATGGTTCCGACGCCGGAGAGGGGCAGTCCAATCGCTGAATTGGAATTCGTCCAGGAGTATGTAATGGAACCTCCGGAGGCCGGTGAGGTAAAACTAATCGGAGTGGTCCTGTTTCCATCACAGTACTGCAGATTGGGTAATGGATTTACGGTTGGGCTGGGGTTAACGGTAATGGTAAAGATCTTCGGCTGTCCTTGACAGGCCACCCCTCCGTTGGTAAAGGTTGGCGTAACGGTGATGGTGGCGATCAGCGGGGTTGTGCCGGTATTGACAACTCGGAAACTATCGATATCGCCGGAACCGAATGGAGCCAGACCGATGGCGGGTGTGGTGTTCGTCCAGGAATAACTAACCGTACCACCGGTGAGCAGGGTGCTAAAGCGCGTTCCTAAAGCCAGATCGCCGTTGCATTTTACCTGACTGGGAGGCTGGTTAACTTGCCCGGATGGGTTAACCGTTATGGTGAACGTTTTAGCCGGACCGTCGCAAGAGCGGCCACTCACCGTCAAGGTTGGGGTAACCGTCACTACTGAAACAATCGGCGAGTTCGTGTTGTTCGTGGATATAAAGCTTACTGAACTTCCGAAACCCGATGTAGCAAGACCTGTTGCGGTATTCGAGTTGGTCCAGCGATAAGTAACGATACCGCCCGTCGTTGGCGAGGAGAATCCGAATGAAACATTCGATCCGGTACAAACGATTTGATTGGATGGCTGATCGACCTGAGGCGTTGGCAATACGGTAATGGTAAAGGTCTTGGGTGAACCCGTACAAGTGACCCCGCCACTGGTATAGGACGGAGTAACAGAAATGGTGGCCACTACCGGCGAATTGCTGATGTTTATAGCCGCAAACAGCGGAATATTACCGGTATTGGAAGGCAATACCCCGATAGAAGGATTGTCATTGGTCCAACTATAGGTGGTAACACCACCCATGGTTGAGGTACTAAAGTTGACCGATGTCAACTGACCGTTGCAAACCGTAAGATTGGCCGGCTGATTGACTTGAGCAGCGGGATTGATGGTAATGGTATAGGTTGTCGGTGTACCCGGACAGGAACGTCCGCCGTATGAGAAAGTCGGCGTTACCGTGATCGTAGCGGTTATTGGAATAAGACCGGCATTAACCCCTGCAAAGGAGCTGATGTTTCCTGTTCCACTTGCCGGTAATCCAATAGCCGGCGTATCGTTTGTCCATTGATAGGTAGTAGTACCGCCGGTGTTTTGAGTGATGAAGGCCGTGGCAGGAACTACGCCTCCATCGCAAACAACCTGGTTAGCCGGAATATTCACCTGGCCGGCGGGCAGTAAGGTGATGGTTCTTTCGTAAGCAGGTGCACAACTGGTTACAGAAGCCGTGGCAACCAAACGTACATTGAAAACAACTGGTGCGGTGGCGTTGGCCGGTATGCTGAACGTATGTGTAAATGTGGTAGCGCTATTGGAAAGGACAACACCATTTACAGACCACTGATAGGCCAGGGTTCCACTGCCCACATTGGTGGTCGTATTGGTGAAGTTGACCGTAGCACTGAGTCCGCAGTAGACGGTGTCGGCCACCGAATACGAAACGATCGGCGAGCCGCTGACCGTGAACGGAGTGGTCAGGGAGTCTTTACATCCATTGGCGTTGTACGCAATCATCTTGAGCTGATAATTGCCCGCAGTCAGCAGCGTATGATTTAACGTGAACCCGGTGGTAGCATATAAGGTGATGCCGGCAGCCGTTTGAACGAACCATTCCACACTGCTGTAATTGGCCGGGGTGGCGTTGGCCGTTAAGGTGAAGGGCGCGCAATTGTAGGTGCTTAGATTGGTCGTAAATACTGCAATAGGCACAGGCAAAATAGTGACTTGCCTTTGGACCGTATCCCGACAGGTTGCTCCGGCAGCAAATGTATTCGCGGCGATCAGCGTGACCGTATACGTACCCGGATTTTGATACAAATAATTGGGATTGGTTACGCCGGAAAAAGAGAGCGTACCGTCACCCATGCTCCAGGTGTATTGAATTCCGCTGGGCGTAGACAGGTTCGTGATCCGAACGGTATCCCGCTCACAGTAATTGGCACTACTGAAATTGAAATCGGCAACCGGATTGGGATAAATATCGATGGTCTGATATACCGTCGTATCCGTACAGGAATTTTGTGCACGCATACTGACCGTATAGGTTCCCGGATTGATATACGTATAGCTAATCGTGTCGTTGGAATTATTGGTGATAAAGGGAGGCGTACCTGCTCCAAAATCGATTGTATAAAGCGTACCGCCTACGGAATTGTTCACAAATGTTACCGGCCTTGGCGCACATCCGAAGGTGTTCTGTCCGAATACAATCAAACTGGGCGTGATCGTAGCCGGGTACAATAGTACATCAACGGAGAAACTGTCTACGCCACACTCATTGAATGCATACAACTTCACGGTGATCGTATCCAGAACACCCGTTGTATACAGCTGGGTCATTGTTCTATTATCGTAAACCGTATCCCTTCTTCCATCCCCCCAATCCCAGACATATTTATTGGAAGGACCAAATGCATTATTGACCCCTCTGGAGTTATTACGGAATCGCATGTTTGCCGGGGAACAATACACTGAGGTATCGGGCTGGAACAATGCCTTTGGCTTGGGCCGTATGAGCACAGAATCCTGTACGGACAGGGTTTGGCAAGCCGTTGTGACCGTCAGTGTGATGTAATAGGTAGTATCCCGCTGTTGCAAATCATTCGCCAAGAAGGTGACCGATCCGGGTTGGACCAGCGACGAGACCTGACCATTTCCGAAATTCCAAGAGTAGGCACTTCCATTAATAACCCCGATCGGAACGGTTGTGTTCTGTATCAAAATAGTTGCCGGTCCGCAGGCCGTATCCGCACTGAGCGTAAAGGAAGGACGTGGCTCCTGGATCGTGTAAATCGTAGTACTGACCGAATCGTCCTTACATCCATAGAGGCTTTTGGCCACCAGCTTAAGTACCACCGTGTCGCCTGGCTGTGTAATCACATAGTTGGGCACCGTAGCACCCGTTCCGATCAATACGCCATTTGCGTACCAGGCAAAAGCAGGCTGACTATTGGCCGTTACGTGCGGAACTAAAGTCACGTGGTCCCGAATCCGATAGGGGGCGCATCCGATGACATCATCGATATTGATTTGAGCCTTGGCGCTTGGGTTAACTCGGATCGTAAATGTTTTTGGCGTGCCGCTGCAAGTAACACCTCCATTGGTATACTGCGGAGTAACCGTGATCGTAGCCGTCACCGGCGAAGTACCGGTGTTGACTGCAGCAAACGCAGCAATATTACCCGTTCCGCTCGCCGCCAGTCCAATCGACGGCGTATTGTTCGTCCAGCTGTAATTGGTGATTCCACCCGTATTGTTTGTACCAAATGTTATGGAGGCGGTGTTGTATTCATTACAGACTACCTGATTGGATACTGCATTTACCTGAGCAGATGGATTGACCGTGATCGTGAAGCTGGTTGGGGTGCCGTCGCAATTAACGGATCCATTCGTATAACGAGGAGTCACCGTGATGGTAGCCGTTACTGGTGACGTTCCCGTATTCACCGCCGTAAACGCAGCAATATTGCCCGTTCCGCTGGCTATTAATCCGATCGAAGGCGTATTGTTCGTCCACAAATACGTCGTTCCGGCTACAGCCCCACCAAAGGTCACCGCCGTCGTATTCGCTCCATTGCATACGACCTGATTGGTTACGGCATTCACCGTTGGTGTCGGGTTCACCGTGATCGTAAAGGACTTCGGGGTACCGCTACACGTCAAGCTTCCGTTGGTATACACCGGCGTGACCGTAATCGTTGCGGTAACCAGGGATGTTCCGACATTGATCGCGATAAAAGAGGCAATGTCGCCGGTTCCACTTGCCCCCAGACCAATTGAAGGCGTATTGTTCGTCCAGTTATACACCACGGTGCCGCCAGCGGCTGTAGACCCGAAAGAGATCGCCGTCGTATTGGCTCCATTACACACCACCTGGTTAGATACCGTGTTCACTTGAGCAGTCGGGTTGACCGTGATCGTGAAGGTGGTTGGCGTGCCATTGCAACCAACTGAGCCATTGGTAAAACGAGGGGTCACCGTGATCGTCGCCGTTACCGGTGTAGTTCCCGTATTCACCGCCGTAAAACTCGCAATGTCGCCCGTTCCAGTCGCCCCCAGACCAATCGAAGGTGTATTGTTTACCCAGTTGTACACGATCGTACCGCCTGTGGCTGTAGTTCCGAAAGATACCGCGGTGGTAGTACCGCCGTTACAAACCACCTGATTCGATACCGCATTTACGGTGGCTGTCGGATTCACCGTGATCGTGAAGGTCTTCGCCGGACCTGTGCAGGGCACTCCTCCATTGGTAAAGGTCGGAGTCACCGTGATCGTCGCCGTTACCGGTGAAGTTCCGGTATTGATGGCTGTAAACGAAGCAATATTACCCGCTCCACTCGCGCCCAGACCGATCGTGATGTTGTTATTTGTCCAACTATAGGCAGTCGTTCCGCCGGTATTGGCCGTACCAAAATTGATCGCAGTGACATTGGATCCATTACACACAACTTGATTGCTGACCGTATTTACTTGGGCAGTCGGGTTCACCGTGATTGTAAAGGTTCGCGGAGTACCATTACAACCCGTAGCTCCGTTCGTGTATTGAGCAGTTACGGTAATCGTTGCGGTCACCGGCACGGTTCCGGAATTCACCGCCGTAAAAGAGGCAATGTCGCCCGATCCACTCGCTAATAATCCGATCGAAGGCGTATTGTTTACCCAGTTGTATACGATCGTTCCGCCAGTAGCGGTAGATCCGAACGATACTGCCGTCGTCGCGTCACCATTACATACCACCTGATTGGATACTGCATTTACTTGAGCGGAAGGATTGACCGTGATCGTAAAGCTCGTAGTCGGGCCGGTACAGGGTACTCCCCCATTGGTAAAGGTCGGAGTCACCGTGATCGTAGCCGTTACCGGCGATGTTCCAGTATTGATGGCAGTAAACGCAGCGATATTACCCGTTCCGCTCGCCCCCAGTCCAATCGAAGGCGTATTGTTGATCCAGCTATACGTGGTGGTTCCACCTGTGTTGCCAGTAGCGAACGTGACCGCAGTGGTATTGGCTCCGTTACAGACCACCTGATTGGATACCGTATTTACTTGGGCAGTGGGGTTCACGGTAATTGTAAAGGTTCGGGGTGTACCATTACAAGCAATTGACCCATTGGTGTATTGAGCAGTTACGGTGATCGTAGCCGTCACCGGTGATGTTCCCGTGTTAACAGCCGTAAAACCGGCGATGTCGCCCGTTCCACTCGCTAATAATCCAATCGAGGGCGTATTGTTCGTCCAGTTGTATACAACTGTGCCACCGGTGGCTGTTGAACTAAATGTTACAGCTGTGGTATTACCGCCATTACATACCACCTGGTTAGATACCGCATTTACTTGAGCGGAAGGATTGACCGTGATCGTAAAGCTCGTAGTCGGGCCGGTACAGGGTACTCCCCCATTGGTAAAGGTCGGAGTCACCGTGATCGTCGCCGTTACCGGTGATGTTCCAGTATTGATGGCAGTAAACGCAGCAATATTACCCGTTCCGCTCGCGCCCAGACCGATCGTGATATTGTTATTTGTCCAACTATAGGCAGTCGTTCCGCCGGTATTGACCGTACCAAAAGCAATGGCTGTTGTGTTGGTTCCATTACAAATTACCTGATTCGATACCGCATTTACTTCAGCAGTCGGGTTCACCGTAATCGTAAATGTCTTCGCCGGACCTGTGCAGGGCACTCCTCCATTGGTAAAAGTAGGAGTGACTGTAATTGTAGCTGTCACGGGCGATGTTCCGGTATTGACAGCAGCAAACACAGCAATATTACCCGCTCCACTCGCGCCCAGACCGATCGTGGTATTGTTATTTGTCCAACTATAGGTAGTCGTTCCTCCGGTATTGACCGTACCAAAATTGATCGCAGTGACATTGGA
>Ga0102923_1000169_pt1 | contig 17353 bp, 11 predicted proteins | sample Colrivmeta156902_FD_78206 | JGI IMG/M metagenome (GOLD analysis project Ga0102923, IMG submission 78206) | Estuarine microbial communities from the Columbia River estuary - metaG 1569-02 | ecosystem: Environmental > Aquatic > Marine > Intertidal zone > Estuary | place: USA: Columbia River...
AATGAGATGTAGAAACATTTTCAGTTCTACGAGCTTGAAAATCTGCTCCTTTCTTCAATGCATCATATAGTTTTAATGAGCCAGATGATGAACCCGATTGGTGATATAGAGCGGTTGTTGCTCCAGCTGCTGCCATTAAATTACCATTCACCGATGCTGATAAAGCTGATGGGTTTAATAATACGATACCCATATCAGGATAGAATAATCCAAATCCTGCACCATTTGATGCGGTGTATGTGTTAATTGAAGCAGTTAATGCAGAACCAATATTTAATGAACCACTAACTAAGTAATAAATTCTACCAGCGGTTGTTACATTTTCATCAGTTCCACCACTATTATCAATTAAGGTTACAAACGAAGCTGTTCCATTTACTGAACCTGATAAATTGATTGATATATTACCTGGATCCAATCTTTCTTTGTATCTAGCTCTATTTACATTTAATGCGTAGAATGATTTCATATCATTTCCAGCATAATCAGTAAAATATGAGTCTGCTGAATCTAATAATACATTTTTTAATTGATTATAGATTGCTAATGATTGTCTAAGAGAGTCATCAGCTCCACCATCGATTAACGGAGAACCGGATGCATTTGCATCACCATATGCAATTGAAAACTGAACTTCAGCCGAAGAAGATGCTACATTTTGATTATAAACATCTAAGTAGTATCTACCTGTTGAAGAGTTAAGTTGTGCAGATGAAGTATAAAATTCGTTTAAAGAACCTTCATCACCACTCCAAATTCCCGAAGTTACAACTTCTGTTCTATTGGTTACTTTATCAATTGCACCAAATTTTTTATAAATACCATTCGTTACAGTCGTTAAGTCAGAGCTAATTTGCTCTCCTTCGCCCAAAAATTGGTTTAAGATTCTAACCATTTCGTTAGTATCTATTGGAGTGCCTGCGGTATTTGCTGCGCCTGCTAAGTATTGTGATAAATTACTTGCTAATAGGGCTCCTCTATTGTCTCTTATTAATGCCATAGTTTAAATTATTGAACGTATGTTACGGTTACAGGAATTGTTTGTGAACCACCAGTTTCGTTACCATAAACAGTTATTGTTGTTTTGATAGTCGAAGTTAATGATGGGTTTGGAATAAATTTGAAAGATAATCCTTTAGCGATTGCTGCGGTTGCAGATACATCATCACCAATAAATACTGGCACTGTACCTACATCTGCACTAACTCCTTCACCTACTATATCACCAGCGGTTTTGTTAGAAAGTATAATGGTATAACCCATTCTTCTATTTCCGGCAGGAGATGTTGTTGGAGAAAGCGAAACTTCACCACTTCTTTGACTAACTGCAATATTAGGAACACCAAATTCTACAACCGGAATACGAGTTGTATTCTTAGGAAGTGTTACTAACTTGTATTTCATTACTTGAGTTTCATCGGGATTAGCTTCTAAAACTGGCATATTTTTAATTGCCGAATCATAGTAAGCAGAACCCTTTGGGTGTGCTGGTTCATATAAGGTGTAATCAATCTCATCATCTGCTAAAGCAAATTGAGTGATGTTTAACCCCTGTCCTGCTGCTAATTTTTCTCTACCTTTTTTGGTAAGAATTGCATCAACAGTCAATTCTGTATTACTTAAATATCCCATAGTATTGTATTATCTTTGTTTATAAATATTATATTTTTAAAATTTCGTTAATCTACTTCTAAAATTGGTTCACTTGCATCTCTTCCTGTTTTATTTACTTTTAATGTATTAGGGTTTGATGTAAATGTTTCAACTGGTGGTGCACCATCGATTGTATTCCAAATAGTACGATTGGTTTCAACATCATAAAAAGATTTATATCTTGCACCTTTATAAAAAGAATTTTGTAATCCTGTTGTTAAATCATTTGTGTTTCTATAATGAGTTGGTAAATATCCATCAACATTTTTAATATCGATTATACTACCTCCAATAATTGGTACTATTGAGCCCGAAAATGGTTGAATATTTAATGTAGTTTCATTATATGATTGTATATCTGAAATATATCCTCCACGTGGGTCACCAAATCCGTTTGCAGATGCGGTTACAGCAAATTTAGTTACAACTCTTTCCTTTTGTTCGGTTACTAATTGTACTCTAACTCTTTCTTTAACTCGTCTACCATCTTTATCAAAATATGTTCTGATAGCAGAACCACTTTGTGCATAAATACCAAATCCAATAGTTTCCAATTCAGTTTGTCCAATTATTTGATTTGCATTAATTATATCAATTTCCGTCAATATAGATGGGTTTCCTAATTCTGCATTTATTGTAACTTCGTTTTGATAATATTCAGATGATATATCATTTTCTGCATCATAATTATATTCAGCTTCAATTTGATAACTATCAGCCGTAGTTGTTTGTAAAGATGCAGTGTATATAGTAGCACTATATTGATTATTTTCTGCACTCAATTGTTCTGATAAATCTGAATTTATTATAGCAAGATATTGATTTGAATCTGCTACTAATTTAGTTGTATCTGAATATTTTATATTTGCCTCTTTTTGATACTCGTCAGCCGTAGGTCTTTTTTGCTCAATTTTACTTCTTTCTAAAATATGTGGTTCAATTAATAAACCGGTAGTTGCTTTAACTCTAGCCGGTAACATATTCTTAATATCTTCAAACATAGATTTCTCATATAGTTTGATTAAGTTAATGTATGCGTAAATATCTCTACCATCAAATCTTTGGAAATAATAATTTCTTAAATTATCTAATTGAGAGTAATTTGGTTTATAATTATCCGATGGGTCACCGATATAGTTATCTAAATTAATTCCACCCAATGATTTTGCAATATCTAAATTCAACTCTTTTGTAGGAGAGAAAAATAATCCAACTCTATTTGAGTCTGTTGGTGATTGGTCAAATGATTTCTTTGTTGCTCTACTTTTTATAGATAAATCGATACCACCACTTACATCGTTACCATTAAAATCAGTTTGTGATTCAAATCTAACTTTATTAGTTGAATATCGACTAGAACCTAAATCAGGTATTTCTAATACAACGCTTCTATCTATTGCTTCAAATTGATATGGATAATTTCCAATATTTGTAAACCCACTTGCACTAGCATATAATGATGCTGTTGGATTTAATGAATATAATGGAATTAATGAACCACTTTCATACTCATTGCGAGTTTTTCCAGCTGCAAAATAAATATTTGTATCAACGTTTATTAATGATGCCGTTTGTGCTAAATTTTTAGGATATTCAAAATCTAAACGGAAATATAAATCAGATGTAGATGCCGAAACACTATTACCATTAATCATTTCAGGAAACGAAACGTGTTCATTAAATACATTCGTATTTAGTACATTAGACCATAAACGAAATTCATCTACACTACCACTATAATACCCACCTAATTTTATTTTAGAACCATCATTCCAATTTGATATAGCAGATGATGTAATTGATTCTTCAAATATAGTTCTTTCTTTGTTTGCCTGTCTTACATCTAATTTTAATCCTGCAGAACCACTACTTACTGATAAACCAAAAAATCTATCATTAAATATTGGTAATAAAGATGATGATATATGATTTGAACCCGAATAATTAAATATTACTTTACCATATTCACTATCTGTCGAACCACTTAATTTTACATTCCAATTACTACCAGATATTATTGTTGAACCTGAAATATTGGTTGGGTTTAAAAATAATTCAATTGTATTAGGTTTACTACCTTTATCGGTAGTTTTCCAATCCATCTCAATTGAAGATGTCAATGTCATTTTTAAAGCAGTAGTTACATTATCGTAAACTAATTTGCTTTTGGTAGTTTCAGTTACTTCTGGTCCGCCAAATTCTAAAATTGAAAGATTTGATGATGGAATACCATAGCAAGCCAATAACGCATAAACACCACGTCTAGTACCTTTATGTTTTAATAAATATGGTAAATTATTTGCTATTCTTCTCCAAACTTCCGATGTTCTACTTTTGGCTGATTTTATATTTTTTTCATTACCATCAGAATCTAATCCAAATGCGTATTCCCATAATTTAGAATCTGCTCCTAAGTTTTTAGCATCCCAATTGAATGATTTTAATACATCAAATAATAGCTTATCCGTAATATCTCTACTACTATAACCCAATCCTCTACTTCTTTCTATTGATTTTGTATAAAAATAAATATTATCAAAGTGATGCCCAATCATTGATAAAAATAAAAGTAAACTTTCATTTTCAGTACCATTTGCAATGTATTGTGGAATATTATTTCTAACCCAATTTGAGTTTTCAATATCAAAATCTTCTGCTAAAGTGATAATATTATTATACCAATTAGTTACATTTACATTTGTAGATATAATTGGAATGCCACCACTATGTGGCCAAGTTATAGAACCACTATTATTAGTTGTATAGGAAGATGATGTATATAAGAATTTTTCAAATCCATCAAATCCTCTTAGGATTTCATTTTTCTTTATTGATTGTCTTTCTCTTTCTTGTACATCATTTAGAACAGAGGAAGATATTGAAGCGTTACTAGCTGATATAGAATTCTCATATGTTTCAATTAATTGTACCTTATAAACAAAATTATCAACTCTTTCTTTTGCTGAACTAAAATGAACAAAGTTATTCCATATATAAGTAGAACCACTAACATATTCAATATTCAAGTCGGTTGTATCGATTATCGATGAACTTAAATATGTAGTAATCAATTCATTAGATGATGTAGACCCACTAAGAATTATATTATCTAATGATTCAAAATTAGTAGATTGTCCTTTTACATAATCTATATCTAAAGTAAAGTTAGGTCCTTTTATTGGAGGACAGCTTATATCAGCTTGGTCAGTTAATATAACAGTTTCTATCAACGGATTACTCATTAATTTTGTAATCCAGAATGTTGAATTTGTTGTAATATTAGATGTTAGTGGTGAATATAGTTTTAAAATTAAAGAATTCACTACATCGGTATCTTTAACAAATATATTTCCTAATTCATCTGTTGTTTTATTTGATAAACTCCAATTATCATTTTCCCATGTAGAAATTAATATTTGCTCATCATCGCCAAAGTTGGCAAGGTGTGTTAGATATCTACTTTCTTTTTCTGGCTCAATGATTTGTAATTGAGATACGAATGAATCAAATATTGCTGTTCCAAATATGTTTTCATCTATTTGGATAGTTGGTAAAATTAATTGGGTTTTTATTTCATATTCATTACCAATTAATTCTTCAATACCACCCCTGTTAAAAGGTTTAAATATTAAAGTTAGTCCATCATTTCCGGACCAATTGGAAAACTTATCTCTTAATGTTTTTAAATTTATAGAGACATTTCCATTTGGTGTTAAGCTTTTGAATAATGCTATTCTACTTCCATCGTTTGCTTTTAAATCAACATCTATTGTTGAAGTTGCAAACGAAGAGTATTCATATGTTAAATCTATATTTAAATCGGAAAAAGATGGTACATCAATTGTATCTGCAAATGTTATTTCAGTAATTGATGGAAAATCATTTACGGCTGTGAATGTTATTAAAGCTGATACTGAATCGCCTGTACCATATTGAGTACTTTCAGCAACTAATACTATTTTTTTAGTACCATATACTTCCGAAAAATCTTTCTTAAAATATAAAGTTGCAAATCCAGCTGAAGATGGAACTAATAATGTATCAGCTCTACCATCTATATATACTCGTACGTTATCAGTATTGGATACTTTGAAAGGAATAGTTATTTCTCTTTCTACATCCGAATCTTTAACTTGTACACTATATTGCGTAGTATCTAAACTTATTATAGGTCTAGCTACATTTATTTCTTTTTCAAATAAAACAACAACAGATATACCAGATTTAAGTTGTTCGGCTGGTAAGGAAAATGATGAATTTTGATTATTCCATTTTGTAAAATCAATAGAATTAGGACCAGCTTCAGCTAATTTTGCAGTATTAGTTGTTTGGTATATATGTAATAAATTATATTCAGCTGGCTTATTTACATATTCTATTTTAAAATCAACTCTACCTTTTAGTTTATCAGCTTCTATATTTCTAATTATATTACTATCTAATAAACTAAGTTTACCACTATCTGAAATAGTGCCATCATTTTCGAATATTGTATATGATAGTACAACATTTTCAGCTAATTCTTGTCTAAAGTTTGATGAAAATGCCACTTCGTATTCAATTGATGCCGGTAGTAGGTCTACTGCAAAATCAATAGGAGGTGGAGGAGGAAGTATAACTGAATTTCCTTGTAATGAAAATTGTAAATTTATTGTGCCAACATTAAAATTATTAGTATCTTCTGCTATATAACTACCATCGGATTGTAATACATATTTTTGTACAGAAACCATTTCAGAATATTGATAATCAATAGCTGTTACAATTGGTGTAATATTATAATTCCAATTAAATAAATTTGAATTTTGGAAAGTATTTAATCCAAATGGGTCATTCCCAATGTAATTATTATAATAATAATCATATTGTTGCATTGGTTCAACCGGAGCAGGAACATATTTTTTTGTTATAGAAACTACATAATGTTCGTTAGCTCTATATCCATTTTTAACTACTTCGTATTTTTTAGAACCATTAAATGTAGTTGATGGTGAATACGCTATGGTAGTATTTACACCATATCCTTTTGAACTTCCATTTTCTAAAAATTCTACTTCACCACCATCTTCTACTATTAAATTTACTCTAATAGAATTATTTATAATTTCATTTGAATATGTTGGTGGTACATATATTGGATTGGGTGCAACAGGTGGTGTATATCCGCCACCTCCTCCGCCGCCACCATTTGATGGAAATGCATCATACATACCCTCCCCATTATATGAGTTTAATGTAGGTTCACCTCCAAAAATTTGTTCTAATGCTCTTACCACTATGTATTATTTATTATAAATATCCTATTGTATATTTTCTCTTTGATTCATATCTCTTTCAAAAACTTGCTCTCTACCATAACCTCCACCTCTTTCAAAGTAATCGGAACTACCTCCTCCTCCACCGCCACCATATGATGGTGTTGGTATTATATCTTCTATTGGTGTTGGTTGTGGTTCTAATGGTGGTTCAATTACTTTTATTGGTTTAACTTCAATTGGTTTAACTTCAATTGGAGATTCTATTGGGAGTGTTTTAATTGCTTCAATGGGTTCAAAATCAATTGGTGTAATTATTTTTATTGGTGGTTCAATTGGAAGAATTTTAATAATAGGAGCTGGTGTTATTTGTGTGGGAGTTTCTTTTACAGATACACCTTTAACATCTAATTTAATATTTTGTGGATTATAAACATTTCTAACTTTACTATCATTTATTACTATATTACCAACTAAATCTTTTATTTCTTTTTTAAGTTCGGTAATTTCAAATTCTTTTGGCAATACTTTTATATTGATACTTCTTCTATTTAAAGTTTTTGTATTATAATCTATACAATTTCTTAAAATATTTTGAATTTCTAATTTTAATTTACTAAACTCATACTGCTCACAATCTTCAAATCTGATTATAGAAGGTTTTCCATAGTTTGATTCTGAAATAATATATTCTTTATTTGTCAACCAATATGCTACGCTTGTTTTAAAATCTAAAAATATTCTTTTTTTGAAAGCACTAAAATTAGATAATCCAAAATCTTTACGCAAAATAGATTCAAAATCTTTACCAAACCGATTAACCATTAATGATGTTATTGATTCTAAATAAGTTACTTCAAATGAATCTAATGAATCTAATATATTTTTTTTATAATATTTAAAATCCTTATTTAAATTATTTATATTGGTAAATTCTTTATTAGTTATATTATTAATATTACTATTTTTTGTTTTTAATGGTAATATTCTAATTTCAGTTCTTGATGGTGATATTTCGTGTACCCACACTTTTGTTAATTCATTATCACTACCTACTTTATTTCTAACAAAGTTAACGTTAACTTTTAGAATTCCATTTGTAAACCCTAAATCATTTAGTAACTTTTCAATATCAATTGCCAATTCTTTTTGTCCACCTTTATTTGTAAGGCTATACATATAGTTTTTAATATCGCCAGTTTTAATATAAGCAACATTATTTCCACTTTTTTGAGGTAATAAGTTATTATTAATATCATAAACAGAAACTTCCATTACATCATACTTACAATCACCAAAATCGGTATCTTCTATTTGATTTTGACTTACAATAAATAAATCTTCAGTTTGCAAAAATTGTCCAGCATTTTCTGAATTATTATTTATATTATCTATATTTGTATATTTTTTAATACTCATAATATGTTAGTATGAATCTGGGTGATATTTACCAAAGCCGGCGGTGTATTCTTTTGATTTAGCAGTTCCATCAGAACGTGTTATTGTTACTTTTAATGAACCATCTTTATATTCCGCAGAATGTGATTTACCATTAAACAATCCTCCTTTTTTACGAGAATCTAAATCATTAACTGCTCCTATATTTAGTGTAAATTCTATATCTTTTTGCCCACCAGCTTCTATATTAAAACTTTTTGTAGGTATTTTATAAAATTCTCTATCTTTTGGATTTTTATTTGTAATTGATACAGATATCGGTTGTTTATCGTTATTAGTTACTGATAATGTACTTCCATTTTTCCATTGCTGTGCACCTGTTGCACTGAATCTAGCAAATAAATCCAATGCATTTGAATCTTCTTTTGGTCCTAACTTAACAATGGCTACTTCATTAACAACATCTGCTCCAGCTGCCATAGCTTGTGCTTGTGTTCCTTGTACAATTGCTTGTTGATTTTGTACTGCTCCTAATTGGGATTGTAATCCTTCTATAATTGAATTCAATGAATCAATTTGCTTAATCAATGCCTGTATTTGTGCTTTAAAACCGGTATTTTGGGATTGTAATGATGCTCTAAGAATACTTTCTTCTACTGATTTTTGTAATGAGTTTTGTATTTGTAAAGCAAAATCATCAATGGTTTGTACTAATGTATTTAGTTGATTAACTAATGCATCGTTTGTTTGTTCAATTGCCAATCTATTATTTATTTCAGATTGTACTTGTGATTCTAAATCTGATATAGTTGAGTTTAAATTAGATACTTCTACATTTAAATCAGCCACTTGTTTTCTTAAATCTTCATTTTGAAGTACTTCTTCATCATATAATGGTTTAGGAACTAAATTTAAATTTTTAGTAGGAATATCTGGTCTAAGTTCTCTAACATTTACATCAATAGCTTTTAATAATTCAATTTCATCATATTTTGGCTTAACTAATTCTTTAAATACTAAAGATGATGCAATATTATTTTCATTAACTACCGTAACACCATATTGATTTTTGGCAATAGCTTGAGAGCCAGAGATAGATAATATTGATTCTAAATCTGATTTTCTTTTTTCTTCTAATTTTTGTGCAATTGCCTCTAATGCTGTCATTTTATTCTATTTCAAAAATTAATTTATCATCTATAATAGTAGATATACCACTTTCGATAATTTTAATTTTTAATTTATAAGTTCTATTAATCGGTAATGAGTTTAAACTCATATTAAAATAATTTGATGTAGAATCACAACTTATTTGTGTATATTGACCAAATGGATATATTACCTCTCCTGTTTTATAATCTTCTAATTGATAATATGATGAACCGGATGGTAAATATTTATTTTGGTCATATGCAAATGAACCTGTTCCAAATGTTTTCAATGGATACATATCTCTACCCTTAACTCTTACCTTAATGGTTTCGTTTGCCGGATATGTTGATTTCAAATTAGTTAAAACTACTTTATATCCTTCTTGTGCTGAACCCGTTACTGATGTTAAACTTCCTGTTACGAATAAACTATCATTCGAAACTACTTCTAATTTAGGCTCATATATTGTATTTGTTTCTTTAGAAAAGAATTTTAATACACCATAATCCAATTCGTTATTTTCTGCAGTTAAACTATGATGCAATATAAATCCATTATTTGATATAGAACCACTTAACCATAAATTAACTATACCCGTCACATTCATTCTAATATCAGCATCTTCATAACTATAAGATTGAGATGCCATAGATGCAGTGTACCAAGTACCACCACCACCATTTGAAATTGAACCGGTATCAGAACCACTTGCATATGAATTTGGTGTTACAACATAATCCATCCATTTATCAATTCCATTTTTATAGTACCAACTAACTCCATTTGATGTTATATTATCAAATTTAGTGCCAGTTCCCATATTCCAACTTTGAGAAACTGCATTAGCATGAATTGTGTATTCTAATGGAATTTCTTCCGCTTGGGATGATTTTAAGTTTAAATAAATAATAGAACCACTTGGGATTCCCATATTAGCTACATCGAATTTAATTAAAGTTCTTGCTATATCTTTCGAAGAACCATAATAAAGTTTACCTACTTCTAATATCTCATCTCTACCTGCGTTTTGTTCAGGTTGTTGAAGATATATACTTGCGTCAAATGACGATGTGAATAATTTATGCATATTATAGAGCTCTTCCTTTTATGTCTTTATTAGGATATTTTACTTCGAAGATACAAGGGTCTAAAGAAGGGTAGACAATCTTTCCTTTAGTTGCTTCATCTATATTGTATCTATTTGGTGAATAATTACCATCACCACCACATAGGTTTGAAATCTTTACAGATGGTACACTCATTACTCCATCTACATTTGCTAATATTAATTCTATTTCTGAAATGTTAATTGGTTTATTGAATGTCCAATTATCTATATTGAAATAATCTTGTATTTGTGATAAACAATTGGTAACTACTTCTCTTTTATTGTAATTGGAATAACATATAACTTCAAAATCTAATCCTATATTTACAATAAATCCATCTATAAGATTAACTGCATCAGTCATCATTCGGTATTCTCCTAAATAGGTTTTAAGATTTTGCTTAATAGCCTGATTTAATTGTGTTAATTTCTTATTAACATCATATCCTAATACATACATATTAATTGCAAATGGATTATTAACTTCAGCTATTGCTGTTTTCTTTTGTGTTAGGTATTTTACTAATTCGGTTTGTATTTCTAACTTAGTTTTACCCTGTAATTCTTCTACTATACCCACAAATTCTGCAATATTATTTGGAGATGCTAAAATAGATGCAGGAGAATTATTATCAATTTCACCATCTGCACTAACATATACTTTTGCAACACTACCATATCTTTCAGACATTGATAATGCTCTTACCATATAATCTTGTTTAGTTACTGCTCTATTTTGAGAACCAAACATTGCTAATGCGTTTTGTCTAATTTCTTCTATTGATTCTGCGCCCCTTCCTCCAACTGCTGCTTCTAAATTTTCAACTGCAATTGTTCCCTTTATTGTGTTATAAAGATTACGTGCTTCATCGGTACTAAATGATAACAAATCTTCTTCAAATTCAATTTTACGAATTGAAACTAAATCACCTTGATTTATATTGGATGCGACTCCGCCACCAACTAAATATTTTACAGTTAAACTGGTATTAGTTGGAACTATACCAAATGTGTTTGTTTTTAAAAAATTAGATGGGTCAATTCCTTGATTTAATCTGTTTATAGAGTTTGCTAACCCCAATCCTACATTTTTAGGATTTGGTAATATTTGCTCATCCGGCATTGAAACATCGCCACTACCAAATTGTAATGAAATAGTATTATCTGAATTAACTTTTGTAGAAAATCTATATGGTACTTTTTGTACTTCTAAAATATATGGAACTGAAACTGAATTATTTAAATCTCCACCATTTACTTCAGTATTGGGTTGTTCTACAAATACACTTTCTTGTCCTAAATATGGAACTTCATACCACTTTGTACCATTAATAGATGTTACATTTGTTATTTGTATAATATTTGTATCATCTAAATTTGTAACAGGATATTCCTCATATGCACCAAATGAAATAGTAGTTTCCACTTCTCTTCCAGAAATTGCTTTTGCTTTTTTACTAATTAAATATTGTAATGGTACACCATTCGCATCCCTCTCATATACATCAATTTCTCTATCCGTTTCATTTGCAAAATCAACTCCGTCTGTTGTTATAAATGTTATAGAACTATTCGTTGATGATTCTATTTCCATACCATCTTTTATTTTAAGATAATATGTTGAATCTGGCTCATAGTTGGGTGCTCCTTTTGCGGGAACTAATTGATATAATGTTACAGTTGTAATAGCAGGAGATGTAACTTTTGGTTTATATCCCATAGATTGTGCCAATGCTAAAACGTTCTTACGTTCGGTAGCATGTGCTAACATTGATTCTTTTAATTGAGTATCTTGATAGAACGCAAGTACATCTCCCAAAGCTGCGGCCTGTTCAATAAATACCATACCAGGAGATGCTTCATTAAAATCCGAATATACATTTGGAAAATACGTTTTGGTATAGTCAATAAGATTTTTTTTGAAAGAATCGAAATCCTTCCCTAAATAATTTAAAGTTCTTTTATTTCCAAAAGTTTTTTTAATAGGATTTATTGCCATTATTAATTATTTACAGTTATTTGTACTGATTCTGAAAGATTTGGATTTGAAACTAATGAAAATTTAATATCCAAAGCTATTCTATTATTATCTATATCATTTTCATCGTAATCAAATACAATAGTATCTATATTTAAATATGATAACCAAATAGATACTGCTTCAATGATTGAATTTTCTATATATGTTTCTATTACATTCCCATCTAATGGTTCAAATAATGCTTTCCATACATCACATCCATAATTGGGTTGCATTAATCTTTCTCCCTTTTTAGTTAGTATTAAATTGATTAAATTATCTTTAGCTTGAGATAAAGTAGTATAATTTACCGCAAAGACACCATTTGAATCGGAACTTCTATTTATTCCAATTCCTAATACCTTATAATTATTATCAACTAAATCGGTTACATTTACTTTACCAAGCTCTATTGCCATTATTTAAATCTCTTTACTAATTCTGAATAATCTCTTGTTAATGCCTTTATGGTAGCATCTTGTAGTCCATCGCCCGTTGATTCAAAGTTTGGAGTATTAGATGGTATATCCATATCTCTATAATCCAACGTTTCCCACTCACTCTCATCAACCCTTAATTCGGGCTTAATCATATCTAATACACTTCCAACCGATTGAGCGCCTTCTTTACGTTGCTCTGATGTAAATGGTTGTGTCATATTAAGAATCTCATTAATCATTGGGTCTTTTGTAAATTCCTTTTTGATTTGAGGTCTTTGTTGTTGTAGAATTGGTTGTTGTTTTTTAACATTCGGAGTTGTACTTTCCGAAACCTCTCTTAATGTAGGAGATGTAGTTTTTCTTTGGGAGTTTAATGTAACCGCACCAGATTTAATTAACTTAGCTAATTCTTCTTTAACTTGTTGTTTTACTTCATTTTTAACAACCTCCTTAATTAAACCTACTAATAATTTTGAATCCATAGTAATTTGTGTATGTTTATAATAAATATTGAAAGAATAAATTTAATACAATTGTATTATCCAATGATTTTATACCCAGTCCAATTTAGTATAGCCGGAGCTGGTGGAGCGGGTGGTGGATATTGTGCCATAACCGACATTATACCACTAACACCCATTAAATGCGTTTTAGCCACATTAATAAATGGATTAATCATTATATTAGTCTGAAATGAAAACTTTATAGTTGGTGGTATAAAAAATATATTTGGAATATTGGGTATTTTATCTTTAATCAAATCATAAGCCATTGCCAGTAATTCTTCTTTGGTTGGGATAGCATCTTCTATCATTTTCTTCAATTCTTCCTTTGTTGGTATTTTTGGAATACTAATACCAGGTAGTGATATATCTGGCACCAAGCCATTAATAGTATCCTTTATATATTTTTTAATTTGAGCAGGAGTTGGTTTTGGTGATGGAATACTATTTGATAATGCTACCGCCGTTTGTATAGCTGATTGAATTGGTGCAAGTATTGCTTCTTCAATGGCAGCCATTAATTGTTTTTTTATTTCTTCAACGGCTACATCTAATAATTTATTTTTAGCTTTTTCTATAATTTCTTTTTTCTTTGGAAATTCTGGAAATGGGAATTTAATTGCTTTCTTTAATTGAGAACCAATAGATGGCTTTTTCTTCTTAGCTGTTTTTAATTTTTGAAATATATCTTTAGCTGCTTTTACGATGGGATGGTTTGATATTTTAATATCCAATGGTTCGTTTTTTAATATCTTTTGAAGTGTTTCGTAAACATTTAATTCACCAAATGGTGGTATATTAATTGTTGCCGATTTCAATGCATCCTCTAATGCTTTAAGAGCTTCTACTTCAGCTTTATTTTTAGCAGCAGATGCGATTAACATTATTGGATTAGGTCCAATATTCATAATTGCGCCGGGTGCAGGTGGCGTTGAAGGCCACCCTCCTGGTTTTAATAGTGGATTTGGAATTGGAGCCATTTCTGCTCCCATCCAATATGCATCAAATGCAGATGGATATATTTCTTGTAATATGTTAAAATTTTCACCATCCGAATCTTGTCCTTTTTTAAGTGCCCGTTTAATAACATCAGCCATTCCACTAACGTTACCATTCATAACAGGAACTCCATATATCATATCACCACCTCGTTTTATACATCTATCATATTCAGTTGCGTAGAAATCGGCAAATGAATCCATATCCTTTGAAAATTGGAAGGATACCATAGATTTTAAAACGTTTATTCTGAATAGTGTCCAAGACATTATGATTTACTTAAATAGTTTTTAGCGGATAACATTGTATTTAGTTTTCCTTTTATAGCTTTAAAAGCCGCTACATTTGTGGGACCGGGTGAAGTTGGTCCAACGGGAGTTGCATATATTTGCTTTGTTATTTCATCTATAAGTTCTCCCATTAATTTAACTAACTCACCACCCAATACCATCTTTTGTACATCTGCACCAGCTGCACCTTCTCCTTTATTTTTTCCTAAATATATTTTACCATTTTCTGAATTTAAAAAGATTTGGTTTGAGCCGGCGGAATGTATTGTTACACTCTTATTGGTATGTAAATAAATATCCTTTTCAGCATCTACCGAATATTGTCCATCGGTTATTACACCAGTATTTCCCTTACCAAATATTATAAATTCCTTAGCTTTTGCAGATAGTATTATTCTATCTGAATTTACAAATAGTTGGTCTCCACTTAAATCTTTAGAATTTGGATAATCTTTAAATCCTTTTTTTTCTTTTTTAACTTCTTCTTTAAATGGAACTTTAACTTTATTTGAAGTTATATAAATTGATGTGCCATCTTTATTAATATCTTCTTCTATTAACTCACCAATTTTTTTAGAATCTAATTCTGGGTTTTGTTTATTACGAATGAATATGCCAGGAGATGAAGTTTTACCATCTTCTGTTAAATGAAATTCACTAAAACGAATAGTATTACCAACTCTACCACTTATGATAGTATCGCCTTGCTTTGGTTTTAAGAATTTAATTTTTTCATTTACTTTATAATCAGATTTACTATTGTCTGTATTGGTTGTATTTGTTGCTCCTCCTGAATCTTTAGTTTCTCTAAGATTCTTACCACCTTCAGTAGAAGATTGTGGTTTAGTATTATCCGTAGGTTTTAATTGTGTATATGTAACGTAATCTCTTCTATAATTCGAATATGGTGTTACTGAATATGGTAACCAAAATACATTAGATTTATCTATTTCTAATACCACCACAGTTTCTCCTTTAATTGGCATTGTGAAATTATTCTTATCAAATGGATAAGCATAATATTCGGTAGTCATATCTGGATATATAAAAGTTATAGCTCCATACATTCTAGCATCTTTATCCGAAAAATCTTTATTTTTATTATAAACAGATACAAAATCAGCATCTTCGCCGGTTTCGTTTTTATTAAATTCAACATCTACCGGAAATACTTTATCTACTGTTGCTAAATATGATTTTATTTCGCTCATTAAATTTTAGATTTAATTTCATCCAATTCTATTTGAATATCAACCAATTTTTCTTCGTTCTTTTTATCAATTTCATTGACTGTATCTTCTAAATCATTCAATAATTGACTCTTTTCACTTTCACTCAACCAACCATCTTCACCGATGCCTTTAGCTTCGGCTGATGCTAATCTTTGTGCAATTGTTGCAAGTTTAATTAGGTGGTCATCGTTTTTAACGGATGTATCAATTAAATCTCTTATAATTGGAGCAAGTACAGTTGCTTCTCCTACATTTTTAATCAACTTACGAAGAGATTCAATCATCTCTGAAATATTCTTCTTCTTACTTTGTTGATTATCGTATATATCTTTGAATAGTGATGATAAATTTTTACCATCAAATAATTTAAATTCTGCGCTCATATTGTTCGTTTATGTACTAATAATTATTTACTTATTAAATAATTACCCAATACTAAATAATCCATATCACAATTAAGGAATGTCCAAATTGCTTTTTGTGGGTCATTTGTCATAGTATGTCCTCTTAGGTTAAAAGAAGTATTTAATAATATAGGAGTACCACTTATCTTTTCAAATTCCTTTAATAAATTATAATATAGTGGGTTTGATTCTTGTCTTACAGTTTGAATTCTAGCCGAACCATCTATGTGTGTTACTGATGGTATTGATTTATAATCAGTAACTTTAACCACTTGATTCATATAAGGAACTTCTGATTCAGATGTAAAGTATTTTTCATAATCTTCAATTGTTACTGATGGAGCAAATGGTCTAAACATCTCTCTCTTTTTAACAACCTTATTAATTCTATCCCTAACATCCGATAGATGTGGATTAGCTAATATAGAACGATTTCCCAATGCTCTTGCACCAAATTCAGTTCTACCTTGAAACCAACCAACTATATTACCATCATTAATTAATTTTGCAACTTCGCTACATAACATACTACTTGATTCGTAATACATTTCATTTAATCTATTATCTTTATTTCTATTTTTTAGAATAATATCAGTTATTTCTTTATTATTCCATTCAGGTCCTAAATATGGAGATTGGTTATCACCTTCTATTACTTTTGGATTATCTAATATATTATGCCAATGATATAAACAAGCTCCAATTGCAGAACCGGCATCAGATGGTGCAAATGGTATCCATAAATTGTTAACTGCTGTATGTTTTTGTATTTTACCATTAGCAGTTCCATTATAAGCAGAACCACCACCTAATACTAAATTAGCCGTATCAGCTTGTTGCATACAATTATTTACAAAGAAGTAAAAACAACTCTCATACCATTTTTGTAAAGCTGCTGC
>Ga0102923_1000196_pt1 | contig 16382 bp, 7 predicted proteins | sample Colrivmeta156902_FD_78206 | JGI IMG/M metagenome (GOLD analysis project Ga0102923, IMG submission 78206) | Estuarine microbial communities from the Columbia River estuary - metaG 1569-02 | ecosystem: Environmental > Aquatic > Marine > Intertidal zone > Estuary | place: USA: Columbia River Estuary...
ATGCCGACCGCGGCTCAGCCCTACGCGTACCACCCCTCCAAGTCATCGGCGCAATCGAAGCCGGCTCCGTCTCAATCCCAGGGGGCACCGCCGAAGTCGGCGAGCGCCGCTTCAATATCGAGACGTCCGGTGCCTACCGCTCCCTCGACGACATCCGCCGCACGCCCATCGCCGGGTCCGGCACCGCCGTCGTTCGCCTTGGCGATATAGCCGAAGTTTCTTGGGAAAACGAATCCAACGAATACTTCGGCCGTTTCAACGGTCAGCGTGCCGTCTTCGTCTCCGTCACCTCCAGCGGTACGGTCAACCTGTTCGATGTCCGCGATCGCGTCATTGCCGAGATAGACCAACTGCGGGCCACCTTGCCCGCCGATGTAAGAATCGAAACCGCCTTCGATCAGACCAACAATATTCGCAGCCGGATCGCCCAACTCGAAACCGACTTCCTAATAGCATTTGCCCTAGTGCTCGTGACAGTTTTCCCGCTCGGCTTCCGCGCCTCTCTGCTGGTCCTCATCTCCATCCCGCTCTCCCTTGCGATGGGAATACTCGCCCTGCACCTGATGGGCCACAGCCTAAATCAACTCTCCATCGTCGGCTTCGTCATCGCCCTCGGTCTCCTAGTCGATGACTCCATCGTTGTCGTCGAAAATATCGCCCGTTTTCGCCGCATGGGCTATGAGCCGGTGCAGGCTGCCCTAAAAGCGACGAATCAGATTGCGGTAGCCGTCGTCGGAACCACCGCTGCGCTCCTTTTCGCTTTCTTCCCGCTCCTCAATCTCCCCGGCGCCCCCGGTCAGTTCATTTTCCCGATGCCGCTAGCAGTCGTTTCCACAGTCCTGGCGTCGATGTTCGTTTCGCTCACCATTATCCCACTCCTCGCCAGTCGCCTCCTCAAGGGCGATGAGCCCGAACACGGCAACGTTGTGCTCCGCTCCCTCGACCGCGCCATTCAGGTTTCCTACCGCCCTTTCCTGCACTTTTGCATGAAGTACCGCATGCTTACCCTCATACTTGCCGCCGCGCTAACGGCCCTCGTCCCTCTCGTGGTGAAGCACATCGGTTTTAGCCTCTTCCCCAAGGCCGGTATTCCGCAGTTTCTTGTAGAGATTGAGGCTGAAGAGGGCGCCAGCCTTGCCGCCACCGATGCCATAGTCAGGCAGGTCGAGACCATCCTCGCCGCAACCCCTAGCGTCGAAAGCTACTCCGCTAACATCGGACGCGGGAATCCCCAAATTTACTACAACTGGCTCGGTAAGCGCCAGAAATCAAACGTCGGCGCCGTCCTCGTCTCCCTCAAAAAGTTCGACGGCAAGACCAGCCCCGCCGTGATCGAGAAGCTCCGCCAGGCCTTCAATCAGATAACCGGTGCCCGCATCGACCTGGTCGAATTTGAAAACGGCCCAGGTGCCGACGCACCCGTCGCCGTCCGCTTAATCGGCGAAGATCTGGAACAGATGGCGGAAATGGCCAATAAAGTAACCCAGCTACTAAGGGCCCATCCCGGCACCGAAAACGTCGCCAACCCCATGTCTGCCCTCCGTATGGATTTCAAAGTAGTCGTCAATGAGGAGGCCGCCGCCTTCCTTGGTGTCACCCGCCTCAATATCGACCGCACCGTCCGCCTCGCTTTTGCCGGCCTCAACGTAACACGCTTCCGCGATACCAACGGCGAGGAATTCAATCTCCAGATTTCCCTCCCCCGCGGCGATCGCGCCACGCTCGAAAATTGGAGCAAGATCACGGTACCCGCGGCCACCGGAGCGTACGTACCGATCGACCAGGTAGCCCGCCTCGAATTCGCCTCAGTGCTCCCCGACATAGAACGCTTTAACCGAGAACGCTCAACCCTAATTCGTTCTCAAGTCCGCGCCGGTTATAACGTTGGCAAGGTCACAGCCGCCATCTCCGATGAACTACAAAAACTAAGTTGGCCCGCCGGTCTTCGCTGGAAGCTTTCCGGCGAGGTCGAAAGCAAAGAAGATAGCTTCGGCGGTGTGGGTAAGGTTCTTCTTATCGCCGCGTTTGGAATCTTCGCCATCCTCGTACTCGAGTTCGGCAGCTTTCGCGGCACGCTTATCGTCGCCTCGGTCGTCCCGCTTGGCCTCATCGGCGGCGTCACCGCCCTCTGGCTCACCGGCTACTCGCTCTCGTTCACCGGAGCAATTGGCTTCATCGCCCTTGTCGGCATGGAAATTAAGAACTCCATCCTCCTCGTCGACTTCACCAACCAACTCCGCCAGCAGGGCGTTCCGCTCCACACCGCTATTGAGCAGGCCGGTGAGACGCGCTTCCTTCCGATCGTCCTGACCACCGTAACCGCACTTGGGGCGCTCCTCCCGCTCGCCATGCAAGGCAGCGGACTCTACTCGCCGCTCGCGATCGTGATCATCGGCGGCCTCATCAGCTCGCTCATCCTCTCCCGAGTAGTAACGCCCGTCATGTATTCTCTCCTTCCCCCGAAGATCGAGTGCACCGACGGAAAGCCGACCGCCGCCAGCCATTAACGATTAACGTTATTCCCGGATTCTTGTGGGTCAGAAGTTTCCGGCTACGGTTTTATTCGCGCTGTAAGTTGCAGCTTACCCCGCGACTCGGGACCTCGGTACCGCACGCATGGAGATTACCTCAGCTTTTTTTAAAGCTCGGAAAGCAGCATCCTTCTAGCCTGGCAATAAAACCGGACCCAACGGTCTTCGATCGGGTCCTCGATGGCAAGAACGCCAAAGAATTGGCTCGGGCGGCCATGCGCCTCGGGATGACACGCGCTTCGCGCTCGCTCACGTCCTATAAGTTTTTGCCACGATGGTCTTAGCGCAACCGAAGAATCGCATGCATTGGCGCAACCTCGAAGCTGGTTTGCCGTCGCGTTCCAGCGGGGCGTAATTGATGAAAACCAATCGCCGTTGGGCCTGGAGCAGTACACCCCATTCGCTGTCTGTATGGTGAAACACCCGTCAAGTTGCAGGCAGAGGTAGAACTCTAGATCCTCTCGCGTTACAACTACCGTCATACCTTTGCAGTTGACCCGTGCGAACACGATCCTATTGCACGACCCAATACCGCGGGCGAGTATTTACACGTCCGAAAGACAACACTGCGACGCAAATGCCCTTGATCCATCGGATAGCCACAACTTCCAAACCGACAGCCACTAGCCACGGACTTTCCGAATGACCGAAGACATGAAACCAAAGCAAACCACCCTTATCCTGGGCGGCTCGAATGGAACGAAAACCCTAGTATCTATTCTAGGCGATAAATCCAACCCAGAAAACGACGGACATGTTATCAGGGTGGTTTCGCGCTCCCCCGAAACTTTTCTGGATACAAACTCAAAACCAATCCTATGGACATGTAATGAACAAAAGGCTTTTTCGAATTTAGCCCCATTCGACTTTTTTCCGAAGAGTTGGAGATCCCACGCAGGAAGGCCCGATGGTGTATTCGGGTACAGTGAATTGGAAGCTGCTCTGACCGGGATCGGCGCTCAAGATGATGGTGAAGCAGCAGATGTATGCTTGTTGTGCTGTCCGGTCCACGCCCATCTGCAAATTTTACGAAAGATTGCCAGGGCATTGTACGATTTGAATGCAAGGGAACTTTTGACTTCAGATAAGCCGTTGCTGATAGGAACTCTATATGCGGGTGGCGGCTTTGATTGGATGAGTAGGATTGCCTTCTGTGTGGAGAAGCCGGTTGGCTTCAAAGGCTGGTCACGACCGCTTGCGTTGTTTGGACTGCGATCGTTTCCGTATCTTTGTAAGAGCATGGAACCCGGAAAAGTTACTTTATATGGAAGGTTCCCTCAAATCCAGACAGCTGTAACTCCATGCACACCTTATACTAGATATATCGTCAAGGCTCTGCTGGGCAGGGTACTTCAATGCTCTCAGACTAAGATACAAATTGATTTTCTCGGTATTTCATCCACGAACTCTAATGGCGGGGATGGAAGCGGTCAGATAGCAGACCTCTCGTATAATCATTTCTTGGCCGCTGATAGGGCCACTGCTTTACCGCGCCCGCGCCCGAGTACAGCGGATCTTGCTGACCCCCACTGTTCACTTGGGTTTTTGGGCTGCACCCTCAACTCCACGAATCAACTTTTACATCCCACTATCATTTACGAATTATTCAAAGAAGGGTTTGCAAGTTGGCCTAACGACGGATCCCGCCCCCCTCTACCCCGTTTCTATGCCGATGGTGCAACGCCCGCCGTGGGTAGATTAATAACCGAAATAGGAGCTATCGAATGCTACCCCATTCTTTACACGCTCGATGCGTTACTATCACCCGATGGCACGCAGCCTATATCATGCTGCCATGGAGGGGAACCAGTAGGCAGATTCCTCCTCACTGTCGCAGGTAACTCACCTAAAAAACTCGCACAACGTTCCCGCATGACGGACTGCATCGCTTTTAAGGAACACAGGCAAAGCGCCGACATAGAAATCTGTAGACCTAAATTTAATTTTCGGCCGCTCTTTGAATTCATGCTCTACTTTGGCTTAAGTCGCAACGCACGACTGGGCTCCGTCCTAAGCCCGGCCTACCGCGATCCCAACGATCCCGCCAAGATCTTACCCAACACCAAAACGAGATTTTTCATCGACGATGTACCGCATGGTTTATGTATTATTTTGGGCATTGCTGAATTACTGGGGCTCGATTTGGAAAAACATACCCCTGAAACATTGAGATTGGTGAGAAAGCTACAGTCTTGGATGGGTAAACAATATGTCCTCCCCGAAAAGAACCCTTATCTCAGAGTGGTTGCCGACGCGAAGGATTTGAAAGAGACCTCATCGCCACAGGCCTTTGGAGTCTACAGTATTGATGATCTCAAGACCTTTTTGAGCATGAGTCCTTTCGGTTTGAATAAAAAGTCCGTTATGGAGGATAGGGTTAGAAGCAGTCCTATGGTTGGTCTTGACGCTTTCACGCATTCAAAGATCTAAGGTCATTTTTAACATTTATGCCGGCTTTCCCGTCGGCATCGCGCCGCGGCGTTTGAAATTCTCGCCATCCCGGTCGATCCCGTTGCGCGCGGCGGTAGGGGGCGACTGCAAGGGACAGGACCTCTTGGCGCCCCAATCTTACTGTTTGTAATTCGCCGCTTCTGCGGCGGACATAGTGCACCTTGCGCGCAGTCGCTGAACGAGCAGTGCGGTGACCAAGATGCAATTGAGGATGAGCCAACCGTGCGCTAACGGGGTGCCCTGCAGCAGTAACCGGTCCTCAGGGTGCATCCAATCCGGGTAAAGGTGTTCGGACAAATGGGGAAAAAATGAATCCTGCAGCACGAGGAGATAAAGCGTATAGAGCCGCCAAGTGACGTAATTTTGGCTGTCACGCTCCGCGGCACACAGAAAGGAGGCCAACGCGAGGACAATCAGGGCGCCGGCAGTCGCATTTTCAAAGGAAGGGTGGAACCAGAAAAAGCGCGCAAGGCTCATGACATACGCGACCTGCCAGAGTGGGTTGCGGAATCCAAACTGGCATTTCGCGCCGCGCTGCGACCATTTCAATGGGACGCAGAATCCCACGATGGCTATCGCCACGCCGTTGAGCGGATTTGGACCTTGCAATTCGAATAGCCCGACTTCCAGCACATTCAAAATGAGTACGTAGGGCAGAGCAGCCACAAGGAAGCGCGAGAAACGATGGCCCGGTTGGTCACGCAAGAAGGCCCATAGGAACGCGGGGACCACGATGGAATATCGCTTCACCCAAGTTAACCAACTATACCAGTCCGAGGTTACACTGAGGAGGGGAAACAATATCAACATGAGGCCCGTAAACCAAACGGCCGGACGCACGAAGCGGCGTAGACCGTAGGCCAGGAGTAAATTGGTCGTAACAAATATCGCTACGGCTAGCGGGAAGGAGGGGGCCACTAAGCATTTGCATTGCGAACCTGATGCGGGCTGCAAATAAAATCCCAAGCCAGCGCAGGAAGTCGGTACGCGGTCACGCGAAAGCGGGGCCGTCCCCAAAGGGGTCAGGGCGTTGATTGTTTAAACCGCCGCGTCCCAAACAATCAACGCCCTGACCCAATGACGCTTACCGAAACATCCCGCGGATCCGAATCGGGTCGCGCTTCAGGTCGTGAAGAACCGCGCGACTTTGCGGACGGCGGCGCCGACCTCGCGCACGTGGGCTTCGTCCATGGATTCGTTGAGTGGGCATTGTACGCCCGTGGCGAGGATCGCCTCCGCCTCCGGACACCGCACGCGCGCGTAATCCATCTCCGTCATGCCCGTCTCCTTGATCGGCCAGCGGCCGGCGAAGAACGCATGCTCCCGGAAGACCTTGGTGCCGTAGATCGGCACGGGAATGTAGCCGGCGGAGGCCGAGGCGCCCTCCGCCCGCAGGGCTTCGACAAACTCCGCGCGCGAGCATTTCAGGCGCTCGAGCCGCAGGCGGAAATAGAAGAACCAGAATGTGCCGCGATCGTCCGCGGGCAGCGCAGGGGGGATCACGGAGGGCAATCCGGAGATCGCCTCGATGAAAACGCGACCGAGAGCGGCACGCTTGGCCGCGATCGCCTCGAGCCGCTCCAGCTGCGCCGCACCGAAAGCCGCCTGCAACTCGCTCAGGCGGTAGTTGCTCGCCAGCACCGCGGTCTGATCCCAGGTGAAGCCCGCGGTCCCGCGGTCAAAGCCTTTGTCTCCGAATTTCTGCAGCGCCGGCCCGAGGCGCGAATCGCTCGAGGCGACCACCCCGCCGTCGCCGGCGCCGATGTGCTTCGAGTTCATCAGCGAAAAGCAGGCCACGTGACCGATCGTGCCCACGGGTCGGCCGCGGTATCGCGCGCCCCACGCCTGCGCGCAGTCCTCGATGAGCACCAGCCGGTGCCGGTCGGCGATAGCTCGGAGCGCGTCGAGATCGCAGGGCGTCCCGGCAAGGTGCACGGCTATGATCGCTTTGGTGCGCGGTGTGATCGCCCGTTCCACCGCCGCCGGCTCGAGGTTGTAGGTTGACGCCCCGAGGTCCGCGAAGACCGGGACCGCCTGCTGGAAGAGAATCCCCGTCACTGTGCCGAAATCGGTGACCGGTGACGTGATGACCTCATCGCCCGGCCCGACGCCCGTCGCCGCCACCGCGATATGGAGCGCGGCGGTGCCCGAGGAGCATGTCATCACATAGTCGCGCGGGCAGTGGCGCTTGAAGCGCTCGATGAAGAGCGCGGTCTGCTGATTCACCCCCTTGCCCAGCCAATAAAAAATGGATGCCTGCGCGATGGCTTCGGCCACCTGCTTCTGCTCGCGCCCATCCCAGCGCAACCATGCCCCCGGCCTGGTGCGCACCACCTTCGGCCCTCCGAGTTTCGCCAGTTGCCCACCGTCGGCCCCCGCTTTGGCGTCTGCTGCGCGCGAGCTCCGGGGGAGCCGGGCGGCCAACCAAGCCGCCGCGCTGGTCGTGAAGAGCCTCCGTCGCGAAATGGGGTAGGGCACCGCCGGAGTGGGCATCGGCTACGAATGACGGTGGAACGGCAGGGCGAAGTAAAGTGCGCAGCAGGGCAGAGCCCGCTGTTGAACCGCGCCACCTGCGCGATGTTACCGTTCTTAGCGATCAATCCAAATGCTCCAACCCAAGCTTGCGTGACCGGCAGCTCGCAGACCATCACCCTCGCCCTTACCCGCCGCGATGGCGCGGCGGGGCTTTCCCTCGTTCCGCCCGCCGGCCGTACTCCCAACCGCCCTGCCCTTTCCTCCACATGCTCAAGCTGCTCCCCTCGATCCTCCTGCTCTCCGTCGGTTTTTCGCGCGCATTGGCCGCGCACGATGTCGTCGTCTACGGTGACACACTCGCCGGCATCAGCGCGGCGATCCAGGCGACGCGGATGAACAAAACCGTGCTGCTGCTTTCTCCGACGGCCCACCTCGGGGGAGTCGCGACTTCTGGTCTCACCGCGACCGACATGAACCGCAGCACATCGATCGGCGGAATCGCGCGGGAGTTTTACCAGGAAATCTACACCCACTACCTCCAAACTTCGGCGTGGCGCGTCCAGACGCGGGACGAGTTCTTCGAGCTGTCGAAAAAACGCACCTACACCGGTAAGAACGACTCGCTGCGCATGCAATGGGTCTACGAGTCCCACGTCGCCGAAAGGATTCTCGGAGCCATGCTGAGCAAGGCCGGCGTCGAGGTCTTGCGCCGGAAGCGGATCGCCGAAATGCCCGCGGCTGTCGAGTTGCGGGACGGGCGGATAGTCGCGCTGAGAACCGAGGACGGGGCGCGTCACGCTGGCCGGGTGTTTGTCGATGCCTCCTACGAGGGCGACCTGATGGCGCGCGCGGGCGTCAGTCATATCGTCGGACGCGAGGCCAACCGGGACTTTGGTGAGACGATCAACGGCATCCGGCTGGCTGGAGTGATCGGCGCCGGGGAAAAGTCGATCGACCCTTACGTGCGTCCCGGCGACCCGACCTCGGGAGTTCTGCCCTTCATCGACGCCAAGCTCTGGGGCCAACCGGGCGACGGGGACTCACGCACGCAGGCGTACTGCTACCGCATGACGCTCACGAACGATCCCGCGAACCGTCTGCCGATCGAGAAGCCCTCCGGCTTCAACCCGCTCTGGCACGAGGTCCTTGTGCGCACCCTGCAACTGGCGCCCGACACTCCTCTGCAAAAGATCATCAGCCTTACGCCGATGCCAAACCGGAAGACCGACACCAACCAGGTGAACCTCATCGGCGGCAATCGTGATTACCAGACCGCCAGCCACCGTGAGCGTGAGCGGCGGGACCGGATGCATCGCGACTTCGCGGTCGGCATGCTCTGGGTGCTGGCGAACGACGAGCGCGTCCCGGCGGCGATCCGCGAAGAGATGAAGCCGTGGGGCTGGCCCAAGGACGAGTTCACGGACAACGGCAATTTCCCCCACCAACTTTACATCCGCGAGGCGCGGCGGATGCGAGGCGCGTTCCTCATGAAGGAGGAAAATCTCCGCCGGGAGGGACGCGTTGATGCGGGCCACCCGGTGGCGATCGGCTCCTACATGCTCGATTCGCACGTCGTCTCGCGGGTGGTGGACGCTGACGGGCGGCTCCGCAACGAGGGCTCGCACCTCGAGTCCCGCACTATCCGGCCGTACGGCATCAGCTATTACTCCCTGGTCCCGCGACGGGAGGAGTGCCGGAACCTCCTCGTTCCCGTGTGCCTCTCGGCCACCCATGTCGCCTACACTTCCATCCGCATGGAGCCCGTCTACATGGCCCTCGGGCAAGCGGCGGGTGCCGCCGCGGCCCTCGCCCTTGAGGCCGACGGGGCGGTGCAGGATGTCCCGTATCCGGAACTATACGACCTTTTGAACCGGGCCGGCCAGGTGATGGCGGTTCCCCAATAAGGACCTTTGTATCCGACGCCCACTTTCCACCGATGACCACGCCTTCCTGCGCCGCGCTCCGGCGGCTCCTTTGCGCCGGCTCCCTGCTCGCTGCGCTCCCCACCCTGCTCGCCCAGGTGCGCCCGACGACGCCGCCCGATAAACCGGAGGCGCCGGTCATTCTCGCGCAGTTTGAAGTGAGCGCCGAGGGCGACGACGGCTACAAGGCCGCCAACGCGATCTCGGGCACGAGCTTCAACACCGCGCTGCTCGACCTTCCGCGCCCCGTCGAGGTGATCACGGCCGAATTCATCGAGGACATCGGCGCGAAGGAGATCGGCGAGGCTCTGAAGTACAGCGGCAGCATGTCCGACAACGGCAATGCGACGCCCGAGGACGTCACTGGGAATAATTTCTACAACCGCGGCTTCCAGTCCTTCACCAGCTATCGCAACGGCTACCGCTCATTTGGAGTGGCCGATACGCTTTTCATCGACCGCGTGGAGATCATCAAGGGGCCGTCGTCCACCTTCTCCGGCACGATCGAACCGGGCGGCACCATCAACATGATCACCCGTCGTCCGGGCGCGAACCCCGCCGGACATGCGCGCGTTCGCTACGGATCTTATTCGAGCCGACGCGCAGAGATGCTTTACAGCACGCCGGTCGACGCCGGGAAGAAACTGCGCGTGCTGTTCGGAGCTGCGTACGAGGACTACGGGAGCCAGTACGCCTACGCCGGCCGCGAGCGGAAGGTCTACGGCGGCAATGTGCAGTACGCATTCACGCCCCGGACGCGTCTCGCCTTCGACTTCCAGTGGCAATCCACCCGTGGCACCCAGGCCATCCCGCCGATCTACTTCACCTCGACGACCGGCAATTACGTGCGGGATGTCCCGCGCAACTTCAACCGCGCCGGCCCCGAGTCCACGTCCGCGGTTATCCAGGCGCAGGCCTCGCTTGAATTGACGCATCAACTCACGCCGCGGTGGGCGGTTCGCGCCGGCGGCTACCTCCGCGGACAACGACAGGGCCGGAACACCATGGCCGGATCGCAGGCGCTCGTCGTCAACGCCGTCACCCGCGTCCGTTCCGTCGCTCGCATCCCCACCGTGCAGTTCACAGGCAACGAAAACTACATCGCCCAAGCGAGCATTCTGGGTGACCACACCTACGCCGGGATCTCGCACAAGGTGTTCCTCGGTTTCGAGTATGCCGGGGTGGTCGACTCCCGGAGCCAGCAGTTTCGCCGGCCAACAAATCCGCCCAACCTCAACGTCGACGCTGCCACCCGCGCCGATCACGCGCTCGGACCCTGGTCGGCGTACACCACTCGTTTCGCCGACACCATGCTGGATTCGGGGCAGCGCGGCTACACGGTCAGCAATCTCGTGCAGCTCTTGCGGAACCGCCTGCTGCTCATGCAAGGTTACCGCTACGGGCAGTTTTTCCAGAACAGCGAGAACCGGCTCGCCCGCACCACCGCCAGTTCGAGCCAGAGCGCGGATGTCGGCAGCTACGGGGCTTCGTTCCGCGTCGCGCCGCGCATGACATTCTTCGCCAGCTACGCGGAGTCGTTCTCCCCGCAGACCGCCACCGACTACGCCGGACGGTTGTTCGCGCCCGTCACCGGCCAGGGATGGGATTTCGGCCCGAAGTTCGATCTGATCGAGGGGCGGCTGGCTGGCACCATCGTCGCCTTCTCCATCGAGCGATCCAATGTGCTGCAGCCGGACCCGGAGCATCCTGGTTTCAATACGGCCTCCGGCCTCGACCGGTCGCGTGGAATTGAGTTCACGCTGAATGCGCGACCGGTGCGGCCTTGGCAGGTGGTGCTGAGTTACGCGAACCTCGACGTGAAAACGATCAAGGACCCTACCCGCCCCGCGAACGTCGGGCTCTCGCCCCCTAACGTCGCGCGCCACCAGGCCAATCTCTGGAACCGCTATTCCTTTTCATCCGGCCCGCTGCGGGGCCTCGGTGCCGGCGTCGGTGTGGTTTACGTCGGCGAACGGCGGGGTAACAACAACCTGCCGAATCTCCCGCAGTTTCGCTCGCCCGCGTACACCAAGGCCGACGCAAACCTCACCTACGCGCGGAGGCTTTTCGGCCGCAGTACGACGTTCAGCCTCGCGGTGCAGAACCTTACCAGCGCCGATTACTACGCCAGCTTCAGCGCCCTGAGCGAACCAAGGAGCATGATAGCCTCGGTGCTCACGCGCTTTTGAGCCGTCCCCCAAAGGGGTCAGGGCGTTGATTGTTTAAATCGCGCGTCCCAAACAATCAACGCCCTGACCCCTTTGGGTAGGCGTTGACGCCGATGCGGACCGCGACAGCTGTTCCAAGGCATGAGCGATCATCGCGTTGCATCCCCTACCCCCGGTTCAGCCTTCCAGCGGTTTCTAAACGGCCTCGAGCGCGCCGGGAATGCGCTTCCGCACCCCGCGACCCTGTTTGTGATCCTTGCCGTGGGTATAGTGCTGCTTTCGGGTCTGCTGGCCGCACTCGGGCTCTCGGTCCCGCACCCGGCCACCGGAGCGGAGGTGCGCGCGGTAAGCCTCCTCAACCACGACGGCTTCCAGCGGATACTCGGCGGCGTACTCCCAAATTTCATCAACTTCGCCCCGCTCGGCACCGTGCTGCTCTGCATGATCGGGCTGGCGCTTGTGGAGACGAGTGGACTCATGGGCGCGGTCCTGCGGTTGATGGCCGTGTCCGCGCATCCCCGCATCCTCAGCGCGGTGGTGGTCTTCGCTGGTGTCATGTCACACTCGGGTGGCGACATCGGCTACGTGCTGCTGATCCCGCTGGGCGGCGCTCTGTTCCACGCGGTCGGGCGCAACCCCATTGTCGGGCTTGCCGCCGCTTTCGCGGGGGTTTCGGGCGGCTTCAGTGCGAATCTCCTGCTCGGCACGACGGACGTCCTGTTATCGGGTCTCACCCAGGAGGCCGCCCGGATCCTCGACAAGGCCTACGTGGTCACGCCCGTGGCGAATTACTACTTCATGGCGGTGTCGGCCTTCCTTATCACCCTACTAGGCACTTGGGTGACGGAGCGGATCGTGGAGCCGCGCATCGGACGTTACACGGGCGACGCGCCGGCGCAGCCGCTCACTGCGCTTACCCGGCCGGAGAAACGTGGGCTGATCGCGGCGTTGGTGGCGCTGCTGGCGCTGGTCGGGTTCGTGCTGGCGGGTGTGCTGCCGACGGGGGGCTTCCTGCTGGAGCCTAAGCGTCCCGACTTCATGAGCTCGCTGTTCCTGCGGCAGCTGCCCGTTTTCATCTTTCTCTTCGGCCTGCTGCCGGGGCTCGCCTATGGGATCGCCGCCGGGACGGTGCGCAACGACGCGGACGTTATCAACGGCATGTCCCGCACGATGCAGTCCCTCGCCAGCTACATCGTACTCGCGTTTTTCATCGCTCAGTTCGTCGCCTTCTTCAACTGGACCAACCTAGGCATGATCACCGCCGTCGAGGGGGCCGCCTTTCTGCGGTGGCTCGATCTCGGCCCGATTCCCCTGATGATCGCGTTCGTGCTGCTGGCGGCGGTCATCGACCTGGTTTTAGGCAGTGCCTCGGCCAAGTGGGCGGTGATGGCGCCGATCTTCGCGCCTATGTTCATGCTGCTGGGCTACTCACCCGAGATGGCGCAGGCGGCCTACCGGATAGGCGACAGCGTCGTGAACATCGTGACCCCGCTCATGGCATATTTCCCATTGATCCTGACTTTCGTGCAGCGCTACGAGCCCAAGGCCGGCCTCGGCACGCTCGTCGCTACCATGCTACCCTACTCCCTCGCATTTCTCGTGGGCTGGACCCTGCTGCTGGTCGTGTGGATCTGGGCCGGCTGGCCCCTCGGACCCGGCGCGCCGCTCTTCCTCCCTGCCCGCTCCTGAACCATCCTGCCGCATGGGGTCAGGGCGTTTTCTATTTAGCTACGAGGAGCTGCTCCGAAGGCCTAAAAAAACACTCAACGCCCTGACCCCTTTGGGGTGGATGGGAACTGGAAATCTCCTCGGCGTGTTCGCAAAGTCGGCGGGGAGTGAAATAGTCGGCGCGTTGCCTTTCCCTATGAAAACCCTTTCGGCCCTCCTTCTCGGGGCATCACTGTCGGCGCATCAGCTGATGGCTGCCGCTTCTGAAGCCGCGCTTCGCTCCGCCTTGGTGTTTCACGCGCCATTCGACACGACGGCCGACGCCACCTTTTCCAAGGGGGATCCGCGCGTCTATACCGCCGCCGACCGCGCCAAGCGCGCCAACTCCACCCCCGGGCTTCCGCCGGTCGAGGATACCCGGATCGTCGCCGATGCCGGCCGTTTCGGCGGCGCGCTGGAGTTTCGCCGCAAAATCAAGCCGCAGGTTTTTTACCGCGGCGGCGAAAACCTCGGCTACCAGCCGAAGCACTGGCAGGGAGCCGTCTCCTTCTGGCTGCGCCTCGACCCCGACCGCGATCTGGAGCCCGGCTACTGCGACCCGGTGCAGTTTGTCGGGCAGGCGTGGAACGAGGGCAACCTGTTCGTCGAGTTCAGCAAGGATCATACGCCGCGTCATTTCCGCTTCGCGATCATGGCGGTCACACGCTTCTGGAATCCGCAGAACCGGAAGTGGGAGGAGATGCCCGAGCCGGAGCGTCCCATGACCGCGGTGCACCGTCCGCCATTCACCCGCGAGCGCTGGACCCATGTGCTCGTCACTTTCGCGGGCATCAACTCGGGAGCCGCCGACGGCCGCGGAACGCTTTATCTCGACGGCCGCAAGCAGGGCGATTTCTCGGGCTGGAACCACACCTTCAATTGGGACGTCAGCCAGTCCGCGGTCACCGTCGGGCTAGCCTACGTGGGCCTCATCGACGACCTTGCGGTTTTCAACCGCGAGCTCAACGACGCGGAGGCTGCGGCCCTCTTCGCGCTGCCCCGAGGCGTCGCGGGATTGCCACGCTGAACCAGGGCGCGCGACATCGCGCCCGCAAGGCCCACGGGCGAAACCTCGCTCGACTAGACCAGGGCGACTCGCCTCGATGCAGGCATGCCCACCCCGACTCCCCGATCGGCGACCCTCCCCGGCCGCTTGGTTTCGCTCCTCAGCCTCACCCTCGCCGCCATCATCCCGCCGGTGCAGGCGCAGCCGGCGACGGGCACCGCGACGCTCACCGGGCGCGTGCAGAATGAAGTCACCGGCCAGTACCTCAACAACGCCCGGGTGAGCGTGCGGGGCACCGACCAGACGGTGTTCACGGACGAGACCGGCACGTTCCGCCTGCCCGGACTCCGGGCGGGCGCCGCCACGGTGGAGGCGTTCTATTCCGGCCTGGATCCGGTCACCGCCGCGATCGACCTGAAAGCCGGCGAGACCGCGCGGCGTGACTTCAATCTCACCAGCCGGAGCAACTACGGCGGCGCGGGCAACGTGGTGAAGCTCGACGCGTTTGTGCTCTCCTCCTCCAAGCTTACCGAGGGCGAGTCGCTCGCGACAAACGAGCAACGATTCGCGCCCAATGTGAAAAACGTCGTGGCGACCGACGCTTTTGGCGACGTCGCGGAGGGCAATGTGGCCGAGTTCATGAAATTCCTGCCCGGGGTGACGATCGAGTACTCGGACGCCTCGCCGAACGCCGTGGCGGTGCGGGGCTTCGATCCCAACCTCACCTCGGTGACGATGGATGGCGCGCAGCTGGCCAACGCGTCCGGCAGCGCGGCGAACCGCGCGTTCCTTTTCACGCAGGTGTCGATCAACAACACCTCGCGCATCGAGGTGACGAAAGTGCCCACGCCGGCCAATCCGGCGGACGGCATCTCGGGCACGGTGAACATGGTGAGCAAAAGCGCGTTCGAGCGGAGCCGCGCGCAATTCAACTACCGCGTGACGATGACTGCGAGCAGCGACGGCCTGCAGTTGAAGGCGCAGCCCTTCCCTTTCGACACGCGGGAGTATCGCATCAAGCCCGGCTTCGATTTCGATTACACCCTGCCGATCACGAAGGATTTCGGCATCGTGTTCACCGGCCTGTCCTCGAAGCAGTGGAACGAGCAGAATATCTCGGCGATGACGTGGAACGCGACCGCCGCCGGCACGGGCGCCTCGCCCTCGCGTCCGTTCCTGCAGACTCACCAGATCATCGACGCGCCGAAGTGGTACACCCGCGACTCGACCAGCCTGAAGGCGGATTGGCGCGTGACGCCCAACTCGGTCCTCTCCTTCGGCGGTCAGGCGACCTACTACCGGGACAAGAACGGCAATATCAACCGCTCCGCCACGACCGGTACCAACGCCACGCCGAGCATCGCGGGCGGCTCCCCGCTCAGCTACAGTCCCGATCGCACGGAGGGAGCGACGGGGCGAGGCGGCGTGACCTTCTCCGGCAACTTCATCCATATCGCGGCGCGCACCCTGGCCGCCCACTCGCGTTACCGGTTCGACAACGGAACGTGGAAGATCGACGCGGGCGCGCACCTCTCCACCTCCAAGACCTGGCGTCGTTACCACGAGCACGGCAGCTTCAACCAACTCAACATCTCGACGCTTAATCCGGTCCGCGTGACCTTCGAGGGCATCACGCCGGACCACCCCACGCGCATCCGCGTCTTCGACAACTCCAACCGCGAACTCGATATCAACGACATCAGCAATTACCGCCTCACGACCGCGACGTCGAACGCCTACCGCGACCATAAGGAGAACCTCTGGGGCGGCGACACGCACCTGAAGCGCAGCTTCTCCGTGCGCGGCATTCCCGCCGCGGTGCAGATTGGCGGACTCTTCCGCTCGCAGGAGCGCGATCGCCGGGAGTGGAACCGCCAGTGGAACTACACCCCGGCCACGCCGGGCGATCTCTCCCCGGCGCCTTTCCTCGCGCAGGTCTACAAGAACCGCCCGAATTATTTCGGTTTCAACAACATCCCCTGGACCTCCACCAATGTCGCGGTGGAGGCGTGGAAAAAGAACCCCAGCCTCTTCGTGCAAAGCCCGGCGCAGGTCGTGGCCCAGGAGCAGAGCCGCATCGTCGGCTCGGAGTGGCTGCGCGAGCGGATCAAGGCGATGTACA
>Ga0102923_1000204_pt1 | contig 16197 bp, 13 predicted proteins | sample Colrivmeta156902_FD_78206 | JGI IMG/M metagenome (GOLD analysis project Ga0102923, IMG submission 78206) | Estuarine microbial communities from the Columbia River estuary - metaG 1569-02 | ecosystem: Environmental > Aquatic > Marine > Intertidal zone > Estuary | place: USA: Columbia River...
AGTTCCATGTTAAACAGTCAATTCAACCGTCCGCAAGTGCGTATCTTCATGATAATCAATGAGAATGCGCATTGGGTTTTCCGGTAAGAAGGTAGGGATTTTTTCTGCCCACTCCACCAAGCACAGGGCGCCGGTTTCAAACAACTCGTCCAATCCCAAGCCCCAACCCTCTTGCTCGTTGCGCAGTCGGTAAAGATCCAAATGGTACACAGGCGCGCCCAAGGCATTGCGGTAGGTGTGGATTAAGCCAAAAGTGGGGCTCTGAACGGTGTCTTGCCACCCTAGCGCCGTGCCCAGGGCAGAAACCAGCGTGGTTTTACCGGCACCCATGGGCCCTTGGAGCACCACCACGCCGCGAAGACGCGGGCCGTGTTCCGCAGCCCAACGGGGCCAATCCTCCAAACCCAAAACGCGCTTATTCACGGTGCAAAGGTACGCGGAAGGTTCAAAACGGGGTGTAGCGCCCCTACGCCAGTGGGAAATGGGGTGCGTCGCCCCAACCCCGCTGGGTTTATTTCTTGCGGGTTAGCCAGGCATACGGAACGGCCATTTCCTCCAAACTGACCCCGCCGTGCTGGTAGGTGTTGCGGAAATGCTGCACGTAGTGGTTGTATTGATTGGGTACGCAAAAAAGTTAGATTGGCGGGCAAAAACAACTTTTTCTCCCAAGGCACGCAAGGGCAAACCAATTTTTTCCGGCGAATCAAACGCCACAACTTCCTTGGAGTTCACCTGGATTCCGCGGCCCTGCTTGAACCGCATGTTGGTGGTTAAATCACGGTCTCCGGCCAATTTAACGGGTTCCTTCACCAATACGGTGCCGTGGTCCGTGGTGATGAGCACCTCCATGCCTCCCAGCAGGGCGTCGTTCACCACTTCCCGCAACGGGCTGCGCTCCCACCAAGTGCGCGTGAGGGCGCGGTAGCCTGCGTCGTCGGAAGCCAAATCCCGCACAATGGACTGTTCTGCCTTGGCGTGTGACAGGAGGTCAATGAAGTTCGCTACCAACGCCACCAACTGCTTCTTTTTTAGGTTGTTCCACTGACCCGCAAACTTGCGTTCGGAACCCGCGTGGGTCAGTTTGGCGTAGGCCCAATCCAACGCGCCCAAGCCGTGGGTTTGCAGCTGGGCGCCCAGCAATTGCTCCTCAAACGCATTGCGGCCAGTCTCTGTCTCAGCGCGGTCTTCCACCCAGTACTGCGGGAAGCGCTTGGAAATCTCCATCGGCGTCATGCCGGCAAAAAGCGCGTTCCTCGCGTACTGTGTAGCCGTGGGTAGCAAACTGGCGTGAAATCCTTCCTCCCGCACGTGGCCTTCCGCCTCCAGGAGGGGCTGCAGCACCTTCCATTGGTCCCAACGAAGGTTGTCCAGAACCAACAACAACACGCGCTGCCCGCTGTTCAGGGCGGGGAACAAAACGCGCTTCAAAAAACGGTGTGCCTGAAGGGGCGCGGCAGACTCGTCGGCCATCCAGTCCGCGTAGTTGCGTTCCACAAACCGCGCAAAAAGGGCATTGGCTTCGTCTCGCTGGGTTTGCAACAACTGGGAAAAAGCTTCATTACCTGTTTTCTCCAAAGCCATTTCCCAGCGATACAAGGCCCTATGAACGGCCGTCCAGTCCTCCCAACTGCGCGCGTCGTTGACCTCAACAGACAATTCGCGAAACGCTTGCTGGTAATTGGTTTCCGTTTGGGCCGCAGCCAATTTATCGCCGGAAATCAGTTTGGTCAGGGACGTCAACACCTGACGCGGGTGCACGGGTTTCAACAAATAATCGGAAATTTGGGCGCCAATAGCTTCCTGCATCACGCCGTCTTCCTCGCTTTTGGTGATCATGACCACGGGAAGCGACGGACGCGCTTGCTTGATTTTGGGCAGCAATTCCAACCCGCCGCCACCCGGCATGTTCTCGTCCAAAAGGACGGCATCCCAGCGCTCCGCCAACACCAATTGCAAGGCGTCGGCCGCGTTGTTGGCGGTTTGCACGGCAAAACCGCGCGCCTCCAAAAACAGGCAGTGGGGCTTGAGGGCGTCGATCTCGTCGTCCACCCATAAAATGCGGGCATTCTCCATGGCTTTTTCTTTACTTTGCAGAATGAAGGCTCCTTCGGTAGAAACCAACAAGTTTAAACTTTTTAACGACCCCATCTACGGGTTTATTTCCCTGCCATCGCCGCAGATTTTCGACGTACTCGAACATCCTGCCTTCCAACGCTTGCGGCGCATCACCCAACTGGGACTGAGTTACCTCGTGTACCCGGGGGCCTACCACACGCGTTTTCACCACGCTTTGGGGGCCATGCACCTCATGCAACGGGCCGTTGAGGTACTCCGTAGCAAGGGTCATGCCATTTCTTCCGAAGAAGAGGAAGCTGTGTGTTTGGCCATCCTTTTGCACGACGTGGGCCACGGTCCGTTTTCGCACGCCCTGGAGCACGCCCTGGTGCGCGGGGTTTCCCACGAGTCCCTCTCCATCAAGATCATGGAGCGTTTGGACGCTGAAATGAACGGCGCCCTCACCCTCGCCCGCAGTATTTTCGAAAATAGCTATCCCAAGCGTTTCTTGCACCAGTTGATTTCCAGTCAATTGGATATGGACCGACTGGACTACCTGCGCCGCGACGCCTTTTATACCGGCGTTACGGAAGGGGCCGTCAATTCCGAGCGGCTGTTGGCCATGTTGAACGTGCACAACGACGAATTGGTCATCGACGCCAAAGGCATTTCTTCCGTGGAAAAGTTCCTGGTGGCCCGCAGCATGATGTACTGGCAGGTGTACCTGCACAAGGCCGTGCTCAGCGCAGAAACCATGCTGGTGCGCATTTTGGAGCGCGCCGTACAACTCACCCAATCCGGCACCCCCGTGTTTGCCTCCAGTGCCTTGGGCGCCTTTCTTCAGCACAAACCGTCCGCGCACGATTTTGAAACGGACCCGCGGTGGCTGGACCGCTTTCTCCGTTTGGACGACGCCGATTTACTGGGCGCCATTAAAGAATGGACGCAACACGCAGACCCGGTGCTTTCGGAATTGAGCCAACGTTTGGTAGATCGACGTTTGTTCCGTATTCGGTTTTTGAACGAACCCCTGACGGAAACCCAACGCGAACGCACCCTGGATGCTTTGGTAGCCCTTCAAAATTGCTCCCGTGCAGACGCGCACTACTTCCTGCTGGAAGGAGTTTCCTCCAACACCCCGTACAAGTCCGACGCGGACCAAATTCACCTGCTTCAGAAAGACGGCAGCCTGGTTTGCTTGTCCCAAGCGGCAGAGATCCTGAATGCAGAAGTATTGAACCGCAGGATCACGCGGCATTTTGTGTGCTGGCCCAAGGAGTACTCCGCTGAGTCTTTGTACCTTTGAAAGATGGGCATTGCGGAACAGGATTGGGCTGAGCGCTTGGGTGGTACGTTGGAACAGACGCGCGGACGCGCGTTGACCGGGGCGGCTACTTTGGAGGAAGCAGAGCCCCATCACCTCTCTTTTTTGGCCAGTTCGGCCTATACAAAGGCGGCCGAAGCAAGCTACGCAGGCCTCATCATCCTCCCGCTAAACCTCCCGCTCAACAACCAACACGGAGCAGCTCTGCTGCGCGTGGAGCACCCCTACGAAGCTTGGGCGCAGGCCTTGCGCGTGCTGCACGCAGAAACGCCATTTGCGCGCTTGGATTCCACAACGACAACTCCTGAAGGAGCCTGGGTGCATCCTACCGCTCAAGTGGACGCATCCGCGCAACTCCATCCCGGAGTTTGGGTCGGCGCTGGTGCTCGGATTGGTGCGGATTGTGTGCTGTATTCCGGGGCGAAAATTTACCCCAATTCGGTTTTGGGCCAACGGTGCGTAGTGCACGCGAATGCCGTCATCGGTTCCGACGGATTTGGCTACACGCCCCCCCGGCCGGCCCAAGGCCTAGCCGGGTACGGCAAAATCCCGCACATCGGGTGGGCGGAGCTTGCCGACGATGTTGAAATTGGCACGAACACCTGCGTGGACCGCGGAGTGGTGGGCGCCACGCGAATCGGTACAGGTACCAAAATAGACAACTTGTGCCATTTGGCACACAACGTTCAAGTAGGACATCACTGTGTTTTTGCGGCCCAAGTGGGCGTAGCCGGCAGCACCAAAATTGGCAACTACGTTCGGATTGGCGGCCAGGTAGGCATCAACGGCCACATCACCATTGGGGACCAATGTGAGGTAGCGGCGCAATCGGGCGTATCCAAATCTTTGGCGCCCAACAGCGTAGTGTGGGGGTCGCCCGCCATGCCCATGTCTCAATTTTTGCGCGCCTGGGCCACCCTCAAAAGCCTCAGCAAATGAGTGCTGTTCTGGAACAATCTGGCATTGGGATTCACACCGGGCAACACGCTTGCGTGCGGGTGCAGGCCGCCCCAGCCGGCCACGGCTTGGTGTTTGTTCGCACGGACTTGCCCAATCAGCCGCGCATCCCAGCTCGTTTGGAACACGTCTGTCCTTCCGCACGCTGCACCCGCTTGGAAGCCAACGGGGCAAGCGTTACTACTCCGGAACACCTGCTTGCCGCACTCACCCAATTTGGCTTGTGGAACGCCTTGATTGAGTTGGACGGACCGGAGGTTCCCATTTTGGACGGCAGTGCCGCTCCTTGGATGCACGCCCTGCGCACAGCATTTCCAGACGGAATCCGCCCGGCTACCGCTCCCCTGAAATTGCGCCAAAAAATGGACTGGACGGACCCCGATACGGGCGCCCAGTACACTGCAGAACCGTCAAACCGTTCAGATTTTACGGTGGTCTTAGACTATCCGGAAGAATCCATTGGACCCCAAAGCGCGGCGTTGGAAGATGGCTTTTCCACTACCAGCCGCGCGCGTACCTTCAGCTTTTTGCACGAACTCAAGCCGCTGATGAACAGCGGACTGCTGCAAGGTTTAGCGCCGGGAGCCGGTGTGGTCTACGTTCACCCCAACCACTCCCCAGAGGACAATCTCCAATGGACCGAACCCTTGGGCGAACGCCTTTCGCCTCCCCTCTCCCCTGGACCGCTGGCCGCAACCCCCTTGCGCTTGCCCGATGAAGCGGCCCGCCACAAACTGCTTGATTTGTGCGGAGACTTGGCCCTCTTGGGCGCTCCATTGCACGCCAAAATAACCGCCCGTCGGCCCGGCCACGTGGCCAACACCGCTTTTGCACTACTGTTGCTGAAAACCATGGAAGAAAAAACCACCCCGTCGTTCCCCTACGACCTGCACGCCGCACCGTTGATGGATGTGGTTCAAATTCAAAAAATACTTCCCCACCGCTCACCCTTCTTGCTGGTGGACCGGATCATGGAAATGTCCGAAACCCACGTGGTGGGAACCAAGGCCGTCACCATGAACGAGCCGCACTTTGTGGGTCACTTCCCCGGCGCTCCCGTAATGCCCGGTGTTTTGATCATTGAAGCCATGGCCCAGTGCGGCGGCATATTGGCGCTGAGCACCGTGCCGGATCCGGAAAACTACCTGACGTATTTCTTGAAGATGGACGACGTCAAATTCAAACAAAAGGTGGTCCCCGGAGACACCATGGTGTTCCACTTGGAACTGATGGAACCCATTCGCCGCGGCATCGTCAAAATGATTGGCAAAGCGTATGTGGGAGACAAGTGCACAACAGAAGCCGTACTCACTGCGTTAATTACAAAAGATAAATAGTAGCCTACCGTGTATTCTCCCCTTGCTTACATCCACCCCGACGCAAAAATCGGGTCCAATGTGACGATTGAGCCTTTTGCTGTGGTCCACGAGAACACCGTCCTAGGCGACGATTGCTACATATACTCCCACGCGGTCATTCATTCCGGAGCCAGACTGGGCAAAGGCGTGCGCATATTCAACGGAGCCGTGGTATCCGGAATCCCCCAAGACCTAAAATTTTCCGGGGAAGACAGTACCGCGGAATTGGGCGACTACACCACCGTTCGCGAATGCGCCACCATCAACCGCGGCACCAAGGCCTACGGAAAAACCGTCGTAGGAAAACACTGCCTGATCATGGCCTACGCCCACGTGGCGCACGATTGCATCCTGGGGGACCACGTCATTTTGGTCAACAGCGTAGCGTTGGCGGGCCACGTTGAAATTGGTGAATACGCCATTTTGGGCGGACTCTCCGCCGTGCATCAATTTGTGCACATTGGGGCCCACGCCATGATTGGTGGAGGTGCCTTGGTGCGCAAAGACGTCCCACCGTTCATCAAAGTGGCCAAGGAACCCCTCTCCTTTGAAGGCGTGAACGCCATCGGACTGGAGCGACGCGGTTTTACCCCCGAACAAATCGAACGCATCCACCGCGCCTACCGCCTCCTGTACCAAAGCGGTCTGAACACCACGCAAGCGGTGGACCGGATTGCGGAAGAAACCGGCGGACCGGAAATCGAAGCCATCTTGTCCTTTGTTCAAGCCGCCGAACGCGGTATAGTCAAAGGGCGTTAAGCCTCCGCGCGTGGCCGTACAACTGGAACTGCAGTCCGTCTCCAAGTCGTTTGGAGCCACCCGCGTACTCCAAGACTTTTCGCTGCTCCTGAACGAGGGCGACTGCGTGGCACTCCTGGGCGCCAACGGTACCGGAAAAAGCACGGTCATCAAGCTGCTGAGCGGTCAAAACGATCCCTCCCGCGGATTGGCCCGTGCATTGGGCCTGCCCGACGGTTCCTGGCCTCAATGCGTTTCCCTGGCCGCGCCCTACACCGAGCTTTTTGAAGAATTTACGCCGCGCGAACACCTGAGTTGGCACGAAAAATTCCAACCCCTGCGCGTGTCTGCAGCCGATGCTTTGACCCTCCTGGATTTGCCGGAGGCCGCATGGGATCGCCCCATCAAGTCTTTTTCGTCCGGAATGAAGCAACGCGTCAAATTGGCCGCGGCCATTCTGGCAAATACCCCCATCCTGCTGCTGGACGAACCGTTCAGCAACTTGGACGCTGCCGGCCGACACTGGGCGGCTCAATTGGTTCGCAACCACTGCGGAGCTCTTGCTCCTTGGGGCGAGCGCATCCTGGTGGTGGCCACCAACAACGACCCCGACGAACGCGCATTGACGTCCCGTGACGTACCTTTGCCCAAATTTTGAACCATGGCCACAACTGCCGACATCAAAAACGGACTGTGCATCCAGCACAACCACGCTCCGTACCAAATCATTGAATTTTTGCACGTTAAGCCGGGCAAGGGCAATGCATTCGTGCGCACCAAAATGCGCAACCTGAACGACGGCAGAGTTTTGGAGCACACCTTCCCCAGCGGTACCAAGTTGGACGTAGTCCGCATGGAGTACCGCAACTACCAGTACATGTACAACGACGTCGACGGCTACAACTTCATGAACATGGAGACGTACGAACAAATCACGTTGGCGAAAAGCGTCATCAACGCACCCCAGTTCATCAAAGACGGCATGGAGTGCATCATCCTGTGGCACGCAGACGAGGACCGTCCGGTATCGTGTGAAATCCCGGGAACCGTGGTCTTGGAAATAACCTACACCGAGCCCGGCATGAAAGGCAACACCGCCACCAATACCCTAAAGCCCGCTACCGTGGAAACCGGTGCAGAGATCCGCGTTCCGCTCTTCATGGAAATTGGAGAAAAGATTGTAGTCAACACGGCCGACGGCACCTACAAAGAGCGCGCGAAGTAATCGCCAACCGCTCCCAAACAAAAAGGGCTGCCTCTGGATGGAGGCAGCCCTTTTTGTTTGCCCTAACCGCGCGCCGGGCAGAGGCGAACGCGCATAAAAAAGCCGCCTCCCGGAGGGAGGCGGCTGGCAATAAGGACCTGTAGGCCCCGAAATTAATTCCAAATGGGCACCTTATCAAACGTCGTCGGACGTGGATTAGGTACGTTCGTGTTGGCGTTGATTTCGCTTTGCGGGTACAGCATGCGCTGCGGCAAAGACGAACCAATGTGTGGCGTGATGCCCAAGGCATTGCCCGTGCGGCGAACGTCGTTGAACCCTTCGATGTGACCAAACATAGAGATGTACTTCTCCGTGTAGATTTCCTTCATCAAAGCTTCCTTTTGCGTTGCACCCACCACCAACGCGGCCGGGCCAAAGTCCGTCAGAACGTAGGCGTCAAAGCCACCGAACTGAGCATCGTGTGCTGCGCGAACATTGTTCAGAGCGGCCACGGCATCCGCGAGGTTGTCCTCACGAGCGTAGCACTCCGCCAAAATCATTTGGTTCTCTACGTAAGACACCAGCAAGTAGTTGTTGTCCGACGCGAAGATGCCGTAGTGATCGCCGTACGAAGCATCGTCCCAGTTGGGATCCAAGGACGTATAACCACCGGGGAAGAAGTAGTAGTTAAAACGCTCGGTCTCATCGGTCTTCGTGTTGCCGCGGTAGTCGGCGCTGGAGGCGTCCATCAACTTCTCAATGTGCGATCCGGAGCAACTCATGTAGCCGCCGCGGTTCCAATCCAAAAAGTCGTAGAACAAGTTGTGCTTGCCCGGCGTGTAACCGGCATCGTGCAAAGCATACATGTCGTTGCCCTCAGAAATACCGGCCATTGCTGCTGTTTTGGCAGCGCTGTAGTTGCCCAAATGCAGGTAAGCACGCGCCTTCAAGGTATTGGCAACTTCTTCCCAGTCAAACGAACCGGCATACGCCGCACGAAACTTGGTGGAACCGCCTACCCCGTTGGCAATAGCTTCGTCCAACAAAACAATGGCAGCAGCATAAACATCTGCTTGGTTGTCGTAGGATGGATTGGGGAAGTTCTCCACATCGCATGCCTCAACATTCGGCACATTGCCCCACAGCGCTGCAGCAGTGATCATGAGCTGCGCCTCGTTGACTTGGGCAATGCCTTTGAGTACCAGATTGTTCTTGGCTTCCGCCTTGATTTGTACAATTCGGGACTGCGCAATGCCTTCGGCATACAAAGTTCCCCAAATGTTGTCCAAATCGCCCGCTGTTACGTTGTACTGGTCAACGGAAATGTACTGGCGATCAGAGCCGCGGAAGTAACCGGCAAAGATGCCGCCCATGCGGGCGAGCTCACCCTCCTGAACCAAAACGTTGGCCAGCTGGGCACCGGTGATCATTAATTCCGGAGATGCGTCCGAAAATTGATTGGGATTGGTGGAGTTGATGTCGTTGGGTTCGCACGCCGTCAGCAAGACTGCGGCAACGCCAACTACACTCCCGAATTTCACGAAATTTTTCATGTTTTCTATTTTTTATGGGAGTTGATTAAAGGCCCAAACGCACGGAGAAGATGAACGACTTCGTGCCGGGGTTGGTGAAGTAATCCAAACCGCGACCGTTGGAAACGCCCGTCAAGTTCAATTCAGGATCAACCCCTTTGAACGGAGACCAGAGCAACAGGTTGCGGCCGGTGAAGCCCAAATCCAATGAGGAAAGTCCCATTTTCTTGGCCGTAGCGCGCGGGATGCTGTAGCCCAAGCTCAACTCACGCAAACGAGTCCAAGAACCGTCGGTGATGAAGTGCTCGGAAACCGGGCCAAAGCCACCGCCCAAGCCGGTGTACCAGCTTTGGTCCAACCACACGTCGTTCTCTGTGCCGAAGTTGCCCAGATTACCGCGAACGGTGTACGTTCCGTCGGTGTTTGCATTCGCAGCGTCCGCAATGGACTCGCCGTAAATGTTTTTCACCAAACCTGCTTGTTCCGCAGTAACCGTGATCTCGTTGGCGGTCTCAGGATCCACACCGAAGTACTTCAATACGCCGGAGGTACCTGCCCACATGTCTTGACCTTGAGACGTTTCAAACAAAACGTTCATGGACAATCCTTTGAAGGTCAAAGAAGTTCCGAAACCAGCACGGTAGTCGGGGTTCGGGTCGCCAATAACGCCCTCTTCAATAGCCTGCTGCGGGAATCCGTTTTCGTCCAAGATCAACTTGCCGTCGGCACCGCGCTGGAACTTACCGCCCCACAATGCGCCCAAGGCATGTCCTTCAACCGCACGGGAAGAAGAACCGGTGAAGCCTGCCAAGAAGATGGACTGAACACCTTGCAAATCCTCAACCATGTTGCGGTTGCGGGTGAAGTTGCCGTACAAATTCCATTTGAAATCACGGGTGTCTACTACGTCCAACTTCGCATCCAATTCCAAACCGGTGTTGGAGATGGTGGCGGCGTTGTCCCACTTAGAGGAGAAACCGGTAGAGGCCGGAACGTCCACGGCGAAGATGGCACCAACGGTGGTGTTTTGGTAGTAGGTACCGCTCAAGCTCACCTTGTTGTTGAAGAGACGAGCGTCAAAACCTACTTCGTATTCCGTCTTGCGCTCAGGTGCAATGTTCGGATTTCCTTGAACGGTAGAACGGTACGTAGAACCACCGTAGTAGCTGGCGTCCAGAACCTCACCCCATCCGGAAGTTGAGCTGGCAGAAACATAGTTGGTGGTCCAAATGTACGCGGGCGGTTCAACACCCACCGTACCGGCAGAAGCACGAACCTTCAAGAAAGACAGACCGCTTGGGTCCATGTTCAAATCTTTGGTCAGGTCGTAGGCCAAGTTGGCAGACGGGTAGAAGAACTGACCTTTAAAGGTAGAAGCTGCTTCCGCCGCTCCGGTCAATTCTACAAACAACCGATCTTTCCAATCCAAATTCACTACGGCGTACCCGCGGTTGTTGATTACCGTAGAGCGGCTGTTGAAAGGACTGTTGTTCGCCGTTGTGGCATTGCCCAGTGTGAAGCGCTCTTGGTCGCGAATGATGAAGTTGAACGCGTTGCCGCCGATGGATCGGAAACGACGCGAGTTGGCGGTGTAACCTACCGTTAAAGCCATATTGGTTGCTTGGTTCAACTTGTAGGTAGAACGGTCAAAAACCAACAACGAAGACTCCGTCTCGCTGATGTGCTCATCCGTTAAAGAACCGTTGGCCAAACTGGCTGCCGAACGTACCGGGAAGAAAGTAATGCGGTCGTCGCCACTGTAGTCCAAACCGTAACGTGCCGTCAACTGGTGTACACCGCCCCAACGCAAGTTCAGTTCTGGGGTGATGATGATGCGGTTCACTTCCGATGTATTGACCTGCTTGTTGAGCGTCCAACCTGGGTTGTTGTAGGTGGGAACGGCATCTCCCAGGTAGCGACGGTAGCCGCGGTGAGCTCCCACGGTGGGGATTCCGTTGGCGTCGTAGTAGGTACCCGTGTAGTCGGAGTTATCAAAGTCCGCCGGGGTACGCAAGTAACCCAAGTACAAACCGTTCAAGTTCGATCCCTGCTGAACGCGGTTCGAACTCACTTTGGACACGAACGCGTTCATGCCCACTTTCAGGTTGTTGTTCAGGTTGTTGGTGAAATTCACACGGCCGGTGGTACGGCGGTAGTCGGAGAAACCGTTCAGGATACCCTTTTGGTCCCAGTCCGACAAACTCACAAACAAGTTGCCGCGCTCGCTGCCGCCGGATAAGCTGATGCTCTTGTCCATCGTCAAACCGTCGCGGAAGACTTGATCGCGGTTGGCTTGGTTGTACACGTCCGTGCTGCGGCGCTCCGCAATGGGGTAGTACTTGGTGCCGTCCGCTGCTTCAAAGTAGCGACCCGTAGTGTTTACGGAATCTGCACCGCCCACACGATCTGCAATTTTGTCGCCCCAGCTCAGTGCGTTGTTCGGGACGAAGTTGCCGTTCACGCCCTGGCCAAAGGTGCTCTGCTTTTCGTACTCGCGGTTGATGCGGTCTACGCCCACGGAATAACGTGCCTCCACGCTGTAGCCCTTGGCATTGGCACGGCCCTTTTTGGTAGTGATCATGATCACACCGTTGGCCGCACGAGTACCCCAAACGGCCGCTGCTGCGGCACCTTTCAGTACTTCAACCGAAGCAATGTCGTCTGGGTTCAAGTCGTTCAAACGGCTTTGTTGTACGACGCCGTCCACGCCTTGGCCCACACTGGAGTTGCTCACGGGAATACCGTCCACCACAATCAACGGCTGAATCGAACCGGTAATGGTAGATTGACCGCGGATTTGGATGTACGCCCCAGCACCGGGGTCTCCAGAGTTGCGGGTCACCAGGATTCCCGAGCCCTTGCCCGCGAGACCTTGAATGATTCCGCTTTCACCAGACTTCTGGACGCTTCCTCCCGCTACAATCACGGAAGCAATGCCCTTCTTGTCCTTGCTGCTTTGAACCCCCAAAGCAGATACGGTGACTTCACCCAGCTGACCGGACTTCGTGGTATCCCGCTGATCTGGGAATCCCGCTGAAGCCGCCCGAACCGGTGCCACGCCTGCGCCAAACGCCATAACAGCGCCCAGCACACCAGCAAACAGTTTGTTTGACATAAAGGTTATTTTTGTGTTAAGTGGTGTAATGTATGAATTATTTAATTCCAACAACACTTTTGTTCACAAATTCCTAACCTTCAGTTCATTTCCTTGCGCTTTTGCAAATCCAGCGCCACCAGCAAGGCCGCGAATCCCCATACCGGAGCGGATGCCTTGTCCGTGTCTAGGAAATTATTCAAAACCCCGTGGGTGAAGTACGTTACGAGCCCCGTTGCAGCGGCCACCGCGAGCCAATAATCTGCGGCGAAGGAGGCAGACTTTTCCCGGTAGTGCGGCAAAACGGCAGCCCCGGTTCGTAAAAAAGTTGCCAACAAGAGCAAAACAGCCAACAGGCCCAAAACGCCTTCCTCCGCCAAGGGCCCAATGTACTCAGAATGCGCATTTCCGTTGTCCCCGGCGTTGGTGGAAATGATGGTGAGATCATACGAGTGCTGAAACGGAGCGTACTGAAATTGGTAGGTTCCCGGGCCCCAGCCGGTCCAGGGTCGCTCCTGAAACATGCGCAGCGCGGAATTCCATCTGTTGAGGCGCTCCAGATTGGAGGCGTCGGTGGAAATGTTGCTCATGGAAGCCACGTGTTCGCCCAGTTGATCCGACGAAACGGCTTTGTTGCGCTCTGCACTCCGCTGCACTTGGTCTTTGATTGTGTACAACCCGCCCAACCCGATCAAACCCAAAAACAGCACCACGGACCAACTGATCCGCAAGCGGTGGATGAGGAAAATTCCCGAAGCGGCCACCAAACTCAACCACGCCGCCCGCGTGAAGGAATAGACCAATCCCACAACCAGGAGCGAGAACAGGAAGCCCGTACCCATGCGGCTGAGCAGAGACTGTTTGCGCAAGGCAAAATAAAGCGCGGCAGGAATGTAGAGGGCCAAAGCGGCTCCGTACACGGTGTGTTCCTTAAAGAAGGGGAACATGACCCACGTGGAGGTTTGCTTGCTGAAGTCGTACTGAGCGTGAACACTCAAGGTGTAGGCCACGGCAACGGCCAGCGGAATCAAGTACAACCAAAAAAAGAGTTCCCGGTAGGATTTCCTTTGAAAAACGTGCACCAACAAAAAGAAATAGGGCACCACAAACCAAACGCGGGCTACCCAGTGCTTGATGCTGACCAACGGCATGGAGCTGGTGATGGACGTGAGCAACATCCAGCCCAAGTAAAAGTAGATGGCCAAAGAAACCGGGTGTTTCGCAACTTCCCGATTGATTCGGCCGGTCATGATGAGTCGGAAAAACAAAAGGAGTGTGATGCCAAACAGCAAGGGTTCCGTGGGCAAGCTGAGGCCAACGTTGAACCCGCGGTCCTGCAGGGTGACGCTCAGGGGAGTCATGGCCACCACGGCCAAAACCAACCAGTCCAGCCGAACAAAAGCAAACCAAACCACCGCCAGGACTACCGGCACGGCCAGCAGGGCGTACTGTTCCCAAGCTACCGCAGCAGCAAGAAACAGCCCCAGGGCCAAGCCCACGGCCCAAACCCAACGCGGAGGAAGCGGTGCGTTCACGCTTCTTTCAGGCGGAGGTCTTTAATGGCGTTGGCCACCAAAATGAAGAGCATGGTGCCCACAAAGGCGGAAAACATGGAGATTGCCACAATCAACCACCGAACGGGGTAGGTTTTACGCTCGGCGGGGATGGCCTTGGTAACGCGGAAGGTGGCGGGCATGGACTGCTCCGCGTCCACGCGCGCTTGATCCAATTTCGTGCGGATTTTTACCTCCTCTTGCTTCAGCAGATAAAGTTCGTCCCGCAGGGCCACGTACCGACCGCCGTAGCGCGCCAGGGTGTCTAACATGTTCTGCAATTCGCGAACAATTTTTTTGTCTTTTTCTTCCAAAATGGCGGTGGCCAACTGCTCGGAAATTACGGCACTTTGTTGCTCGTAATCGTGCACGCCTTTTTTGCGCAAATTGCGCAGTTCCGCGTCCATTTCCAAAACGTCGTCCCGAACCTTGTCGTATTCGCCTTTGACGATTTTGAAGCCGAACCCGGCACGGTTGCGCTGAATGCGGGATTTGACGCGGTCCAGCATGTCCACAATCTCGTTGGCGATGTCCGCCGCCATTTTGGGGTCCGTGTCCAAAACCTGAATTTCAACAGACATGAACTGGGTGCGCTGGAAGGAAATTTTGTCGTTGAATTCCTCGCGCAGGTAGGTCATCTTGTACTTCCCGTTGGAGTCGATGTCGTAGTGCTTCAACAACTTAAATTTGACGGCAATGGTGTCAAAAATCTCGTCGGAATTTAGGATTTGAATGAGCTGTTCCGCCTGTTCTTCAGCGCCAAAAGCCAGCATGTCGTCTTCGGAAAAGCTGGTTTGCGGCAGCAAAACTTTGGAGACGGAGTTGGTGGTGGCGGGGAAAACGATGACGGAGCTCTTGTACAGAGGCTTGATGAACCAGGAGCTGGAAGCGACGACGCCCAGGAGGCCGGCTACCAGCGGCAACGCCAGCAAAGGCTTGCGCCATTGGTACAAAAACTGAAGCAGAAAGGTGGAGTTGTATTCCATAACGGGCACAAATTTACGCATTTGCGCGGGGTGAGGGGCCGCGTGCGGTAGGGATTATTCGTTTTCCAACAGAAAGGCGTCAACGGACCGAAGGCGAAGGCCTTTTTCTGCCAGCAGCGCCTGCAGGCGCTGCTGGTCTGGGAGGTAGGCGGCGCGCAGCGCCGCGCGCACGTCCGCCGGCAGGGTGGGCTTGCCCGGGGCCAGCCACTTGTTTTTCAGCGAACGGAACCAGGTGCTGGGGAACAGGCGGCGTGCCGCGTGCGCCGTACCGCTGGCGTGCAGCCAGCGGTTCACCCGCGGGAACCGCGGGGTGCGCGCCGCAAACTGCTCCGCTTCCGGAACGGCGTCCACCGGAGCCAACCCCAAATGGCAGAGGACTCGGTTGTACGTTTCCAAGGGGAAATCGCGGAGGTCGGCAAAATCCACCAGCAACAGTTGGTCTGGGCCCAAGGCAGACCACCACCGTTCTACGGCGTCTGCGTAGCAACCCAATTCAAAAAAATTCTCGGAACGCCCCCACCCCTTGGGCGAGCGTCGGGCGTCGGCCGCCCACTCCTCCGCAAAAGACCCCTGCACGTAGCCGTAGCGAAGTGCCATGCTGTAGTGCGACAGGGCTCGGTCCCGCGGATCCCGCAAAAGGGCCACCGCGCGGGCGTCGGGCCGAATGGCGGACCATTCCGCAGCGGCGGTGGTGGAGAAAAAATAGCCCGTGCTGCACTCGCCCCGCAATTGGTGGGGTTCAGCGGAAGCAAACAGCTGGGTGTACTGAGCGGAGTCGCGCACAAAAGCCAAGTGAACGGGGGCCAGAGGCAGCTGGGAAAAATAGTCTGCGGACAAAGGGGGATGCTGGCGTCGGTAGGGGTCTGAGAACTGGGCGGGGTCAAACTCCCGACCAAAAAAATGCGGTTCCTTCACCGGGCTCAAATAGAGGCCGGGGTGCTGCGCCAACCACCCCGCCAATTGCGTGGTGCCGGCCTTCGCCGCGCCAATGAGGGCAAAATCAGGAGCCGCTATCATGCCCCTATCAACGCCAAAAGAGAAACGTTCGTATGCCGGTTTTGCGGTACACCGCCACCATGGCCCAGCCGTTCCAGAGCGCCATGGTAAAACTCGTGGCAATCGCCGCCCCGGCAATGCCCACGGTGGGAATCAACACGGCATTTCCGACGAGGTTCACCACCACCCCCACGGCCATGGTGTTTCGGGCCGACTTCTCGTGACCGGTCATGTTGAGCAGGTACATCACCGGACCGCACAGCGCGTTGGTCAATTGACCCAGCGCCAGCCACCGGAGGGTGCCGGCCTGCGCGGCAAAGTCCGCTCCAAAAAAGCCCAAAAACCACGGGGCGGCCGCCACCAAAACCAAAAAGGAGGGAACGGCCACTACCGTATTGAT
>Ga0102923_1000212_pt1 | contig 15931 bp, 16 predicted proteins | sample Colrivmeta156902_FD_78206 | JGI IMG/M metagenome (GOLD analysis project Ga0102923, IMG submission 78206) | Estuarine microbial communities from the Columbia River estuary - metaG 1569-02 | ecosystem: Environmental > Aquatic > Marine > Intertidal zone > Estuary | place: USA: Columbia River...
ACGGAGCGATTTAGGAGGCCCAGTCGATCGGCCATGGCTCCATTGACGCCTTCCAGCAGATTGTCCAGATTGGTATGAATGGCATAGATGGCTACATCATAACGAATGGAACGAATGAGTGCCCGTCCAACATAATGCCGAGGATCAATGCGTTTGATCCCGCCGAATAGAATCGGGTGGTGCGCCACCACCAAGTTGCATCCGCGTTGAATGGCCTCTTCGATCACGGCTTCGGTTGCATCTAGACAGCACAAGACGCCGGTACAGTCCCAAGCTGCATCGCCGGTGATCAAACCGGCATTATCGTATGATTCCTGCCAGGAACGTGGCGCCCATCGCTCCAATTCCTGTATGATGTCATGGATTCGCATGATGGCAAATTACGAAGGGATTTTACGATTGTTGGTTTGATTTCAGGAATATACCCTGCCCGAATGAAAAAGTTCATCTGCCAATTAATGATTACCGGCCTTCATCCCCGTGATCAAGCTGGACATGGGCCATGTATCCGCCTCGTTCAGTTATGACATCACGATCTCCAACCTGACCCCATTCAACCCGGGTGGAGGTGGCTTTGAAACCGGATTCGTTTACCCCTGGTTCAAACCCGGGTCGGTCAGCGATGCCCGTTTCTCCAGATTCTAAGCACTTTGCCGAACATTCTATTTCCGTTTTCGTTAATTAAAAAAAACAATCATGGCTCTACAATTTGGACAACCCGCCCCCGATTTTTCCCTGTACGACTCAGACAAGAACAAGGTAACCCTGAGTGAACTCCATGGTAAGAATGTACTGTTGATGTTCTATCCACAAGCATTCACTGGATTTTGTACCCAACAGGTCTGCACCACCCGCGACAACATGGCTCAATATGAGACCGCAAATGCTGCTGTTTTTGGGATTTCTGTAGATTCCGTTTTTACACAGAGTAAATTCAAAGAACTGGAGAAGCTCAACTTCCCCTTACTAAGCGACTTTAATAAAGAAACTTCCAGAGCCTATGGGTGCATCTACGAAGACTGGATCCTGGATATGAAAGGTGTATCCAAAAGAGCTGCCTTTGTGATCGACGCGGAGGGAATCATTCGTTACGCCGAAGTGCTGGATAGCCCCGCCGACCTCCCCAATTTTGATAAGATCCAAGAGGTGTTACAGGGTCTTAGTTAAATCTACTCCGGGCAAACCCCGAGCCCAAGTTATAACTGATTGACCTACAATAAATTTATTGCCCAGACCGGGAGAATCCTTTTCCCGGTCATTTTTTTTTATACTGAAATAAAATTAGCTTTGATACGTTGTCAACGAAACTGATCATATCGCTATTCTGCCTGATGGCCAGCCTGCAAATCGATGCACAGACGAATCGTGTGTCCGATCCAGTGCCCGCCTCACCCAATGTCCGTTTATATCCAAACCCTGCTACTACCTACATTCAATTTGAACTCGCCGGCAACGTGCGCGCAGCTGGACTTTACATTTACAATGGAGTGATGGGTAAGAAGATGATGGCCATTAATAACGTATCCGGACCCGTTCGGATTAGCTTGAATGATTACCCCCGTGGTCTTTACGTATACCATCTCCTCAATGCCAAAGGGCAAATTCTCGAGGTCGGTAAGTTTCAAGTTTCCAAGTAAACTTTCAATTTATTATTGCACCTGAACGATCAGGAATTTCAGGTATTGTGTATTCTCTTGTCCCCAAACGATTGGATGATCGGGTGATTGTGTTTGAAACAAAACCTGACGGATTCTTCGGCGCGCATCCCGGGCCGCCATGTCGATGATCTGTAGAAACAATTCCGAGTTGACCAGATTGGTGCAAGAAGAGGTGACCAGAAATCCACCGGGACGAACCAATTTCATGCCTCGTAGGTTGATTTCCTTGTAACCGGTAATGGCTTTTTGAATGGTTTCCCGGCTCTTGGTGAAGGCCGGCGGATCCAACATGACCACATCGTAATTCTTTCCCTCCTTGCCCCAGGATTTCAACACATCGAAGGCATTGGCCACTTCGAATCGACAGCGGTCCGATAGCCCGTTTAATGCTGCATTCGCATTGGCCATTTGAACGGCATTGGCGGATATATCCAGCCCCAGCACCGACTTGGCTCCATAATGAGCCGCATGCACCTCAAAAGTTCCGGTGTAGGTAAATGCGCCCAATACATCGGCATCCTTTACGATGTGCTGAATGGCCCGACGGTTGTCTTGTTGATCCAGGAAATAACCCGTTTTCTGTCCTTGCTCCACGTCGACGTGAAAAAGCAATCCATTCTCGCGGATCTGAATGCGTGTATCGAAAGGTGCCGATAGAAATCCTTTTTGTTGGGGCAGTCCTTCCAATTCCCGAACGGGCACATCATTGCGCTCATAAATCCCCTTCGGATTGAATACGGCCTCCAGTGCTTTGACCAAGGCCGGCTTCCATCGGTCCATGCCCAAGGCCAAGGTCTGTATCACAAAATAATCATTGAACTTATCGATGATCAGTTGGGGCAAGCCATCGGCCTCTCCAAACACCAACCGGCAATTCTCGGTATATCCCAACTTTTGGCGGTAATGCCAACAACTGCGGATCTGGTCCAGAAAATATTGTTCGTCGATCACCGCCTTTGGATCACGGGTCAGCAAACGAATCTGGATCTGGGAACGGCTGTTGTAATAGCCCTGCCCGACGAACCGATCGTCATGGCTGAACAAGGTCACTATATCCCCATCCTGGGCCCCTTCATCGATCGTATCGATCTCATTGGCGAAAACCCAAGGGTGCCCCAGCTGAACACGCGGAGCGATTTTACGTCGAAGTTTGGCCCGAATCATGGCGCAAAGTTAACCCGAAGCAGCTGCGTGGGGGGACAAATTGTCTTACTGCTCCCGCGATTTGTCTGTCATTCTCCCTTTGGAGTCATTATTGAAGGTATTTTTGCCGACCACAATAGTTATGGAGAACACAGAAAACATCATCCCCGAAGAACAGCCGACGAGTTCCGATACAACGGAAGCAGCTGCTCCGTTGAGCGAATTGGAGCAGAAGTCGGCCGAATTGGAGGCCTTGAAAGCCAAGCACCTTTATTTGGTAGCGGAATTTGAGAATTTCAAACGCCGCAATGCCAAGGAGCGCATCGAGCTGATCCAGACTGCCGGCAAAGAAGTGATCCAGTCGCTGCTGGACGTGATGGACGACTGCGATCGCGCCCAAAAACAACTGGAAGCTTCCGCCACCGAGCCGGCACTCAAAGAAGGCTTATTGCTGGTGTTTAACAAGCTGCGTAATACGCTGCAGTTGCGCGGACTCAAAGCCATGGAAACCCTCCATGCCGAGTTTAATGCCGACCTCCACGAAGCCATCACCGAGATACCAGCGCCTTCTGAGGCATTGAAAGGAAAGATCCTGGATGAAGTCATCAAAGGATATTATTTGAACGACAAGATCATCCGCCACGCCAAAGTCGTGGTGGGAAATTGATATGAGCAAACGCGACTACTACGAGATATTGGGTGTAACCAAAACGGCCAGTGCGGACGAGATCAAAAAGGCGTATCGCAAAGTCGCCATGCAGTATCACCCCGATCGAAATCCGGGCGACAAAGCCGCTGAGGAGAAATTCAAAGAAGCCGCAGAAGCTTATGAGATACTCAGCGACGCAGACAAGAAAGCCCAATACGACCGATATGGCCATGCCGGCGTATCGGGCCAAGGTCGTGGATTCGGCGGTGGCAGCGGCGGCATGAACATGGATGACATCTTCAGTCAATTCGGTGACATATTCGGTGAAGACATGTTCGGCGGATTTTTTGGAGGCGGACAACGGGGTGGACGCGGTGGTCAACGAACTCGGGGCGTTCGCGGCAACAACCTGCGTGTCAAACTCAAGCTAACCTATGAAGAGATCGCCAAGGGAGTAACCAAAAACATCAAGGTTAAAAAACATGTACCCTGTACCACCTGCAGTGGTAGTGGCGCGAAAGATAAAGGCAGTATGCAGTCCTGTGGAACCTGCGGCGGCAGCGGACAGGTTCGACGTGTCCAGAATACTTTCCTCGGACAAATGCAAACCGTATCTACTTGTCCAAACTGCCATGGCGAGGGGTCTACCATCACGGCCAAATGCGGAAGTTGCAAAGGCGAAGGACGAGTATTTGGAGAAGAAACCGTCAGCATAGACATACCAGCTGGTGTGCAAGAAGGCATGCAACTCAATGTGAGTGGCAAAGGAAATGCTGGTGAACGCGGAGGCATGCCGGGCGATCTAATCATTCTCATCGAAGAGGAACAACACAAGGAATTGTATCGAGAAGGCTTGAACGTTGCCTATGAATTGCATCTATCTTTCCCGGATGCCGTATTTGGCACGCAAGTAGAAGTTCCCACCATCGACGGAAAAGCCAAGATCAAGATTCCGGCCGGTACACAAAGTGGAAAGATCCTGCGCCTCAAAGGAAAAGGTTTCCCTTCCGTGAATTCCTACGAAAAAGGAGATCAGTTGGTACAAGTCAGCGTTTGGACTCCACAGGATCTAAACTCGGATGAAAAAGCGATGCTGGAAAAACTGGGACAATCCAACAACTTCAAACCCAATCCGGATAAAAACGAGAAAAGCTTTTTCGATAAGGTCAAAGAGATCTTCAGCTAAACGCTCAACCCTCTACTCGCTACTGGCTACCCGCTTCCGCCCCTTCTTATTTTTCTTGGGATGGTAGATCAAGTCGGCAGCTTGTACCAGCTGAAAGAATTCTTGCTGATAGGCATCTGAATTCGAAATGGCTCCCCGGGCCAAATCCAGTAAGGCTTCCCAGGAATTTTCAGGTACAAATCCGGAATGACGCAGCAGCGAACCAAACCAGGTCAGTGCCGCTGCGAATCGATAGGCCGTATCTACCCGATCGATCGATTGCCAGTCGGATAAAGACTGTGCATAGAAGCTAGAAACAATCGTATCATTCGGGAGTCTGTATTGTAGCCGTATCCGGGCCAGCGTATCCGAATGGCGAAATGCCGGTCGCATCTTCAATTCAAATAGTACAAGTGCCGATTGTCCCGTCCCAATTTCCCCACCCTGCAAGCGTGTGGTTGAATCACGAAGAGCCCCGAGTTTATTATCGAATCCAATCAGTCGGTATTCCTCCACTTGATCTGAATTGAACTGGGCGCTGAGTGCTGCATCGTCTGCAACGGAATAAAGTGTTTGAGCGAACTCTTTGAAGAGTACTTTTTCCGCCTCCTGAAATCCGTCGAGGTAAGCAAAATTTCCATTTCCTCGTTTCGCGAGCGACTGGATCTTGGAGTCTTTGTAATTGCCCATACCCACCCCCAAACAGGTCAGATAAATACCCCGCTCACTTTCCTTCGCGATCAACGCTTCCAGTTCTTCTTCGGTCTTCATGCCCACGTTGAAATCTCCATCGGTGGCCAAGATGACTCGATTATTCCCCCCGGGGATGAAATGGCGACGCGCTACCGAATAGGCCAACTTAACGCCCGATTCACCCGGGGTAGCTCCGCCGGCCACCAACGAATCGATCACTTGCCGAATGGTGTCTTTGCGACTACCCGAAATCGTGTTCAACAAAATATCGGTTACGCCCCCGTAGGTGACGATGGCTACCGAATCTTTGTCGCGCAGGTTGTTGACCAGCATCCGAAAGGCAGATTGCAACAAGGGCAATCGATTGGGCATATCCATGGAGGCCGATACGTCGATGAGAAAAGTGAAATGCGCCGGTGGCAGCGTATCCAAATTCAACGTGCGCGCATTTACCTGAACGAAGAATAATTTATTTTGGGCGTTCCACGGACAATCGGTGAGTCGCGTATGAATGCGGAACACCTGACCGGAATCCGGTTGCTGGTAATCCAGATTAAAATAGTTCAACATCTCCTCGATCCGAACTGCATCGGCCGGCACCGGACTTCGTTGTCGGATAAACCGACGAATGTTGCTATACGATGCACGATCGATGTTCAAGGAAACGCCGGTACTTGGAAACGCATCCGCCCGGATAAACCGGTTCTCCAATAGATTCGCATAGGTTTCATTACCCGTAAGCCACTGACGGGCCTCTTGACGATTCCAACCGGCAGTCAACGAAGAAAGTGTAAAAGCAGGCAGCAAATCGACCGGGCGTTTGAGGGTAATCTCTACATATCGATCCGATTGCCATGCAGCCGTCAAAGACTGAAATCCCTCCAAATGAAATAAGAAAGAATCGACGATGGTGGCGGACACAACCCCAAATGTTCCTTGGGAGCCGGATCGAAACAACAGGCCCGTCGACAACTGAATGATTCGAACATTGGGAATGATCGAACCTTGCTCATCCTTAACTACCCCCCGAAAATAGAACTGCTGTGCCTGTAGAAAACAGACGCTGAACAAGAAACAAGCTATGAGGGAGGTGCGTTTCAACACCAGAAATTACGTAAAAAGGCGGAATCCGTCACTTGGACGCCAATTGATAGATCGCGTCGTACTGTCGCCCCCATCCGTCGTAATCCAATCCGTACCCCACCACGAATTTGTCGGGAATCACAAATCCCACATAATCCAGGGTCAACGGATGCTGCGTAGCCTCTGCTTTGTGCAACAAGGTAGCAATGCGCACGGAACGGGGTTGTTGTTGCAGCAAATGCGGAATGAACTTTGCCAGCGTGTTTCCGGTATCCACGATGTCTTCCAATAAGATCACATCCCTTCCGGTCAAATCAACTTCCAGCCCAATGGCTGTTGTGATGGTACCGGTAGAACGCATGCCCTGATACGAAGCCAGTTTGATGAAGGAGATCTCCGGATCGATGGAAAGCGAGCGGATCAGGTCGGCCGTAAAAAGGAAGGCCCCATTTAGGATAGAGAGAAACAAAGGACGAGTGCCCGCATAATCGCTACTGATCTGATCGGCCATTTCACGGATCCGGGATTGAATGGTGGCGGTATCTAGATATACTTCGAATTGTCGATCCAATACCTGTATCGTACTCATGGTCGTCGATTTAATGTTTGTGGGGTGGTCGTCTCCGATCCGGAAACTTCATCATATTGATTCAACTGATAGGTCTCGATCAAACGCAACAAGGCCTCCGGATACCGAGGCGAAGTGGCATAACCGGCTCGCTTCAAGCCATATACCCAGCCCTTGTAATCGTGTTGATCCAACTGGAACAAAAAAGCATAATGCGAGCGGGTGCGCAAAAAATCGGAATGATCCCGATAAGATTCGATGGCCGAAGCATATTTTCTGAAACACTCGTTCCGCAGATCATCGGTGTGTCGGATCGTAGCCCCTGTCCATTCCGGCTTGCATTTTATTCCAAAATGATTGTTGGCTTCCCGAGCCAAGCGACTGCTGCCTGCACCCGATTCATAGATTCCCTGCGCTAAGGTTACGGAGGCGGGAATTCCACTTCGCTTCATTTCCTCGATGGCCACAGTACAGTATTGATCGATGTAATTCAATACAGCCGGATTGACCTTGATCGTTAACGGAGTCTGCGCATACAATTGAGGCATGACCAGCATCCAGCACAGAAACAGATATATAAATCGGAGTCGGTTCATAGTTTACGGATCAACATGAGTCCGTCGCGCAAGGGAATCGGCACTTGCTCCACGTCCGGACAACTCTTGACTGCCTCGGCAAAAGAAAGAAGCGCCTTGGCATTCTTCCCTTTTACAGGCTCTTCCAATACCTGACCATGGAAGAAAAGATTATCCGCTAAGATAAAACCGTTTCGTCGGACCGACGGCAGCAGGATGTTAAAATAGTCGGCGTAACCGGTCTTATCCGCATCGATGAAAACCAGATCCCAACTTTCCGTGAGCGTGGGCAAAAGCACGTGGGCATCCCCTTGCAAAAGTTGGATCTGATCGCGGTAAGGAGATCGATCGAAATAGCTTCGCGCCTGCTGGGCATCCGATTCCCGATACTCGATGGTGACCAGCTTCCCGAATTCAGTCAATCCACTCGCCAAACACAGTGCACTGTAACCAGTAAAGGTGCCAATCTCCAAGACCCGACGGGGACGGATCATTTGACTGATCATCGAAAGGAACTGGCCTTGCTGTGCCCCACTCAACATGTGGGCCTCCGGGTGATTTGCTAATGTAAACGCCTCGATTTCCTGCAACAATTCAGGCAAGGGGCTCACCCAGCGATCCATAAATGACTGCAACCGTTCGGAGATCAATTCATCCATAAAAAAGGGTTCAAGATTTCTTTCGCGAAATCAAGGTGAGGCACAGGAAGGTGATCAATCCATTCAACAGGATCAGTTCCGGTCCGATTTTATAGCCGCTGAACACACGCTCCGATATTCCATTCAACCCCAACGACACGTGCAACTTCGCTTCGTAATAGGCCGGATTTGAGAGCAAATCCAATCCGAAAGCGAGCAATGGTCCCGCCAAACAGACCCACCCTACCCACGCGGATTTCAAACTACGCTGCGTCAGAATTCCAAAAGCAAACAATCCGAGCAGCGGACCGTATGTGATGCCCGCAAACTTGATGATGAATTGAATGATGGATTTATCATTGATGGCTTTAAAAAGCATAACCATCAAAAAGAACAACCCAACGAAGGCGACGTGCACCCAGAGTCGGGTGCGTTTTTTCTCTGCTTCGGTTTTCGGTGATTCACGAAATCCCAACAGGTCAATGCAGAAGCTCGAAGTGAGCGACGTAATGGCCCCATCCACACTGGGAAACAAGGCTGAGATCAGTGCAATGATGAAGATGACACCAATGGCCCCTGAAAACGCCTCCCCCAAGGCCAGCGCAGGAAATAGATCATCGCCCGTGGCTGGAACGCCATTCAATAACACGGGGTTGGCACTCGCATATAAATAAAGAACGCCACCCAGGATGAGGAACAACAGATTTACGACGACCAGGATGCTACTCATGGTCATCATGTTTTTTTGAGAGGCACCCAGCGTGCGTACGCTGATGTTCTTTTGCATCATTTCCTGATCCAAGCCGGTCATGGTAATGGTAATGAACATTCCGCCCAGCAACTGTTTCCAGAAATAACCGGGGCTATTCATGTCCCAATTAAAAATACGTGTGTAGCCCTTGTCTGAAAGACTGCTCCAAGCACTGCCCAGATCGAGATCCATGGATTTAAGCAACACCACCAAGCAAACCACCAAGCCGATCAACATGCCGGAGGTCTGAAGGGTATCGGTAAAAACAATGGTCTTTACTCCCCCCTCGATGGTATACAACATGATCAGCAACAAGATCACGATGGCGGTTAGCCAGAATGGAATCCCCAAACGATCCAGAATGAACAACTGAAGAATGTTCACCACCAAATACAGACGGGCAGTAGCCCCCACGGTACGGGAAAGCAAAAAGAAGGAAGCACCGGTTCGATGTGCCTGCCGACCGAATCGTTGCGACAGATAGGTATAAATGCTCGTTACATTCAATCGGTAATACAGCGGTAGCAATACAAAGGCAACCACCAGATAGCCAAGAAAATAACCCAGCACCAATTGGAAATAAAAAAAATTGGCCTTGCCGACATCGCCGGGCACACTGACAAACGTTACGCCCGAGAGCGACGTGCCGATCATGCCAAAGGCAACCAGCATCCAATTGCTGTTTCGGTTGCCAATGAAAAAGGACTCGTTGTCTGAATTGCGGGAGGTATACCAGGCCACGCCCAGCAAAAGAAGGAAGTACCCCAGCACAAAGGAGAATAAGGTGATTGGTGTCATAATATTAGAGTTTGAAGGTAGCCAAAAAACAGCTACTTTTTGGGCATGAGCATACGATCCATTGCCGTCTTTTGTGGTTCCAAAAATGGCACCAACCCCGCCTATGTCCGCGACGCACAGGAACTCGGAAATCGGCTCGGCAGCAGTAAGGTTGACGTGATCTATGGAGGGGGGAGCGCCGGACTCATGGGCAGTGTCGCGGATGCGGCCTTAGCGGCGGGCGGAAAAGTCGTTGGCATTATCCCGCAACTGTTGGTCGAATGGGAGGTGGCACACCGCGCACTCACCGAATTGATCGTTTGCGACAACATGCATCAAAGAAAAGCGAAGATCTACAGCCTCTGTGATGCAGTCATTGTACTGCCGGGCGGATTTGGAACACTCGACGAACTCTTTGAGGTCCTCACCTGGAATCAACTGACGATCCACGATAAATCCATCCTAATCCTCAACACCGATGGTTTCTACGACCCATTGCTCCAGCACCTGGAACGACTCAAACAGGAAGGATTCCTATACGAAGGGGCCTACGAAAAACTGCACATAATGCCAGATCCAAAATCGGTTGAAAATTGGCTGACCGAAATCAATCAACGCCCCTGAAACAACGGGATCTGCAATCCACCCCGCACATTCGGGATCGCACGGCCGTAAGAATCTGTATACGGCGAGTTGATGTCACCGGACACGTCAAAAAGAACGGCCAGATAAAAGAAAGGATTTCCACGACGCCCTTGTCGGCCCGACGTATACCCACCCCCAATCAGGGTGCTGGAAGCCGTTACAGAGATCTTTTCTACCACCCCGCCGACCGGAATGTATTTCTGTCGAATGGAATTCTGCTCAAGTTGGGCTTGCGCAAATAAAAATCGGACTGGGTATAAGCGAGCAAAAGCTCCGCCGCCGATCATGGTTTGACGCAATTTATCGTTGAGCCGACCATTGTAATCACGGTAGCTGGTATACGTATAATTCACAACAACACCCGCATCCAGCCAATTGGTCAGGCTGTACCCAAAAACCGGAGAACCGCCCATCATGAACGTATTGTTGTAAAAGGCCAGGGATACGCTGCCCCCGGTGAATACATTTTGCTGAAAAGTCGTTTCATTCGACTTTTTCTCATCTACCTGCTGGGCTTGTATACAAACAACGTGAAGCGCACAAATTCCGAAGAGGATAATCCGTTTCATAAATAATATTTAGGCAGATGCCAGTGAAGGCAGGATCTTACCGGGATTTAGAATTTGATTGGGGTCGAAGGCTTGTTTGACCGACCGCATCAGCTCCAGGTTTACTGGATCGAAAACGACATCCATAAAATCTTTTTGAATCAGGCCGATCCCGTGCTCTCCACTGATCGTTCCACCCAAGCGGTATACCAACTTGAATAGATCACGCAATATGGATTGTACACCGGCATGACCAAAGCTGTTGGGTACTCCGGGCTTATGAATGCGAATGTGCAGATTCCCATCCCCCGCATGCCCATAACAAACTACATCGAACTGGTGATCGACACCAAGCTGCTTGACGCCTCGGATCAGGGCGGGCAATTCAGCACGCGGCACCACAGTGTCTTCCTCAATGGTATATCCCACGAGCTTAACCGCTTCAGCCACCCGACGACGTAATTTCCAAAGGGCTGCTTTTTGCTGTGCATCATCGGCGAAATACAACTCGCCAATATCGTATTGACTCAGCAAATTTCCGATCGCCTCCATCTCTTGCATCAACACATCCATATTGTTTCCATCAACTTCGATGATCAAATGAGCAGCCGTATCCTCGGTGACCGGCACAAGCGCATCCGTAACCAGCTCACTAACGATCTTCAAGGCGTTGATCTCCATTAACTCCAGCGCGCTGGGTACAAATCCGGCACGAAATATCTCACTGACAGCCTCCCCAGCCTGCTCCAGATCCCGAAAGGGAACCAACATCAATAGGTCGAACTTGGGAAAAGGAATCAATTTCAGGACAATCTTAGTAACCACGCCTAGGGTACCCTCGCTGCCCACCATCAGTTGGGTCAGGTTGTAACCGGTTGAATTCTTCAACACATTCGCGCCGGTCCACATAACCGAACCATTCGGCAGCACCACTTCCAAATTCAATACATAATCCTTTACGACCCCGTACTTAACGGCTTTGGGCCCACCGCTGTTCTCAGCAATGTTTCCGCCAATGAAACAAGAGCCTCGACTACTGGGGTCCGGGGGATAGAAAAGACCCTTTTCCTTTACAGCATTTTGTAAAACTTCCGTAATCACCCCTGGTTCAACCGTTACTTGCAAATTCCGCTCATCGATCTGCAGGATCCGGTTTAATCGCTCCATCGATAACGACACCCCCCCCAGATGAGGAAGGGCCCCGCCGCTTAGTCCGGTGCCGGCACCCCGCGGGGTAACGGGAATGCACCGCTGATTACAATGTTTCATGATCGCACTGATCTCTTCGGTCGTACTGGGTTTGAGCACAACTTCGGGGGGGAACACGAGGTTCTCGGTCTCATCGCGTCCATAACGCTGACGAGACTCCGCATCCACCAAGACTTGATCGGGGCCAATGATGGTTTTGAAAAAAGCGATGTCTGAATCCACAACGGGTTGATACGGCATAGAAAGGAGGTGGTTTGGCAACACAAAAATCGGCAATCCTGGGCAGATCGGAAAGGCCTGTTTGTAATGAAAATCAACGTTAAATCAAGGCGTATTCATTGTCCGGCGACCAACACTAGCCAAGGCGCCTAGGAGACCCGAGCAGCTGCAAACAAGAAACCGGGGTTGCTCTATGAGATATGATACTTGTTACAATCCGCATTGTATCTAGTCAGGGTATGGCTAGGATCCAGGCCATAAAATCGCATTGAAATGAACATAAATCGTGAACAACTTATCGAAGCCAAAAATGAACGGAACAACGCAGGAAAAAGAAATGAGTAAACCCCTACCAAAAATGGAGAACAAACTGTTGAAATCTCCTAGCGGTATCAAGGGATTTGACGACATCACTTTTGGAGGACTACCGCTCAATCGACCAACGCTCATCGTCGGATCCATCGGAAGCGGTAAAACGTTTTTGTCGATGGAATACATCATAAATGGCATTGAATTGTATGACGAGCCGGGTGTGTTTATGACGTTCGAAGAAAAGACAAACGAATTACTGGAGAACGCCTCATCCCTTGGATTTAACATCAAGAAATTGATTGGCGAGAATAAATTGTATCTCGAGCATTTAGAGATCGGCCACAACGTAAGCAAAGAAGCGGGCACCTACAAAATCGATGGCTTATTCGTGCGACTCGAACAGGCCATCGAAAAGGTAAAGGCCAAAAGGGTCGTACTGGATTCACTAGACACACTCTTTGCCAGTTTAGATAGAAACATCTTACGAACCGAATTCAAACGTCTATTTTCTTGGTTAAAGGATAAAAAGGTTACCGCCATCGTAACCGCTGAACTGGGAGATGTTTTCTTAACCCGGATGGGACTGGAAGAACTCATCGCAGATTGTGTAATTGAATTAAGCAATCGAGTGACCAATCAGATCAGTACGCGTCGATTGCGGGTATTGAAATATCGCGGATCCGCGCATGCCTTGAATGAATACCCATTTACCATTGACGAAAATCGACTAACGGTATTCCCATTGATCAGTCAAGGGCTTCAACAACCATCCAGTTCTAACCGAATTTCTACGGGTATTCCACAGCTGAATGAAATGCTCGAAAACAAAGGATTTTATGTAGGAAGCAGCATCCTCGTTTCGGGCACAGCCGGTACAGGCAAATCCAGCCTACTGGCAGCCTTTGCCCACAACGCCTGTATGAACGATCAAACCTGCCTATTCTGTGCATTTGAAGAGGCCCCCAACCAGATTATCCGAAATATGCGATCCATTGGGTTGGATCTTCAACCACACCTTCAATCAAACAAAATTCAATTTTATTTTGCCCGACCAACCCTGCAAAATCTTGAGTTGCATTTTATGGCGATCAAAGAAATCATCGGTGTACTACAACCAAAAGTGATGGTGCTTGACCCCATCACCAACTTAATGACAGAAGGACCCAATAGCGACGTAAGAAGTATGCTCACGCGTTTCATTGACTACTTAAAAACCCAACAAATCACCGTCATGTTTTCTGCGGCCATCACCATTGGATCCATCGCCCGAAGCCCCAGCGACGAGGGTATATCCTCCATGGTAGACACCTGGATATTGGTTGAAGACATCGCCACAGAGGGAGAACGAAACCGAGGCATCTATGTCATGAAATCAAGAGGCATGAATCACTCCAATGAAATGCGGGAATTTATAATTTCTTCAAACGGGATAACCCTGCTGCCCGTTACCAGCGGGAAAGGAGGTATGCAGATTGGGTCCAAGCGAATAGGCGCAGAAAAAGAAATGATTCAGCCGAATTCCAAAAGAAAACAGCAGGCTGAAATCAGCTCCGACAGTAGGCCGAATTTGTAAATCGCAAACACATTCAACGATACCCAATCCACATACGCACTTAAGATATATTCAGATGATTAGCGACACACCAACATCCAATCAAAAAAACAAAAACCGTAAAAAGGGAGAATTCATTTTCCAGTTATTCATTGCTGGAAATACGCCTATTTCCATAAAAGCAATTTCAAGCATAAAAGCCATATTCGAAAAATACTACGCCGACAACTATACGCTAGATGTTTTCGACATATACGAATATCCCGGATTGGCCACAACCGAAGAAGTACTCGCCGTTCCTTACTTGATTCGAAAAAAACCGTTGCCTGAGATCAGAATGATCGGCGACTTCTCTGATCGAGAAAAAGTTATTGACGAACTATTGATCCTAACGAAATAATACATCGAGTATGACAAAAGATTACATCAAGGAGCTGGATTTCATCCTCTTGTCATTAATCAATGAATATGCACACGCCAAAGAAGGGGTCAAATTTTATCAAGAGGAAGCCCCAAAAACGACCAAAGAAACAGTGACTGGAGAAATCATTGAGAAATTTGACCTGAAAGAGTGGGAAGTCCATGTACTTTTTCATCACCTGCTGATGGACAAATACATCATCAGCGTAGAACCGCTGATCATTTCGTTGGAAGGGATTGTTTTCGAGAGCAGTGGGGGCTATGCGGAAAAAACCAAACGAGAAGAATCAGAAAAAATTCGCATCACAACGATTGAAGGCGACCTTAGAAAGTATTCTTACGGGCTAACGGTCTTTACGGGAGTTGTTGCCATTGGAACATTAATCTCTGGGCTCTATTTTGCCCTGGAAATATGGAGATATTTTAAATGAATTCCCCACTTAATTACAAATTGAGCACCAAAGACTGAAGAGATCTTTTTCGTTCCTGATAAGATGACAAACGAGGATCGGGTGTCAAATACATCAATAACGAAGCGAGGGACACATAGACTCCCGACCATTGCCCTGATAGCGATCTCGACGACCCTGCTTAATCAAGGAAAACTCATACGCCCCGCGCGCGCCATTGAACGCATTGAGCCCCGATAAGGTAACGTCGTAGGAGAAGGTAAAGACCAGTTCGTTCAGGCCAATGCCAATCAGCGGGATCACCGACTCCCGATGCCGATAGGCCACCCCAGCCAGCAATTCGGTCGTTCCATCTCCACTGGCATTGTATCGGGCGATCAAACTACCCATCACCTGCGACGCGCGAGCCTGTGTAGTATAATAAGCGGAGGGACTCACGATCCAACGATCGTTCAATTTGAAGCTACTATTGAAAAAACCATTGTATCGGATGGCCAGTTGATTACTCGCCGAACCATTCGATGCAAAAAATGATTCACGCGGACGATTCACATGCATGGCAGAAACACCCCCGTTCAACCAAACCCGATCGTTGGGAAAATACGCGTAGTTCAATCCCGTTTGAAGATCGAGGTAACTGGATTGATTTGTTTGCAAGACAGGCGCACCCGTCAGATGCAAATCAAAAAACTGACCATTCCACTGACTCGGAAAACTCAGGTTCTGGGTATTGATTTGCTTGTTGGACCAGCCCACATTAAATCCCAGACTCAGCAAGCTTCCGGTACCCAACATCTGATGATAGGCCACGGAACCGTATACTTTTGTCGACGTCAGCACGCTGGCCCCGGCCACATCCCGCAACACCAAGCCGCCCAAGCCAAGCCACCCTGTGGCCTCCTGGTTTTTCATGAGC
>Ga0102923_1000236_pt1 | contig 15122 bp, 12 predicted proteins | sample Colrivmeta156902_FD_78206 | JGI IMG/M metagenome (GOLD analysis project Ga0102923, IMG submission 78206) | Estuarine microbial communities from the Columbia River estuary - metaG 1569-02 | ecosystem: Environmental > Aquatic > Marine > Intertidal zone > Estuary | place: USA: Columbia River...
ATAAGACGTTGACCGCTTTTTGCCCGCCAGCTGCCTCTTCGATCAATTGAGGCAGTGTACGGTAGGCGTCCGGCCCCACGACCAGGTCCACCAATTTTTCTTCCTCCAAGAATTTAGACTTCAATCGCTCGGCCATGCATCCCAGTACGCCAACCAGCAATCCCTTACGTACTTTTTTCAGCTTCTTGAATTCGGTCAAGCGCTTGCGTACCGTCTGCTCCGCCTTTTCGCGTATGGAACAGGTATTCAGCAAAATCAGGTCGGCTTTTTCGAGTTGACGGGTGGCCCCAAATCCTTGCTCCTGCAGAATCGAAGCAACGATCTCGCTGTCCGCAAAATTCATCTGACAGCCATAACTCTCAATAAAGAAATGGCGATCGTATTGATTCGGATCTTCCGCAAACGGAGCAAAAGCCTCGCCTTGGCGGGCTTCATCGTGTTGCTGGTCGGTCAGTGTATGTGACATAGTGAATGAGCCTGCAAATATATGCTTTTAATGATTTTGATGACATCCTGTCAGGCTCGTAATAATCGCTGATTAACAGTACTTTATAAGTTTTATTGGCGATGAATACGGGTTCTTGGTAATTTCCACGTCCAATGCGCATGCGGTTTTATTTACAAGGTTTTTTGCTGCTGATCGGCTTGCTTGGTTTTTCTGCGATCATTTGGGGTCAGGAATCGGGTGGTCGAATTCAAGGGTCTTTGCAGGATTCCATGCATCAACCGATCGCGGGGGCTACGATCCGCCTGCTTGCTGGAAAGGATTCCACGGTGTTGCGCGCCCTTCAATCGAATACACAAGGTGAGTTCAACTTAGAAGGCATCGCGGATGGAAGTTTTCGATTGTGGATCAGTGTAGTGGGCTTTCGGCCCTTTCGGATCGATAGCTTGCTAATCGGAACGGAACGCCGTTCATACAGTTTGGGCGTAATCACGTTGATGCCATCGAGATCGACTCAGTTGGATCCGGTGGTGATCGTGGCCGATCGGTCTTTGATGCAGTCAAAAGACGGCAACCTGACTTTCCTGGCAGGAGATTCCCCCTTAGCGGCGGGATCCAACGCATCCGATTTGCTAACCCAAGTGCCCCTGGTCAATAAAGATGCCGATGGGAAAATGACGGTTCGCGGCAAAGAGCCAAAGATCCTTATCGACGACAAGCCAGTGGAGTTGAACATGCAGCAACTTCAAGACTTATTGGAGTCCATGCCAGGCAGTTCGATCGAAAAGATCGAGGTGATGACCAATCCGCCCCCGCAGTATGCACAAGAATCTTCGGTGATCAACATCGTTACCCGAAAAGGAAGGGTGGGGAAGACGGGGCGATTGGCACTGGCTGCCGGAACACGGAGGGAATGGTCGGCCAGCGGACAATTCACCTACCGCAAAAATCAATTCTCCCTACAACTGAATGCTGGCTACAGCCAAAATCGATACGCCGGCGATGGATATTCCAATCGCACGAACAGCTATATCGATTCAACCAATCAATTCAATACGGTCAATGTTTATGTAAATCAAACCAACCGTCCGTCGCTTCGCGCCCAACTCGATTACGATTGGAAGAAAAACCACACGATCAATTTGTTGATGCAATACAACGGCAATGAATTTGATAACTCCAACACGACCTTTTTCAGCAATATCAATAAAAATGGAGAGCGTTGGCGTTTTAGTCAACGCAACATCGGATCAGTCGGAGAGAACAAAAATTTGTCGGCCACGGCTACCTATACCTGGCGGGGAAAACCGGGTGAGACGCTTCGGATAATTGGACAATGGAATACATCCGACAATAGCAACTTGCGCGAATTTGATCAGTCCTTTCTGTTCAACAATGGTCTTCCAACCGGACAAGACTCTACTCAGTACCAAGATAATCTCACACGAGTGTTCGGTTGGAATACCCGATTGAATTACGATCGCATGTTGGTGGCCAAGAAAACCTATCTATCAATGGGTTTCTTTCAAAATCACGCACTCAATGAAGTGGATGTAGCCGCTAGGTATTTGAAATTTCCGGAGGGAACGCTTTTGCCATTGCCGTTGTTGGAACAGGCATTTGATTTCAGGCAAACCATCCAACAATATCGAGGTTCGGTCAAACATCTATTCACAGAACGCTTCAGTATACTGATCGGAACTACATACGAACGTACCCAAATTCGTTTCGATCTGCGGAAGGAGGGGACGCGGGTTCAAAATCGATATGGGAACTGGTTACCCTTTGCCACATTAAACCGTTCTTGGAAAGAAAAATACAACCTGACGTTGTCGTACAAGCAAACGATCCGTAGACCCGGGCTGGGGGAACTCAACCCAACCGTTGATTTTTCGGATCCCTACAACACGCGATTTGGTAACCCGAACTTGTTGGCCTCCACGGCTCACAACTTCGATCTGATCGGTGGATGGAACAAGACGGGACGATACCTCAATTTGGGCGTTGGCTATAATTTGGTAAAGGACGTATATAGTCAAGTGCGTACGCTGACCACCGAAGGCAAGACCCAGGTGACTTGGGAGAACATCAGTGACCGACGCGAGTGGGAGGTGAGTACCTGGAATGGGTTTACCATCCTTAAAAAATTGAAGATAAATACAAGCGCCAGCTACACGTATAATTTATATGGCAGCTATGACCGGCTGATCCGTCGATTTCAGAATGGAGGATCTTTCACTTCCACACTGGGTGCGAATTATATACCCAACGATCGGCAGAGTTTTTCCGGACAATTCAACCTGAATCGGTTTGCCACCCCGCAGGGATTTGCCCGCTGGAATGCCAGTTTAAATTTTGGCATTCAACGAAAGTTTTTGGCCAAACGAATGACGGTTACACTGAATGCCATCGATCCAATTCGAGATCAACGGCGTTATACCTATACGTATGCGCCCAATTTTATCTTGGAGAATTTCAGTCAAACGCGCACTCGGAACTATCGCATAACGGGTGCCTGGTCCTTTCAGCCCAAACCCAAGCCGCGGGTCAACTTGCCGACTCGTTGATGGATAAGGCGGCGAATCTTTTGGCCAGCCAAGATCGTCCCACTGGAACAACCCACTCATTTTTAAGTCCGGCTAGGTCGCTGACCAAATTATTGAAATAGAGGGTAGCTGGCCCTACAAATTCATGTTCGATGGCATAGTTCAATTGAGCCAGTGGCAGTAATTGCAAACGATCCTTTACCACAAAGGCCAAGGTGGTACGATCCATGAGTTGAACGCCGTACGCTGCTTCAATTGATTGGATGAAATGTACTGATTTGTCGGTACTGCATCCACTCACCGTGGCATCGGTTTCATCGGCAATCAGCACCAAAAATTGACCAAAAAAAAGATACCCCGCTGCGGGCACCGGTGTTCCATGTGTTTTCCATTCGGCAGTGAACGCATTCAATCCTGCTTCCAATTGCAAGGCTTCCTGCAAGCTGAAAAGGCGATTCGATTGGTAGATCCACACGCGCGCTGTGTCGGGCAGATTCGGATCGATCAGGTGTCGGTATTCCAGGTTCATGTTCACGATTTCATGGAGGCTTCTACGATCTCGGCAATGTCCAGCACCTGCACGTCGCTTTCGCGTTCAGCCAGCTTCACGCCATCGCTCATCATGGTATTGCAAAAGGGGCAAGCAGCGGCGATCACCGTGGCGCCTGTTTCCAAGGCCTCCTGGGTACGATCCAAATTGATCCGGTTCTTACCGGCCTCTTCTTCTTTGAACATTTGTGCCCCACCGGCTCCGCAGCAACTGCCGTTGGATCGACAACGCTTCATTTCTACCAGTTCCACATCAAGGGCTTCGAGCACTTGCCGAGGGGCCTCATAGATCTGGTTGGCCCGTCCGAGGTAGCAACTATCGTGGTAGGTGATTCGCTTGCCCTTGAATTGTCCACCTCCTTCGAGTACAATACGTCCTTCGTTGATGAGTTGCTGGATCAAGGTTGTATGGTGGATCACTTCGTAGTTGCCGCCCAACTCCGGATATTCATTTTTGAGGGTATTGAAACAATGCGGGCAGGCCGTCACGATCTTTTTGATGTTGTATCCATTCAGGATCTGGATGTTCTGATAGGCCATCATTTGAAAGAGAAACTCATTGCCCGCACGACGTACGGGATCGCCGGTACACATTTCTTCTTTTCCCAACACAGCGAAAGGGATATCCAGTTTTTGAAGGATACGGGCAAAGGCGCGGGTGATGCGTTGCGCGCGCTGATCGAAACTGCCGGAACATCCTACCCAAAATAGAATTTCAGGTTCTTTGCCTTCAGCCGCCCATTCGGCCATGGTTTTTATTGGAGGGAGTGACATGTTGTTGTTTGGAGGTATGTGCATACAAAAATAGAGCAAATCACGTGGCTCCGGGATGTGATCGGTATTTTTGCAGCATGCAAAAAGGTTTTGGATCGTGGCTTCATTGGGAACGTTGGCCGTTCAAGCTGATTTATTTCCCATTGACCCCGGTGTGGCTTTGGTATTGCCTCCGGAGTGGTTCCTTTTGGTGGTTCAGCTCGTCCAATCCCACAATCACTTTCGGGGGCATGGAAGGAGAGGGCAAACGGGAGATGTACGACCAACTGCCCGTTGGAACCTACCCCAAAACTATTTACATAGACCCCAAACTTTCAGAAAACGAATTGATCCAGCAAGTGGCGCAGGCCGGTTTTTCTTATCCCTTTGTTGTAAAACCCGATGTGGGCATGAAGGGGCTTTGGTTTGAGCGCATCGATGGCCCAGAGCAACTGTTGCGTTATCACCGAGCCGTGCCGGTTGAATATGTGATTCAGGAGTGGGTGGACTGGCCCATTGAGCTTAGCATTTTTCATATTCGACACCCCGAGTCTGAACGAGGAGAGATCACTGGGTTCATACACAAGACCTTGTTGCAGGTGCAGGGAGATGGTCGATCCAAATTGATCGATCTCATTAACAGCCATCCTAAGGCCGCAGGAAGAGTCGAGGAACTTTCCCGCATTCATTCCGATCGGTTTGAGCATGTGATTCCAGCAGGTGAAGTATACTTGTTATCCTATGCCGCCAATCACAACCGGGGCGCCTTCTTCTATAATTTATCGGATAGAATCCACGACGGTTTACGGGAGCGATTCGATGAACTTAGTAAGCACACCCGTTTTTACTATGGCCGATACGATCTGAAAGTGTGCTCCATTGATGAATTCTGTTCAGGCGGTCCTTGCTCCATCTTGGAGTTCAACGGATGTGGAGCCGAACCCAATCATATTTACGATTGTGGCATGGGATTGTTTGTGGCCTATGGCGTCATCTTGAAACATTGGAAAGCGCTGTATGCCATCAGTCGACACAATCACCAGACTGGGCATCGGCATTGGAGATTTTGGAAAGGGCTAAAATTCTTACGGGAATCAGGCAAGCATTTTCAACGACTCGAATCGACTCAGCGACCCACGCTGTAACTTTAACCCATGCCCCGTTTTCTAAAAGTATTTCTAGCCGGATTGATAGTCAGTTTCCTTGGCTCACTGCCGCTGGGCACAACCAACGTCGCGGCGATGCAGTTGTCGATCGACCGGGGATTGTTGCCTGCCTTTTATTTTTCGCTCGGTTCGCTGACGGTGGAGTTGATTTACGTTCGTCTTTCTTTATTTGCCGTGGACTGGCTTACGCGTAGGCAGAAATTCATGCGTTATTTGAACGCAATCACGCTCTTGATCTTGTTGCTGCTGACGTACGAGAGCTTTCAATCGGCCCTGCATCCGACCCAAGCATCGCCCATTGCGATCAGTCAGGTATTACCGCCTTTTTTATTTGGCATGTTCCTCTGCTCAGTAAGCACGGCCCAGATCCCTTTCTGGCTGGGCTGGTCGACGGTATTGATGGAGAAAAAAATCCTGTACCCGAATGGCGGAACGTACTTTGAATACCTATTGGGCATAGGATTAGGAACCTTTCTGGCCAACGGAATTTTCATTTATACAGGTCAAATTGCCGGCAAGGGATTTCAGAATGATCCCTCGCTATTGCATTGGGTGATTGGCAGCTTCTATTTGGGAACAGCTATTTGGCAAGTGTGGAGAATGATGCGGGCGAGTCGGCTTAGGCAACGAATGAAGGAAGGAGTTTAACTGCTTGATTGCATCCAATTATCTCGATCGTCGGGTGCGAATTTCCAAGGTGCGAAATTGTTCTCTACATTCCCGAACATAGCCGTCCATTCGGCTGGGGCCTGACTTTCTTCCATGATCTGATAGCGACGTAATTGCATAATGATGTCCAGCGGATTGATGCTGACCGGACACTCCTGCACACAAGCCTGACAAGTGGTACAAGCTCTCAATTCTTCTACCGAAATGTAATCGTGCAGCAAGGATTTGCCATCGTTGGCACGTTGATCGATCGGCAGTTTGGCTAAGTCTTCCATCCGATCGCGCGTGCGCATCATGATGCGTCGGGGCGACAATAGTTTACCGGTATGTTGAGCCGGACAAGCCGCTGAGCATCGGCCACACTCCGTACAGCTGAACGCATCCAATAGATTTTTTTGTCCCAGGTCTTGCACATCCTTCGCTCCAAATCGAGTAGGGGGCGCCTCGCTACCCGCTGCTGGCGCAGCACTCGGATCCATGGCATACAGCACTTCTTGCTGAATGGAAGGCATGTTGGACATTTTGCCCGAGGAGTTCAGGGGAGCGAAGTAAGTATTGGGGAAGGCAAATAGTATGTGCAGGTGCTTGGAATAGGGCAGATAATTCAGGAAGGCCAATATGCCAATGATGTGTAACCACCAAGCCGTCCGCTCGATCCAGATCAGATTTTGATCGCTGAGTGACTGAATGAAAGGATGTAGATAACTCGAAAGAGTAAAATCACCGGTGATGGCATGTGCGTAGTGCCCAACGCCGCGTGCTTGCAGCAGGGTGTCGGAGGCATTCATCAGCAGAAACAAGCTCATGAGCACGATCTCCGTGATCAAAATGATGTTGGCATCGCGACGAGGCCATCCCTTTAGATCCGTTGCTTGCAGCCGGGGGATCGACATCAGGTTACGTCGAATGAGAAAGGGGATACATGCCAGCAAAACACCCAAGGCTAGCCATTCAAAGGCATTGATGAGGAGGGGATAAAAACCACCTAGGGGACCGGAAAATAAACGATGAGCTCCGGTAAGTCCGTCTAATAAAATTTCCAGGACTTCAATGTTGATGATGATGAAGCCGACATAAATGATCAAATGCAAGATGGCCACCGGTACGTTGCGGAACATTTTCTGCTGACCGAGTGCCAGCCGTAAAACCTGTCCCCATCGTTTGGCCGGTTGGTCGGTCGGCAGATCCGGGCGTCCCATCGCGATCAGCGAACGAAGTTTACCAATGCCTTTGGCAAACAGGTAGATCGCGGTTGATAGGATCAATAAAAAAAGGAACTGCGGAAACCAATTCATGGCAATGGGTTAGTCGGTCAATTGAAAATCTACTGTTTTAGTGGCAGCGTAGCCCACTTTGTCGGTTGTAGTTACCGTCAATCTTGCGGATACCAAGCCGACGATGCCGGTGACGTTCCAGTCCTGGGAAAAATCAAAAAAACCTACGTTTCCGGTCGTAAGCGTGCGGCTGTAAAGCACGGCATTGGTATTGGTGTTTCGAACCGTACAATTTATCGAGGCCAAGACATTGTCATCGGTCGCATTCCCCCGTATCTGCAACGAGGTTCCATTTAATATGATGGTTCCTGCAATCGGAGCATTCAGCGTGATCACGGCGGGGACATCCGTCTCTTTAGCGTTGTCTTTTTTGCAGGCTGCAAAAAACAAAGAAAGAGAGATCAAATAAAGGGCTATACGCATACTACGAAATTAGGGATTAGAAATAGAGGCCGTGCAGCTTCCAGCGACCCGATTTGTATTCCAGTGCCGGACTGGGCAATTTGAAGGCATTTAGGGTGAACAAAACAACCCGCATCCATTTTTTTTTGGTCGGAATGCGGGTAAAATCAATGTCCGGTGCCAAATACCATTGTCTGCTTCGAGCAATGTCCGATCGATCAAAAACGACAGAACCATTTTCATCGGTTTTCCAATTGTTGTACCCGCCCCATAGTCCGTCAGCTCCGGTACCAATTGACAAACACAGCCAATCCGGGATGCGGGATTTTGGAAAATACGATCGAAGGCGAAAACTGGCCCAATAGGTTTGGGCATTGTAGTCCTTGAGCATGCGGGTCGTCCAGCTGCTTCCATACAATTCTTTGCTACGACTTTGAAGTTCCGGATCGGAATACCGGGTGGGATGGAAGGAGAATTTTAGATGTATGCGCTGTTCGTTCCAGGCAAGTTCTTGCCCGATGAGTAGTGCGCTGCCGGTTAGATTGGCGGCCACATCCCCCCAACTCCATCCCCATTCGGCACTGCGTCCATCCATGTACTCGATGAAGGTTTGAAAAGCGGTTCCGGTCAGTCCACCGATCCAAATCTGCTTCTTGCGTGACAAGCCTGCCCATCGGTACAATTCCATACTGGTCTTTCCTTGAATGTAGCAGCCATATACATGCCCGATTTTATCCAGTTGTTTCCATTCGCCCCAGTCGTTATAGGCATGCAGCTTGCTTTTTGGGTATTGGCTGTACCAAGTTTGGTTGAGGGCGATCAGGGTGCCTCCATATCCGACCAGCTGGGTGGTGGCAACGGCTGCCAGGTGTTTTTTATGTTCGATCGTATCCGGCTGAATGGACGGTTGTGCCTGGCAAATCAGGGAAGCGGTCAGTGAGAGTAAGAGTGAGGAGCCACGCATGCGATAAAGGTATTCAAAGACCCGGCTAAGCCTGCGGGGATTTGGTTATTTTCGAGCAAATTATTTCGAATGGACGCACAGATCGAACAGCGGGTGAAGCAATGGCTATCGGACGACTACGATGCAGATACGCGCGAAGCCGTTCGTCGCTTGCAGGAGCAGGATCCACAAGAACTGGCTGATTCGTTTTACCGGACCTTGGAGTTTGGAACAGGTGGTTTGCGCGGATTGATGGGGCCTGGTACCAACCGCATGAATAAATACACGGTGGGCATGGCTACGCAGGGATACGCCAATTACCTCAATCAGTGTTTTCCAGGCGGGGTAAAAGTGGCCATTGCACACGACAGTCGAAACAACAGCCGCTTTTTTGCCGAAACCGCTGCACAAGTTTTTGCAGCCAACGGCATTGAAGTGTATCTGTTTGCGGATATGCGTCCAACCCCGGAGCTTTCCTTTGCCATTCGTCGCTTGGGTTGCCAAGGCGGGGTGGTTTGTACCGCTTCACACAACCCAAAAGAATACAACGGATATAAAGCCTACTGGGACGATGGGTCGCAGTTGGTTCCACCGCATGATAAGAATGTAATCAATGAAGTCGAGAAGATTGCCTCGGTGAAAGCCGTGAAATGGTCGGGTGGGGAGCACCGCATTCACGCCTTGGGTGCTGATATGGATGAGGCATATATCCAAATGGTCAAAGGACTTAGCATCTATCCGGAGGTCATTAAAGAGCAATCGGATCTTAAAATCGTATATACGCCTATCCATGGAACCGGAATCAAGCTCGTCCCGGATGTATTGAAAGCTTTTGGATTCAACAATGTGCACGTTGTTGCTGAGCAGGCCACGCCCGATGGAAATTTTCCCACGGTAGCGTATCCCAATCCTGAGGAGTCTGAAGCGATGAGCTATGGCTTGAAACTGGCCAAGGAATTGGATGCGGATATTTTATGCGGTACCGATCCCGATGCCGACCGCCTGGCCATCGGAGTACGAAACGACAAAGGGGAATGGATTTTGATGAATGGAAATCAAACGGCTGTCTTGGCCTTCAACTACCTGATCGAAGCGAGAAAGTCCAAGGGGATTGCCCAACCCAATGACATGGTCATCACGACCATCGTGACGACCCCAATGATTGATGTAATCGCCGAAAAAAATAAAGTCGGATGTTATCGGGTACTTACCGGATTTAAATGGATCGCTGATTTGATCCGTCAAAAAGAAGGCAGCGAAAATTATGTTATTGGGGGCGAGGAGAGTTTTGGACTTATGATCGGAGATCAGATCCGCGACAAGGACGGGGTTAGTGCCGTGGCCTTGCTTTGTGAGATGGCTGCCGTAGAGCGATCCAAGGGACGCAGTTTGTATCAGAAAATGATCGATCTCTATGTGCAGTATGGATTGTATAAAGAGAAGCTCATATCGATCACAAAAAAGGGCATGGATGGTCAGGCACAAATCGCTGCCATGATGGATGGCTATCGCAATAATCCGCCACAGACAATCAATGGGGTGGCGGTCGCCCGTATTTATGACTATCAATGGAGGCAAGTCAAGGATCTTCCGTCGGGTGCAACCACTCCGTTGGACCTTCCTGCCTCCAACGTGTTGATCTTTCAATTGGCCGATGGAAGTCAGATCGCGGCACGTCCCAGCGGAACCGAGCCCAAGATCAAATTCTACTTCAGTGTACATGCTCCCTTGCCCGATGCTTCTCAGCACGACCGGGTTGATGCAGAATTGGAGAAAGACATCATGGGGATTATTCACGACATGCAATTGAACGGATAAGCCATGCGACGACCCAACGAGGATACACTCCGGCATCAGGGACTTCGCAATAAACTGATCGATCAGTTACGCGTCAAAGGAATCCACGATGAGCAGGTGCTTGCGGCCATGAGTCGCGTACCCCGGCATTTCTTCATGGATGCAGGCTTTGATGAGCTCGCTTACTTGGATCGATCCTTTCCGATCGAGGCTGATCAGACCATTTCGCATCCATATACGGTTGCTTACCAGACTCAATTATTGGGGGTAAAGAAACATGAGAAGGTGTTGGAAGTAGGTACAGGCAGTGCCTATCAGTCGGCCGTATTGGCCGAACTGGGAGTTCGTGTACACACGATTGAGCGTCAGCGAAAGCTCTATGATCAAGTGCAAGCATTCGGTTGGTTGAAAAAGAGTTATCCTTTTGTCAAGTTTTTTTATGGGGATGGATATGCCGGTCTGCCCAAGTTCGCGCCCTTCGACAAGATCCTGATCACGGCTGGCGCCCCTCAGGTTCCGATCGAGCTGATGCAGCAGTTGAAGGTGGGTGGGGTGGCGGTTGTTCCCGTCGGAGAAGGCGAATCTCAACGTATGTACCGCATTGTCCGTGCCTCCGAATCTCAATTGGAACAACAAGTGTTGGAGGAGTTTCAATTTGTACCCATGTTGCAAGGGAAATCCCTGTAAGGCAGATGCCGGTATTTGACTAAATTGTGGGCCTCATCTGCTTGCCATGAAATATGTACGTTCTGGTCTTTCGACCTTGGTTCTGGTTGTATTAGTTTATTTCCTGGACCACCCCATCGGGGCACTGCCTCCGTTGGGTCAATTGTTGAGCCCGCAACACGGGTTTTGGCAAAATGCCGAATCGAAAGATCATTCTTACTCCGAGGAACTGACCTTGCCGGGATTGAAAGGGCCTGTGCAGGTTTCTTTTGATGATCGGCTTGTTCCGCATGTTTTCGCAGAGAACGACGAGGATCTCTACTATGTACAAGGGTACTTACATGCTAAATTCCGATTGTTTCAGATCGATCTGCAAACTCGTGCCGCAGAAGGAAGAGCCAGTGAATTTGCAGGTGATAAGGCACTGCGTTTTGATCGTGAACAGCGCCGACTGGGTATGCGCTTTGCAGCTGAAAACGCGTTGAATGAGATCGAAAAAGATCCACTTTCCAAACAGGTTTTTGATGCGTATACAAAAGGCGTAAATGCATACATCGATGGACTGACTCAAGCCGAACTGCCTTTAGAATATAAGTTGTTGGGGGTGAAGCCTGACCGGTGGAGCAACATTCGAAGTGCTTTGTTGCTGAAGATGATGGCTCGAAACTTGTCAAGCGGTACCGAAATTGATTTGTCGCTCACCAATGCCAAATCTGTTTTCCTGCCGGATGAGTTGAGTTTGCTGTATCCACAGGTACATGATTCTCTTATGCCCATCGTTCCCAAGGGAACGGCCTTTGCTGAGCCTGGAATTACACCGGTTCGTCCAATCACGGCGGATTCAGTTTTTTTTGGAAAATCTTCCAAAGAACCGGTGCTGGCTGAAGAGAAAGAGCGACCCGATCCCAACAACGGCAGCAACAACTGGGTAGTGGCTGGAAGCAAAACTCAATCCGGAGCACCGATCCTTTGCAACGATCCGCACTTGGAGCTGTCGTTGCCTTCCATTTGGTATGAGATGCAATTACACGGCCCCAATAGCAATACTTATGGTGTGAGTTTGCCTGGTTCCCCCTTCGTGATTATTGGTTTCAATGACAGCATAGCCTGGGGGGTTACCAATGCGCAGCGAGATGTGAAAGATTATTACCGAGTTCGTTTTCGGGATGAATCCAAATCTGAATATTGGTTTGATGGCCAGTGGCGAAAATCAAAATTGCGGATCGAAGCCATTCAAGTAAAAGGCAAACCGACTTTTTTCGATACCGTTGCCTATACGCTGATGGGGCCGGTTATGTTTGATGCATCTTTTGGAGACAGCTTGTCGAAAGGAGAGAATTTGGCGGTTCGGTGGACGGGTCATGACCCCAGTAATGAGGGACTCACTTTTTACCAATTAAATCGTGCAAAGAATTACGACGATTACGAATCAGCCATTCGCACATTCATGTGCCCGGGCCAGAACTTTGTCTTCGCCTCCAAGTCGGGCGACATCGCCATATGGCAGCAGGGAAAATTTCCGGCTAGGTGGCCTGATCAAGGTCTTTATGTGATGCCTGGAGAGGACAGCACCTTCTTTTGGCAGGGTTATATTCCTCAGACAGAAAATCCACATGCAAAAAATCCCGAACGTGGATTTTTGGAAAGTGCCAATCAACGGGCTGTAGACGGCACCTATCCGTACTTCATCCCCGGAAGATACATTACACCTCGTGGCATTACGATCGAGAATACGCTGGCATCCATGCAGCAAGTGACCGTACAAGATATGATGGATCTGCATCAGAACTATTTCAACACGTTGGCCGAAGATGTTCGCCCGATGCTGTTGAAATATGTGAATCGAAATGCCCTGAATGCCACGGAGCGTCGGTATTTGGAGATGTTCGAGCAATGGGACTTAATGGCCGACCCTGATTCGAAGGGGCAGACCATTTATGAATGTTGGTTCGATACGCTGCAGGCGGCCATTTGGCGAGATGATTTGGAACAAGTCAAACCCAGCGCTCCCTGGCCGGAAGAACAAACCACATTGGAATGGTTGATGCGCGATAGCACAGATCTGAAATTCATCGACAACCGACTGACCCCACAACGGGAAACGCTCGAGGAGCTGGTGACCACAACGTTGCAGATCACCACGAAAGTGTTGAGTGAATATGAGCGTCAGGGCCGGCTCAGTTGGTCTCCGTTCAAGGAATCGTCCGTCAACCATTTACTACGCGATGCCTTGCCGTCCTTTGCTCGTAAAAAATTGCGTGTAGGCGGGAATGGTAATATTGTGAATGCCATTACGAAGAGTCACGGACCGAGTTGGCGTATGTTGATCCACTTGACGGGTGAAACAGAAGCCTATGGTATTTATCCAGGTGGACAGAACGGAAATCCCGGTAGCCGTTTTTATGATGATTATGTGGATACCTGGGTGTCGGGTAAATACAACCGACTTTGGTTGATGAAACCCGAGGAATTCAATAAAGCCTCTTGGACCGTTCAGATCAAACCACTTTAAACGATTAGCAATATGAAATTCTGGATCTCCTTATTCGCTACTGCCTTGTTGAGTTTTGTGGCCGGCATCTATTTACCCTGGTGGTCAATTGGAATAGTAGCCTTTTTGATCGCCGTGGTCATGCCGCTTCGTCCCTGGAAGAATTTTATCGCCGGTTTTCTCGGCGTCTTTTTATTGTGGATCGGATTGACCATGTGGATCGATCAAGCTAATGGAGGGATTTTAACAGCTAGAATGGCGATTGTGTTGCCCGTTGGAGGAAACGTAATCTATCTGCATCTGCTGACAGCGTTGGTAGGTGGATTGGTAGGCGGTTTGGCTGCCCTCAGTGGCTGCTATGTTCGGGCTGTTTTCTCGCCAGAAAAAAACTGATCGGTTCGTATCTTTGCGGTGTTTTAGGATTTTGCCCAACCTGCAATTGGGTTTCTAAGAATTAAAATTCAAACGCATGGCTACCCTGCACAACCGGGTATCCCGAAAGGAACTCAAAGCGAAGATCCTAGCGGATACCACCCCTCGTACCACCCTCTCTTTCTATCGTTATTTCCCCATTTCGGATCCGGCTGTTTTTCGAGATGAATTGTACCTGTTGCTTCACCCATTGGGCGTGTATGGACGAATTTATATAGCCCAGGAGGGGATCAATGCGCAGATCAGTTTACCAACGGCCAACCTGCCATCTTTTCGTAGCTGCTTGGATTCGATCCCGGGGTTACTGAATCTTCGGTTGAATATCGCTGTTCAGGATGACGGCAAATCTTTTTTTGTACTGGACATCAAATTGCGCAATAAGATCGTTGCGGATGGGATCGAGGATACTTCCTTTAGCATGGAAAAGCGCGGGCAATACCTGAATGCCGAAGCGTTTAATCAATTAGCCGACGATCCGAATACGGTGATCGTTGATATGCGCAATTATTACGAATACGAAGTGGGTCATTTTCGGGGAGCCATCGAAGTTCCTTCGGATACGTTTCGGGATCAATTGCCGATGGCGGCCTCGATGTTGTCGGACAATAGAGACGCGAACATTGTGATGTATTGTACGGGCGGAATCCGATGTGAGAAGGCTTCTGCCTTTTTATTGCACCAGGGATTCAAGAACGTTTTTCATTTGGAAGGGGGGATCATTCATTACACGAATCAAGTCCGCGAAAATCAACTGCCCAATCATTTCATTGGAAAGAATTTTGTTTTCGATGACCGGTTGGGAGAGCGAATTACTCCGGATATTTTAGCAAAATGCCACCAATGCGGCGAACCGGCCGATACCCACGTGAACTGTTTGAATGATGCTTGCCATTTGCTGTTCATACAATGCGAGGCATGCAAACAAGTCAAGGAAGGATGTTGCTCTGCGACTTGCCAGGAGCAAATGCACTTACCGGATGCGGAGCGGA
>Ga0102923_1000240_pt1 | contig 14968 bp, 10 predicted proteins | sample Colrivmeta156902_FD_78206 | JGI IMG/M metagenome (GOLD analysis project Ga0102923, IMG submission 78206) | Estuarine microbial communities from the Columbia River estuary - metaG 1569-02 | ecosystem: Environmental > Aquatic > Marine > Intertidal zone > Estuary | place: USA: Columbia River...
CGGTGGCGTGCAGCGTTTCACCCGCGGCCGGCAGCCGAGGCACGCGCCATAGCCGATCCACATTCAGCGAGCCGACCACCATCACACGGCCCCGCGCCGCGGAGGATCCGGTGCTCCGGTTCATCCGAGGGAACCCCGACCGACCGACTCCCGCTTGAGACCGCGGGTCATCAAAGCCGCGAGGGCGGCGTCGGGCCGTTTGCCCTCGAAGAGGATCGCGCGCACCTCACGCAGGATCGGGGCGTCGATGCCGCGCTCGGCGCAGAGATCGGCGAACGAATCGGCGGTGCGATAACCCTCGACGACCGTCCGACGGCCGGCGAGCACGTCGGCGACCGGTACGCCCTCGCCGATGCGCTGGCCGAACTCGCGGTTGCGGCTCCAGCCGCCATAGCACGTCGCGACCAAGTCGCCGAAACCGCCGAGCCCGTAGAAGGTCTCGGGTCGCGCGCCCAGCGCGGCGCCGACGCGCACCATCTCGGCGAGCGCACGCGTGAGCAGCGCGGCCTTGGTGTTGTCACCCAACCGCAGGCCGTCGCAGCAACCGGCGGCGATGGCATAGATATTCTTGAGGCAACCTCCGAACTCGACGCCTGGCAGGTCATCACTCGTGTAAACGCGCAAGGTGGCCCCGCTGAACGCCTGTTGGAGGCGCTCCAGCGCGACATCGACCGCGCTCCCGGCGAGGACCATGGCCGACGGTTCGCCCCGCGCGACCCCGAGGGCATTGGTGGGACCGGACAGGGCGGCTACCCGCGCAACGGGCGCGACCGCGGCGATAACCTCAGACGGCCTCCGGTGGGAGCCGGCCTCGAGGCCCTTCACCAGGCTCACAATCACCGGCGCGGCGGCGAAGCGGCCGCAGGTTTCGCGCAAAACCTGGGCCGGACACGCGAGCAGGACGGCGTCGGCGGTGGCGAGGGATCCCGGTGTGGCCGAGACGTTGACTTCCGCCGGAAGCGGGATGCCCGGCAGATAGTCGGCGTTGACGCGCGCGGCCGCCATTTGGGCGGCATGCTCGGCGCGACGCGGCACGAGCGTGACCGCGTGCCCGAGACGGGCGAGGTGGACCGAGAAAGCGGTTCCCCAGGCGCCGGCGCCCGCGACGACAAAAATCATACCGTCGGCTTAACCGCGAATGCCGCGAAATACACGAAAAAGCAGAGGATGGCGGACACCTTCAGCCGCATACCTTCTGCGGCTTACGCGCCTCCTCGCGGCCATCACATCGCTTGGCCGCAAGAAGGCGCAAGAGTCGCCAAAAAGGCGCGGCTTCAGGGTTCCCGCGTTGCTGGTTTCCAGACCCTGCGCGGCCCGCCTGTTACCCTAGGAACGCCGGGATCTTTTCGCCGGCGATCATCTGCTCGAAGGTCTCACGGGCATGGATGAGCTCAAACGCGCTGCCCTTCACGAGCACCTCGGCGGCCATCCCGCGGGTGTTGTAACGGCTCGCCATGGTGTAGCCGTAGGCGCCGGCGCTGAGGAAGCCGATCAGCTCGCCCTCGCGCACCTCCTGCATCGAGCGGTCCTTGGCGAAGCAGTCACCGCTCTCACAGACCGGGCCGACAACATCGGCGACAAGGGCTGGCCGGGTAGAATCGCGGTGGATGGGCACGATCTCGTGGAAGCTGTCGTACATCGCAGGCCGCACGAGGTCGTTCATGGCGGCATCGACGATGAGGAAGTTCTTCCCGGCGCCGCGCTTGAGGTGCTCGACGCGCGACAGAAGCACGCCGGCGTTGCCGACCATGAAGCGTCCGTGCTCGAGGAGGATGGTGAGGCCGAGCGTCTGCAGGAGCGGAACGAGGGCGGCGCCGTAGCTCTCGGGCGTGAGCGGCCGCTGGTCGGCCGGCTGCGACTCCCACCAGGACGAGGCTCCGCTGGCGAGCGCGTCGCGGTAGATGATGCCCATGCCGCCGCCGATCGAGAAATACGTGATGCCGTAGCGGGTTTTCAGTTCCGCCGCGAACGGTCCCACCTTGGTGACGGCCTCGACGAACGGCGCCACGGAGGTGAGCTGTGAGCCGATGTGCATCTGCACGCCCTTGATCTCCAGGTGCGGCAGGCGGGCGGCGGCCTCGTAGGCGGCGGCGGCGTGGCGCAGCGGAATGCCGAACTTGTTGTCGCTCTTCCCGGTCGTGATCTTCGCGTGCGTGTGGGCGTCGACGTCGGGGTTCACCCGGATCGCCACGGGGGCCTTCACTCCCAGCTTGCCCGCGACGTGGTTGATGCGCGCCAGCTCCGGCTCGCTCTCGACGTGGAACGAGAAAATCCCGTTGCGCAGCGCCAGCTCGATCTCGGCCTCGGTCTTGCCCACGCCGGCGAAAACGCTGGCGCGGACGTTGCCGCCCGCGGCGAGCACGCGGCGGATCTCGCCACCGCTCACCAGGTCGAAGCCGGCGCCGAGGTTCGAGAAGTGGCGCAGCACCGCGAGGCTCGAGTTGGCCTTCATCGCGTAGCACAGGCGGGCGTCGAGTCCCGTGAGCCCGCGTTGCAGGCGACGGAAATTGTCCTCCATCGTCGCGGCGCTGTAGACGTAGGTCGGCGAGCCGTAGAGGCCGGCGACGGCCGCGAGGTCGACCGACTCGCAGTGAAGAGCGGAGCCCGAGTAGTGGAAGTGGTGCATGACGTCGAGGGAGGCTGGGCGAAGTGAGAGAACGGCGAACGTAGCCGCTTTCCGCTTGAAAAAACCACTTCAAACTTCGTCTGTTCGCCCATGCTTCGCGCGCTGCTCCACCTGCTCTCCGGCGGTTCGTCCCGCCGGCGCGGGGGTTCGGGCCCGCAGGGCCGTTTCCGCAGCGCGCAATTCACGAGCTTCATGGCGCAGAACAACCGGCGGCGCGTCGACACCGACCTGCTCGACGCCGTGCTTCGCTCGCGCCGGATGCTTCGCCACCTGCTCAAGCTCGCGCTCGCCGGCGGCGGCGCGTGGGTGGTGGTGGAGAGCGCCCGCGCCCTCTCGATCTTCTGAGGGCCGCCGGCAGCGGCCGGCCGCGACAGCGGACTTGATCAACGCTCCCGCGGGACGTTTGCTCGGCGTTTCACCCGCGCCCAACGCCATGATCCGCATCAACGAGAACTACACCAAGCTCAAGGCCTCCTACCTGTTCAGCGACATCGCCAAGCGGGTCTCGGCCTACACCGCGGCCAACCCCGGCCAGTCCGTCATCCGGCTAGGCATCGGCGACGTCACCGAGCCGCTGCCCCGCGTATGCGTCGACGCGCTGCACGCCGCGACCGAAGAGATGGCGGCGCGCGCCACCTTCAAGGGCTACGGCCCCGAGCAGGGCTACGCCTTCCTCCGGGAGGCCGTCGCGCAGCACGACTATGCGGCCCGCGGCTGCCAGATCGACGCCGACGAAATCTTCGTTTCCGACGGCTCGAAGTGCGACTGCGGCAACATCCAGGAGATCTTCGCGCAGGACGTGCGCCTCGCGATTCCCGACCCGGTCTATCCGGTGTACGTCGACACCAACGTGATGGCGGGCCGCACCGGGGCCAACGTCGACGGCCGTTACCAGGGCGTCACCTATCTGGAGAGCACGCCGGCCAACGGCTACGTGCCGGCGGTCCCCGCGGTGGCCACCGATCTCATCTACCTCTGTTTCCCGAACAATCCGACCGGTGCCGTGGCGACCAAGGCCCAGCTCACCGCTTGGGTCGAGTACGCCCGGCGCAACCGCGCGGTGATTCTCTTCGACAGCGCCTACGAGGCCTACATCCGCGACCCCGCCATCCCGCACTCCATCTACGAGATCGAGGGCGCGCGCGAGGTGGCGATCGAGTTCCGCAGTTTCTCCAAGACCGCCGGGTTCACCGGCACCCGCTGCGCCTACACCGTCGTGCCGAAGACGCTCATGGCCTACGACGCCGCGGGCAACGCGCACGCCCTCCACGCGCTGTGGAACCGGCGCCACACGACGAAGTTCAACGGCGTCGCCTACCCGATCCAGAAGGCCGCCGCCGCCGTGTACACCGAGGCCGGCCGGAAGCAGACCAGCGACCTGATCGACTTCTACCTCGCGAACGCGCGCCTCATCCGCGAGGCGATGAACCGCCTCGGCTTCAAGTGCACCGGCGGAGACAACGCGCCCTACCTCTGGATCAACACCGGCCGCGACTCCTGGGAATTCTTCGACCTGCTGCTCAACCGCGCCCAGGTGGTCTGCACCCCCGGCGCCGGGTTCGGCAAATGCGGCGAGGGCCACGTGCGCATCAGCGCGTTCAACTCCCGCGAGAACGTCGAGACCGCCCTCACCCGCATCGCCGCCGCCCTGCGCTGAGCCGGGAAACGGGGCCCGGTGGCTGAACGCCGTCAGGCCCCCGCCCGCGCGCGCACCGTCGCGAGCCAGCGCGCGAGGTTAGTGCAGATGCGGGCCGGGTTGATGGGTTTGCTCTCGAACCCGTCCATGCCGGCCTCGAGGCAGCGCTGCCGATCGTCCTCGCCGGCGTTGGCGGTCATCGCCACGACCGGCACTCTGGCCAGCGCCGGGTCGGCGCGGATCCGGCGCGTCGTCTCAAAGCCGTCCATCTCCGGCATCTGCACGTCCATCAGCACGAGATCAAAGGGCACCGGCGAACCGCGCAGCACCTCGAGCGCCTCACGGCCGTTATCCGCCTTCTCCACCGTGGCCCCGGCCCCCTGCAGTAGCTCGACGAGGATCTGCTGGTTGAACTCGTTGTCCTCGACGACGAGGATCCGACCCACGAGACGCGGCGCCGGCATCGAGGCGTCACGTTCGCGCGCCGTTCGCGCCGCCCCCTCGGCGGCGAGCGGGAAACGGACGCGGAAGGCGAAGGTGCTGCCGCGGCCGGGCTCGCTTTCCACCCAGATGCTCCCGCCCATGTGCTCGACGATACGCTTGCAGATCGTGAGCCCGAGACCCGTGCCGCCGAACCGGCGCGTGGTCGAGGCGTCGGCTTGGCTGAACGGACGGAACAGGCGGTCGCGCTCCTCCGGGGAAAGGCCGATGCCGGTGTCCCGTACGAGAAACTCCAACTCGGCGGAAGCCGCGTCCCCGCCCGCCGGGCGCACTTCGATCACCACGCCGCCCGCGGCCGTGAATTTCACGGCGTTGCCGGCGAGGTTCAGCAGCACCTGCTCGAGGCGGAACGGGTCGCCCACCAGCGCGCGCGGCACACCTTCGTCCATGCGCACCACGAGCGAGATGCCCTTCGCCCGCGCGAGGTAACCCACGATCGAATCGATCGAGACCAACGTGGACTCCAGATCGAAGGGCCGCGCCTCCAGCGCGAGTCCGCCGGCCTCGATCTTGGAGAAATCGAGCACGTCGTTCACCGTCTGCATCAGGCTCTGCGCCGCGCGCTGGGTCTTCACCAGGTAGTCGCGCTGGCGCGGCTCAAGCCCGGTCTGGAGGCAGAGATGGGAAAGCCCGATGATCGCGTTGAGCGGGGTGCGGATCTCGTGGCTCATGTTGGCGAGGAACTGGCTCTTGGCGGCGGTTGCCGCCTCCGCCTGCTCCTTCGCGCGCGCGAGCTCGGCCGTGCGTTCCCGAACCCGCTCCTCGAGCAGCGCCTTCTGCCGCAGGATCTCCTCCTCGTAGCGCCTGCGGCCCGTGACGTCGACCTGCACCGAGACGTAGCGCTGCACCGCGCCCTCCTCCGAGAAAACCGGACTGATGTGCACGGAAACCCAGTACGGATCGCCGTTCTTCGCGTAGTTGAGGAGCTCCTCGCGCACCGACTCGTCGCGACGCAACGCCTCGCGGATGCGGCCGATCGCCAAGGCGTCGGACCCCGCCCCCTGCAGCACCCGGCCGGGGTTCCGGCCCCGCACGTCGTCCAGCGTGTAACCCGTCCGGCGCGTGAAGGATTCATTGACCCACTCGATCCGCTGCTCGGGGTCCGTGATGATCACCAGATCGTCGGTCGCACTCGCCACGAGCGAGAGCTTCGCCACCTCGTCCCGCACTTCCTTCTGGCGGGTGACGTCGCGCATGACGCCCACCATTCCACCGGCCGGATTGCGCCCGATCGAAACCTCCGCCCAGACCAGGGTTCCGTCGCCGCGGCGCACCCGCAGCTGCGGGTAAACTGACTCGCCCGCGGCCGCCGGACCGGAGAGCAGACGCTCCATGACGGGGCGGTCCGGCCCGTGGATGAACTCGAGCAGCGGGCGGCCGACGGCCGCGGACGGCGCGACGCCCGACATCCGCTGCCACGCGTCGTTCAGGAAAACCAGGTTTCCCGAGGCGTCGGTCTCGAAGACGATCTCGGAGAGAATCTGGATGCGTCGCCGCATCCGGTTCTCCGCCTCGATCAGGGCCTCGGTGAGGCGGCTCGTGGCCTCGACGTGGATGTCCGTCGCAAGCGACGTGGAAAAGCTTCCGGCCGGACCCTCCGACATGAGCTGAGCCGGGGCGCTCAGGCCGCGGTGCGGACGAGCTCCTGGAGCACTTCCTTGCTCGAAGCCGCGCGGCCGTAGAGCGGGAAGATGTTCTTACAATAGAAGTCGTGCTCGCTCATCGTGCGCGCGGAGGAGCAGTCGGAGAGGATCGTCACCGCGAACCCCCGCTCGTAGGCGGCGCGCCCGGTGGAGTCGATGCAGAGCGAGGTGACCATGCCCGCAACGAGCACGTTGCGGATGCCACGCTGCTTGAGGACCTGCTCCAGGGTGGTGTCGGAGAAGGCATTGAATCCGACCTTGCCTGTCACGTAGTCGATGCGTGAGCCAAAGGCCAGGAGCTCGGGAATGGTGTCGGCGCCCGCGGTGCCGTGCTTGAACGCGCCCGACTGCTTGATCTTGTCGAGGATCCCGACGGCATTCGCCATGGCGCGGTAGTTCGGTTCCAGCACGATCGGGGTGGAGATGATCGACATCTCGGTCTTGGCGGCCTCGCGAATGAAATCGAGGGAGTTGTGGAGCACCTCGTCGACCCGGTTGGACTCCTCCACCACCCCGCGCAGGATGCCATTCTTGGCGAAGTAATCGTTCTGGTATCCCACGAGAATGGCGGCGGTGTTTTTGGCGTTCATGAGTTCTAAGGGTTGGGAACGGAGGTTGCTTGGGGTAAACACCCCTATCAAGGTAATTGAAAACACCCGACTATCGGAAATTTTTATCCCATCCGATCTCCGCCCACCGCCATATCCATCCCGTGCCCGACACTCCGATTGATCTCAACGCCCTCGGCGACTTCACCGGCCATGACCCGGTGCAGACGCTACGTCTTGCCCGCCATTTCGCCGAGACCACCCGCAAAACCCTCGTGGAGATCCTCGCCGCGCGCGACAGTGGTGATCTCGGCGCCCTGAACCGTCTCGGCCACAAGCAGAAGTCCTCCTCGGCCATGGCCGGCGCCCGCGAGTGCGCCAATCTTTGCCTGCACTTGGAAAAGGCCCCCGACCTGCCGACCGCCCTCGATCTGGTCGGCCGGCTGGAGCCGGCGATCAACGCCGTTTCGGCCTACGTCCAAACTCTCGGCGACAAACCGGCCGGCGGATAAACCGAAGTTCCCGGTAAGCTGACGGGCTCGTTTTCGCCAGCCGCCTCCCGCGCTCCTACTCATAGGTTTTTAGTCAGGGGCAGTTAGGCTAGTCCGGGATTTTCGGAAAGCCTGCCGCCTAGGTCGGATTCGAACCAACGAGGTCGGGCATCAACGGATGGACGGATTAACGCGGATGATTCCGAGCGGAGGCCAAGGTGCGACCGCCTTTTCTCGGCGACCTCGGTTTGCTCCGGTCGGATCGTTTGGGACAGGAGGGAACGAAGGCAACGGAGTAGGCGCATGCCTCCGCCATGATTTCTTCCGAGAAGGTCAGTCGGCCAGAGGACCTTTCCTCGTTACCCGCGTCATCAGCGAAATCCGCGGTCGAAGTTCACCATCGTCGGAATAGCCTTCGGCCACACGTTTGACGGCATAGTCCGGGGTCGCCGGACCCCGGCTACAAACGAACCCCTGTTATCCGTGTCGATTCGTGTCTATCCGTGGTTGCCCACTTCGCGTAGCTATTCGGGAGCCATCCTGAACGACGCTTCGGGTGTGGCGGAGCCGCGCTGGAAAATCAGCGGTTAAAAACCCGAACGATTCGGAACTGCCTTCGGTCGTCTCGCCCGCGGGACGATCCTGAGCCGGCGACCCCGACTACCAACATGTGTATTGATCCGCGTCGATTCGGGTCCCCGGGTTGATCCGTCGCGAACCCCTCGCGGCGATCCGCTCCGGCATCAGGCCCGGGGAACCTCAAGCAGTTCACCTACTTTCCGCAGCAGCGAGGCCGCGGTGAAAGGTTTGCCGAGCTGCGCGTCACCGAAGGTCAGAGAGGGGTGCTTGCCGCCGGCATCCTCGTCGGCGAGGCCGCTGACCGCGAGCACGCGCGTGCCCGAGTCGCGCGATCGCACGAACTCGGCGAGCTTCGCTCCGTCGAGCCCCGGCATGTCGTAGTCGGTGACCACCAGGGAGAACGCGGCGGGACGCTCGGCGTAAAGCGCGGCGGCCACCAGGCCGTCCTCGGCCGTTTCCACGACATAGCCGGCGGAGGTGAGAACCGCCCGCGCGATCTCGCGGATCGAGTCCTCGTCGTCGACCACGAGGATGAGCTGGCCGCGGCCGGCCGCGGCCGGCTTCGCGGCGGCTTCGCTCGCAGCGGCCTCGGGCACGTCGGCGGCGGGCAGGTAAACCCGGAAGGTCGTCCCCTTGCCCAGCTCGGTCTCGAGGGAGACGAAGCCCTCGTGGGTCTGCACGATGCCGCGCACCGTCGACAGCCCCAGGCCGGTGCCTTTGCCCTCTCCTTTGGTCGTGAAGAACGGATCCCAGATCCGCGCCAACACATCGGGCGGAATGCCCGTGCCACTGTCGCCGACCTCGATGACCGTCCACGGGCCGGGCCTCGCTCCCGGCAGGGCGCGGGCCTCGGCGGCGTCGAGCCGGCGATTCTCGCCGTGCACGTGCAGCCGACCGCCGCCGGGCATCGCGTCGCGCGCGTTCACGCAGAGGTTGAGCAGCACCTGGTGAATCTGGGTGGCGTTGCCCCGCAACGGCCAAAGATCCGTCGGGATGTGCTCCGCGAGCTCGATGGATTTCGGAAACGTCTGCGCGATCATCGTCGTGATGTCGCGCATCAGGTGCTTAACCTGCAGTGTCCGCCGGTCGCCGCTGACGCCGTGCGCGAAACCGAGGATCTGTTTCACCAACCCCGAACCGCGCGTCACGGACTTCTCCAGCGTGTCGATCAGCTTGAGGTCCGGGGCGGTCGTAAGCCGCATCCGCAGGAGCGACGCCGCCATGCCGATCGGGGCCAGCACGTTGTTGAGGTCATGCGCGATCCCCGCCGCCAGCATACCGATGCTCTCGAGGCGCTGCGCCCGCAGGAATTTCTCCTCGAGCGATTTCCTTTCGGTGACGTCGGCGCCGATGATCAGCCAGCCGTCCGCCCGGCCCGCCGTGTCCCGGAGGATCGTCACGCTGGTGTCGAGCACCCGTGCCGCGCCCTCGCGGGGGTTGGCACGGATCTCCCCGCGCCAGTCGCGCCCCGCGGCCAGCGCGGCCGCCAGCGAGGCGGAGTCGGCCGGATCACCGACCAAAAAGATCTCCTGCAGACGCCGGCCGTGCATGCCGACCGCCTCCCAGAGCAGGATCCTCGCGGCACCGTTGTTCCAGAAACGCACGCGCCCATCGAGGTCGGTTGTCGCGATCACTTCGCTCGCCTTGTCGAGCAGCTCGGCTTGCTCGCGCAGACGTTCCTCGCCGCGGAGCCGCGCGGCGTACTCGGCGCGGAGGGATTCGTTGGCGGTGACCAGCTCCGCGGTGCGCTCCCGCACGCGGTTCTCCAGGTTCTCGTTCAGCTGGCGCAGCTCGGCCTCGGCCCGTTCCAGCCGGTGGTTCTGCGCCACCGCGGCCTCGTAGGTCGAGAGTAACAGGCCGAGCGTCTGGCGGGGGTCGGCCGCGATGCGTACCGAGCCCTCGGAGCCGGGCAACACCAGGCCGGCGGGGGAGGCTTCCGGCGCCAACGCGCGCGGATTATCGCGGATCCGTCGCAGGCGCGGCACGAGCAGGTTCTCGTCGAGGGGCTTGGTGAAGAAATAATCCGCCCCGCACTCCAGCGCGCGCAACACGTCCGAGGTGTCCGAGAGGGACGTCAGCAGGATGACGGCGAGACTCGCCAGCCGCGGCTCGCCGCGAAGCCGGCGGCAAAGCTCGTAGCCGTCCATGCCGGGCATGTTGACGTCGCTCACAACGGCGAAGGGCAACGGGTCGGTGGCAAGGAAGGCCAGCGCCTCGGCCCCGTGGCGAGCGTGGCGCACGGCGAAGCCGTGCTCCTCGAGGACGAAGTGCAGCTGCACGGCCTGCGTCAGGCTGTCCTCGACGATCAGGACGTGGTCACGGTCGGCGGCCGCTGGATCGGAGGGCATGGTCATGGCGGAAATCGTTTCAGGCGGGTCCGGTCGCGGCGGCCACCGGCCGTCGACCGCAGTCGCGCAGCAGGAACGCGATGGATTCGGGCGCAAGGACGTGCACGGCCGCCCCGAGGCGGATCGCCTCGCCCGGCATCCCGTGGACAACCGAACTCTCCGCATCTTGCGCGATCGTGAGCGCGCCCCGGTCGCGCAGGAGCTTCAACTCCGCCGCGCCGTCCACCCCCATCCCGGTGAGCAGCACGGCGACGCACCGGGCGGCGAGCGGCCCCTCGGCAACCGTCCGAAAAAGATGGCTAACCGCGGGACGGTGTCCGCCCAGCGGCGGCGCGGCCGTGAGGGTCATTAAACCAGCTCCGTTCACCCCGAGGTGCAGGTGGTCGGGCCCGAAATACACCTGCCCGGGCAGGGGCCTCTCGCCCTGGCGCGCGATGCGCACCGGCCAACCGGTGACTTGCTGCAGCCACGCGGTCATCCCGGGCAGGAAGCCAGGCGAGATGTGCTGCACGATCAGCAAGGGCACGGGTAGATCCCTCGGCAGCTTGTTCAGCAACGCGTGCAGGGCCACGGGGCCGCCGGTCGAGGCCCCGATGACCAGAAGGGTGGCGTCGCGTACTGCCGCCGGCGAAGCCGACCCCGGCCGCGGCGGCGCGGCGGCCGGGGGACGCGCGCGCTGCCAGCGGCGAATCACCCGGACCTCGGACATCAGAACCAGGGTATCCGCGAGGTTGCGGGACGATGTCGCGAAGCCGGGATCGGCCGGACCGGCCGGTTTCTCCAGCACCGCGAGGGCGCCGGCCTCGATCGCGCGGAAGGAGATGAGCGGGTCGGTGCCGTGCAACCCGGAGCAGATCACGATCGGCACCGGCTGCGTCCCCATGATGCGGGACGTCGCCTCGAGGCCGTTCATGCCGGGCATGGTGACGTCCATCACGATGACATCGGGCCGCAGGCGTTCGTGCAGCGCGAGGCACTCCTCCCCGCTGGCCGCGCTCCCCACCACGTCGAGCCGCGGATCGGAGGAAAGGATGTGCGAGATCAGCATCCGGTCGACGCCCGAATCGTCCACCACCAGCACGCGCTTTTTGGCCGGCACGTTCATCCCGCGAGCCTCCGGATGATCTCCAGCAGGTTGCCCTGGTCGAATTCGCTCTTCACGATGTAAGCGTTCGCGCCGACCTCGATCCCGCGCTCGCGGTCACGCGGTGAGGCAAGGGCCGTCACCAGGATCACCGGCAACTCCGCCAGCCGGCGCTCGGCGCGGATCCTCGCCGTGAGATCAAAGCCGTTGAGGCGCGGCATCTCGACGTCGGACACCACGATGTCGAAAGATCCGGCGCGCAACGCCTCGAGGGCCTCCATGCCGTCGACCGTCGTGGTCACGCGATGCCCGGCGGCCTCGAGGATGCCCTTGATCAGCATGCGCGAGGTCACGGAGTCGTCGGTGACCAGCACGGAGAGCGGACCGCGCGCGGGAGCGGCGCGGCCGTTCGCGCCCGCCGTCGAGCGCGTGCGGCGCGCGGTGCGCACCAGGTCGCCGGGATTGAGCACCGGCACGAGGGCACCCGAGGCGAGCAGCGTGGCGCCCGCCACGTTGCGCACGCGCCTGAGCGGCGGCGCGAGATGTTTCACCAGCACCTCCTCGTCGTGGGAGACCTCGTCGACGGCGAACGCCACCCGCTCATCCCGCTGCGCGACCACCACCACGGCGAGCTGCACCGGCGGGGGCGGTGCCTCCTCGGCCGGCAGGTCAAGCGCATCGGCGAGCCGCGCCAGGGGAATGGCCCGGCCTTGGATTGTGATGGTCTCCCGGCCGCCGACCGTCCGCACTTCGCCGGCGGGCACCCGCGCGACACGCTCGACCGCCGAAACCGGCAACACCAGCGCGCGCCGGTTGGCCCTCACGATCAGCCCGCGGAAGGAGGCCAGCGCCACCGGCACCACCAGACGGAACACGGTGCCGCGGGCGGGCCGCGTTTCCACCTGCACGAGCCCGCCCAGCTTCTCGACCTTCTCCCGCACGATCGCGAGGCCCAGCCCGCGGCCGGAAATGTCCGTGACGATCGGACTCGTGGTCACATCGGACTCGAAGATCAGCGCGATCGCCCTCCCCTCGTCCAACGCCGCCGCGGCCTCGGCCGTGATCACGCCGCGGCGCTCCGCCGCCGCGCGCACCCGCGCGACGTCGATCCCCGCGCCATCATCCGCCAGGGCGATCTCCACCTTGGCGCCGTCGACGGCGCCGACCGTGATGGTGATGCGGGCCGCGGCCGGCTTGCCGGCGCGCACGCGCTCGGCGGCGGGCTCCACCCCGTGGTCGGCGGCGTTGCGCACGAGGTGGATAAGGGGGTCGCGCAACTCGTCGAGCACGCGTTTGTCCATCTCCACCCCACCTCCCTCCACGACCAGCTCGATGTCCTTGCCCCGCTCACGACCCACCTGCCGCGCCAGCAACGGCAGGGCGTCGGTGATGGTGGAAACCGGCAGCATCAGCAGCTCCTTCGCCCCTTCCAACACCTCATCGACCAGCTTGTCGGCCGCACGCCCGTCGCGCCGGGCGGCGAGCTGGGCGGCCGCGAGCCGCGAGGTGGTGGCGCGCATCCGCGCCGAAGTCCAATCAAGGAAATCCGCCGTCCCGTGCGTGGCGCCATCAGGGTCGCTTTCGGCCGCGCCGTTCTGCCGTCCCCGGTGCCAGGCCGCCCAACGGCGATCCCACTCCGCGAGCGACTCGGCGATCTCGCGCAATTCCGCGGAGCGTTTGCGCGCCGACTGCTTGAGCCCGATGAGTTCCTCCGCGCTGCGCAGCAGGCGGTCCAGTTTCTGCACGGAAATGCGCACGGTCGCGGCCGGGCGCGACTCGTGGGCCGCCGCCGCGGAAACCGGAGCCGCGAGCGGCGGCGGGGAGGGAGACGCCACCAAGGCGGGAACCGGCGCGGGAGACGGCGCAGCGACCGTCGGCGTCGTCACCGTCACCGGGGCCTGCGCCACCGGAACGGCGGGCGGCGACACCCCAGCCGCCATCACCTGCAGGCCAGCCACCGCTTCCGCCACGCCGGGATGGGGCGGCGCGCCCGCCGGCTGGGATTGAAGCGCGGCGATCAGTGCCCGCAAAAGTTCGAGCGCGCGGTGAAAGCCGTCGAACGCGGCGGGGTCAGGTCGCGCCTCGCCGCGCTTCCAGCGGGCGAAAACGCCTTCCATCGCCTGGCACAGCGTCTCGACATCACGCGCGCTCACCGCGCGGGCCGCGCCCTTGAGGCTGTGCGCGGTGCGGAAGATCGTCTCGTACCGCGCGGGATCCTGGCCGGGGGGCAGCTTCTCGAGCGCCAGCAGTTCCTCCCCCATCACCCCCAGATGCTCCGCCGCCTCCACCTCGAAGGTGGCGCGGAGGCGGCGCAGAAACTCCTGTTCCCGGGGTGTCATCGCGGCGCGCGGCTGAAAATCAGAGGCGATACTGCTGGATCAGCCGCTGCAGGCGGTCGCCCAATTCCTTGAGGTTGCGCGCCGCCGCTTCCAGCTGCCGCGCGCCGTCGGCGTTCTGCAGGCTGGCTTGCTTCACGCCCTCCATCGAGGCGGCCACCTGGTCGACACCCACGAGCTGCTGCTGGCTTGACGCGGCGATCTGCGCGGCCGCCGCCGCCGAGTCGGATATGTTCGCGTTGATCTGCGTGATCGACTGCCCGGCCTGCGACGCTTGCGAAACCCCGGCGTCCACGGATTTGCCACCCTGCTCCGTCGCCATCATCGCGGCGCTGGTCGCCTTCTGGATGTCGGCGAGGATCGCCATCACCTGCGCCGTGGCCTGCCGCGATTGCTCGGCCAGGTTGCGCACCTCCTGCGCGACGACTGCGAAACCGCGGCCGTGTTCGCCGGCCTTGGCCGCCTCGATGCCCGCGTTGACCGCCAGCATGTTGGACTGCGCCGCGAGGTCCTCCACCGTCGTCACGATCTGGCCGATCGACTGCGACTGTTCGTTGAGGCGCACCATCCGCTCGGCGATCGAGTCCATCTGCTCGCGGATGCGCCGCATCCCCGCCACCGTGTCCTCCACCGACTGCCGGCCCGACTGCGCGACCTGCGCGGCGCGCTGCGAGGTATCGGAAACGGACTTGGCCTTCTGGCTGGCGACGATCGCGGTCTGGCGGAGTTCCTCCACCGTCGTGGTCGTCTCGCTCACCGCCGCGGCGGTCTCCGCGGAGGTCGCCGCCAGCTGGGTCGTGGAGGTCGAGATCTGGCTCGCGGCCGTGCTCAGCACGTTCACGCCCTCAGTGATGCTGCGGATCTGCGTCCGCATGCCCTCGGCCAGACGGCTGAACGACCGCGCGAGCGCCCCCACCTCGTCGCGGCGGTCGAGCTCGATCTTTTCCCCCGAAAGGTCGCCCGTCGCCAGCCGCTCCGCGGCGCTGGCGATGAGCCGTAGGGGATCGGCGATCGAGCGGCTGAGGATGGCGGCGAGCACGAGGCCGATGACCAAGGCAAACGCACCGTTGACCAGCATGGTTGTGCTCGCCTGGCCGGCGATGGCTTGCATCCGCGCGGCGGAGCTCCGCGCCCGTTCCTGCGCCGCAACGTAGAGGGTGTCCTGGATGGAGCCGA
>Ga0102923_1000241_pt1 | contig 14945 bp, 15 predicted proteins | sample Colrivmeta156902_FD_78206 | JGI IMG/M metagenome (GOLD analysis project Ga0102923, IMG submission 78206) | Estuarine microbial communities from the Columbia River estuary - metaG 1569-02 | ecosystem: Environmental > Aquatic > Marine > Intertidal zone > Estuary | place: USA: Columbia River...
ATTGAGGAAGAATGCTGCGCTCAAGACCCACCATGCCACCAACAAAAACATTGACCAGTACGAGCAAGCTAAATTGTTGCCAGTTTTCTTTGAGCCCAAGCTGCGTTTTTGACATTACATCAAAAGTAAACCAATGGAGAAATAAATGAAGATGCCTATGACGTCGTTGAGCGTGGTGACAAAGGGGCCAATTGCGAGTGCAGGGTCAATTTTATAGCGGTTCAAGATCATCGGGAATAGCGTGCCAAAAATAGCGGCAAATAAAATGACGGTGAATAGCGATAAACTCACCACTACCCCTAAATGAATGTCTACAAAAACAGTTGCCACCAGAAAGATGAGACTGGCCAAAATAAATCCATTCATGATGCCTACACTTCCTTCTCTAATGAGCTTCGGGAGTATTCTGCCGAGATCTTTGTCGCCTCTAGCTAAGGATTGAACTACAATTGCCGATGACTGAACACCGACGTTTCCGCCCATTGCGGTAATGAGTGGAATAAAGAAGGCCATAGCTGGAATAGCGGTAATGCTCGACTCAAAATTAGAAATAACTTTAGCGCCAATGGTACCGCCTAACATAGCGATAATGAGCCAAGGCAGGCGCGAAAAACTAACTTTCCAAATTGCGGCATCGGAATCTACCTTATCAGAGATACCCGTTGCCATTTGGAAGTCTTTGTCGGCCTCTTCTTTGATGTAATCCACGACGTCGTCGAGTGTAATGCGGCCTACTAATTTGTTTTGGTAATCCACAACGGGCACCGAAACGAGGTCGTATTTCTCCATAACTTTTGCAACAACTTCTGCAGAATCGCTCGCCTTGACGGAGATGATTTTTTTGCTTTGGTAAATGTTCTCGATTTTGGTGCGCGCATTTGCAAAAAGCAATCTTTTGAGTGACAGCACCCCAAGTAGGTGGTCGTCGTCGTCGACAACAAAGATGTTGTAGACTTTTTCGACGTCTTCGGCTTGCTTGCGCAGTTCAATAATCGCGCGGTTCACTGGCCATTCTACGTTGGCCTGGAAGAACTCTTTTTGCATGAGCCCACCTGCGGTGTCGTCGTCGTAATTGAGGAGGTCAACGATATCTTCGGCTGCTTCGTCGTCTTCCATTTGGGAGATGACCTCCTGAATTTTTTCGTCGGGGAGGTCTCCTAAGATGTCGGCGGCGTCGTCGGAGTCGAGGTTTTCGAGCTGATCGGCCATCTCTTTACTCGAGAGCGAGGCCAAGAAGCGGTCGCGGACTTCTTCTTCAAGCTCCATTAAGATGTCGGCCTGGGTGTCTTCATCTACCATGAAGTAGATGAATTTGGCTTCGTCATTAGTGAGTTTGTCGAGAATTTCGGCAACTTCGGCGTAGTGGAGCTCCAAGACTTGCTCTTGGATCCAAAGGCGGTCTTCTGCGACAATTTTTTGACGCAGTTCTGCAATAAATTCTTTGGTTAACTCAAAACGCACCGGCTTCTTTTTGACAAAGATACGCAAATGCGTTGCAAAGGTTTTATCGCAAGGTTAAGTTGTTCGGGAATTAGTCATGACAAAGCCCTTCTACTTCGTGGAAGATGTCGTGGGCTTTGGTGATTTTTTCCAGTAAAAGGGCATCTTTATTGGCCTCATCTTTCATCGGTTTCTGAACCAATTGATGAATGTCCAAACACTGCTTTTCAAGTCTAGTAAGGGCTTCTTGAACACGATTGCTATTGGCAGAGGCCGGAGGTGTCGAGTTTTTCAGCAAAATTGCTTTGGCATAGAGTTCACCCGAACGGCTGCGCAATGGCGCAAAGTTTTTTTCTTCAGCCGGATGAAAAGTTTGTGCCATTACTTTATGAAAGTCTTTGATAGCTAGCCAATTATCTTTTTCAAGTTCTTTGAGTAAAGGGTCGTTTAGCGCAGCAGCATATTTTTCCGAAACTGCCCCCCAATTGATCAAGTTCCAAATCCCGCTAAGGTAATCTGCTCTTCTGTTTTGGTATTTGAGGTAGTAGGCATGTTCCCAGACGTCGATCCCTAGAATAGGAATTCCGCGTTCCGCACTCACATCCATGATCGGGTTATCTTGATTAGCAGTGCTGTAGACGGCAAGTTCTCCTTGAGGCGTTACAACTAACCAAGCCCAGCCACTACCAAAACGCGTACTCGCAGCCTTGTTTACAGTGGCAATTAAAGAGTCAATAGAGGTGTACTTTGACTCAATTGCCAATTGAAGTTCTTTGGAAATAGGTCGCTGACTGGCTTTAGGTGCAAGGATATCCCAAAACAAACTATGGTTGTAGTGGCCACCGGCGTTGTTGCGCACCGTCGCCGAACGAAAACTTGCATACATGAGCAGGTCGTTCATGCTGATCTTCTCCATGGCTGTTCCGGTGATTGCTTTGTTGAGGTTTGTTACGTACGCAGCATGGTGCTTGTCGTGGTGAATTTGCATGGTTTGCGCATCAACTGCGGGTTCATAGGCAGCAAATTCAAAAGGTAAATTTGGAAGGGTATAAACTTGCGCAAATCCGGTGCTTGAAAGTAGGATAAGCAAGCCCTGAATAAGAAGGTTTTTAGACATAACGATTGTTTTAGGTTCGAAATTAGAAAGATTAAAACCCCACACTTGTTAAGGGTTCGTTAAATATTCTGCAAATCGACCATTCGCATGGCGATGAAAGCCTTCAAGACCCTTTCACCAACGTTCGGTACCTCCACGTGGATAAGGTAAATACCACCTGCAACTGGAATACCGGCATGGTTGGTGAGGTCCCAATCTTGGAAGGTGAGCGGACTGTCTTTTTTGATGTTACGCACAAGCTTGCCATTGGCAGTATAGATCCTGATCTGACACTGTTCTGGAAGGTTGGTAATCTTGATGCGGTTGTCAAGTTTATTGCGCTCGTACTCAGAGAATGCGTAGTATGGATTAGGTACTACATTGATGAGGTCTAGCGCCTCTTTGAGCATGTCCTGAGAGCCAATTTGTGTGGCGATTTGGTCCATACTCCAACCGTACATTGGCTTGCCACCGTTCTGCCCTGTGGCCATAAAGTTTTTGTATTCTTTGTTGATGCGCAAACGGATAGTGACGTCTGTGGAGAGTAATTCTTGGTTTGCTGCTAACATTGGATAGGCAATCCAGGTTAAAGAACCGTAAAGCTCGCGTTTCGCTGAAGAACTGCCGCCTTCCACCTCCAAATACTTGGTGTAAGCATGGTTGCCACCGTTGTTTTCTGCATCGGCAGGAATATAGGCCGGGAAGTTATAAGCCGTGCTGAATCCGTTGGTGCTCGCCTGATTGTAACTAAATACGTAAATAGGTTGAACACCACCCATGAGTGGGGTGCCAACGTTGCTGACCAAACGATCCGTTGGGTTCCAGATCATGTCGGCGCCGTTTTCACCACCCAAGAAGGAGTTTTCTCCGAAGGCCATGTAAAGGCGCGCGCCAGATTCGATGTCAATAGCATAGCCAGGAAACCAACCCATTCCTGTTCCGGTACCGTCGGGGTTGCCATTTTTGTCGACGCTTTGGCTCTTGCGTAAGGCTCCGGGTGCGGCTCCGCCAACGTTGAGGGCTGTGTTGCGACCGAGCTCCACAATTGGGCAGCGGGTCCAGAGGCTCTTGTCTGAGGTAAGCACGATGTTTATACTTGGCAAGAACGAAATGGAAGCGTTGAGTTTGCTAGAGCCTGAGAAAGCCCCAAAGTATGCTAATGGCATGTAGTCGGCTTGGTAACCCACCAAACGGTGAGGCGCAATGATACCGTCCAAAACGCGCTCATATGCCTGTGTAAGGTCTACATTTAATTCATCCGCATAGTTACAAGGATTGTAAAAAGGAGAAGCTGTAGGATCACAATCATAATCGTTAGCATTCGGATCTGTCTGAGGCATATATTCTCCGGAGCGGATCCAATTGGTTGGGAAAAATGCGTCGTTGTCTTTGACGCCCGTGAGCCAACGCTTAGACGAGTCGTTGAATTCCATACTCGCTTCAATCATGTCGGTAGATTTGTTCGCCAAATTACCTGTTCCTTTATACTTTGTTTGGAAGATTTGAACCGATACACCCCATTGTGGAATAATTTGCTCGTTGTCTGATTGAATGGTGCGCTCTGAGCTCACGGAGTCTAGGATAGTGAGGTCGTCTTTACTCACATGGCGGTAAATAACCCAGCTTGCGGTGTCGGCGCTGTTGCCAACTGTAGGGGCAGTGTAGTCGCGGAATTTGCAAGTAAAGTAACCATTGGCCAAGTTGAGTGGATCTACTACCTTAATATTGATTGGCCCTGCACCGTAGTCATAAGTTGGGTTGGCCAAGTATCCGTCGGAAAGGATGGATTTCAAGCTTGCGCTAGTGAGTTCTAAACTGCGGTTTCCATTGCCGTAGCCATCGAGGCGCGTAATTTGTGGCGACGAACCGTAAGCAATGAGTTGTGCTGTTCCGCCTGCTTCTGGCATGGGGTTGTGTGGGATCACTTCTATGGGCTTGACCTCCCCCACAGCGGCTTTGCGGCTGGCAATATAGCGTTTCTTTTGACCGTCGAGAGAAAGCGGGTCGTTGGGCGAATAATCTTTGTAGTTGTTGTGCGCATAGGCAATCGCCATGTAGTAATAACGCTTGAAATTGACCAGCTTTTTGTCGCCTTGCGCAAATTGGTCGGTCTGAATGCGAAAGCTGTGCTGAATACCTTTGTCTTCACCATCGACGCGCTGCACCGGAATGGATGCGCCAAGTTCGTCGCTGAATTCAAAATTGATGATTTTCCCAATCCCATCTTTGATGTCGCATTGTGCTACCAAGCGTGCTTGATCAGGGTCTTGAAGTTCAGAGCTCGATACTTTTGAATTGGCTAACTGGAAAATCTGGTAACCTTGAAAGTTATACGTTTTGTCGGCGTTGGGGTCGGATGCAACGATGAATGGGTCAAATTCTTCGTACGCTTCTTTGTAATTGTTGGAATTGACAGGATTGGATAGCATGAGAATGACTTCATTGGCCAACTCCTGGGTTTGTACCTCTGGGGCGTGTGGCCCATCGAGAACTTTGAAGCAGTTTTCAAAAAGCGCTTGGGCTTTGTCGTCGGCGCGTCGGAGTGTTTCTACAGACGCAAACGGGTCGCCGGCACTTGAGCGCGCCCAAACGACACCAACGGTGATGTTGTTGACGGCTCCGGGCTTCAGTATAAACGGACCTGCCGATTGCACAAAGCGGCGGTCATTGGGCGTGTTATTAGCAGTTTGTTCGGTCCAGTTGGGTTGCGGATTGCCGTTGGTTCCCCAGCCGAGCGGGTCGGTATTGCCCGGAAACATGAAGTCGCAGGGCATGTTAGGGTCGGCTTCTGGGTCAGAGATATGGCCACTACCACCGTACACGAATTTGGTACCATCCTTCCAAAATCCACGCAAGTAATTGTAGTAATCTCCGGCGTTGACAGGGTCGGTCTGATTGGGGTTGGCGCCATTTGTGGTATTGGAATAATACAAAAAGCGACGCATGCCAAAACGCTCGTTGTCGACGATTCCATCGCCGTAGCCAATACCGTTGAGGGCCTCGTTGTCCCAGATGCCAAAAGCGTTGTCGATGCCGTCGTTGTCTTGATAAGGACCTTCAAAGAAGTCCACGCCAACTGCGGGTGGTGAATACCCATAGCCTTTGAATCCAGAGTTGTCGCCGTCGTAGTTGTCGCCGTTGTAGTAATAACCTAAGCCGCGATTGACATCGCAACCCACGTAATCATCGTAGGGATCGCCAAGGGCACCATCTGTGAAGAACCCAAAATAAGTATTGTACAACGTTTGGGTGCCGCGGTTGATGAGCTCGTAGTTGTAGAAGGTCATGTTGTTGACTTCGTCATTGGAGGCGAAAGCAAATGCTTGCGCTCTGATTTCCATTCCAATGGGGTCGGCACCGGTTTCGGTGTGGATGTTTCCTTTGTCGTTCATGACCCACCAATAATTCAGGTCGCCGTAGAGCGAAATTTTACGTTCAGTGCTGCAGTCTTTGGTTTTTTTGATGTCGTACCAAGGAAAATCGCCATCTTGCCAGTTATAGGTGCCGTCGTTGTTGTAGTCGTAGAAAGGCGCTAAGTAGTAGTCTTGGCCTTGTGAAACGTCGCCATGCGCAGGCCATTCTTTGATGATTTTTGGGACGGTATAGTTTGGAAATAATTCAGATTGGGTGTTGGTTCCGTTTTGAAGGTCGTAGATACCTGCTTCGTACCAGGCATTGAATTCTCGGATTTCATCTTGACTCGAGACAAAGTGCTTGTCAAATTTAGAGCAGTTATCGTAGGTGGTTTCAGCAAAAATTTTAGAAAGCGGGCCTGTCCAGTAGTCTTGACCATTGCGGTAACGAAGTGCTGCTAATTTGAGTTGGTTGTTGACGTCTGTACCACCCAGCCAAAGCGCAGCTGTGAAAAGCGCATTGATGCCTGAGTTCTTGGGCACCTCGTACATGGAATAGTTTTGATTGGGAATTTGCCATAAATTACCAGCCGTATGAACCATTGCGCGCACGTTATTGAGTTCCATAAAAGTGGTGTGCGTTGGTGGCGGGCAGTTGGCGCCTTTATTTTGTGTTTGAACACTCGGTTTTGCAGATCCTGAGTAGGCTTGAGTAAAGCTCAAGTTGCTCAAAAGTATACAACAAAAGAAAATGTAAATTTTATAGTGCATGCGGAGACTAAATTAAGCAAAAAAACGGAGTAAATTTGAGTATGAAACAACTCGAAACAGCCGAAGACATCCACCAACTTGTCTCGGCCTTTTACGGTAAAGTCCTTCAAGATGACTTAATTGCCCCATTTTTCGAGCAATTAGATTTTGCCGCACACCTTCCGAAGATGGAACAATTTTGGCGTTTTGCTTTGTTATCAGAAGCAGGGTACACCACCAATGTCACTGACAAACACATGCAGATGCCCTTGCAAAAGCCTCACTTTGACCGCTGGCTATTCTTATTTAACCAAACAATTGACGAACTATTCGTTGGAGAACTTGCAGCGCAAGCCAAGCAAAGAGCTGACGTCATCGGCTGGACCATCAATGCCAAAATGAACCCCGAACATTAAATAAACATTCGACTCTTCAAAACTCCATCAGGGTAGCCCTAAACAGTTGTGAACTTCGCCTTATTTTTGAATCATGGCAAATAAAGCAGACATCTACAGCAAGCGCGGTATTCGTACCGGCTATGTCTCTACGGTAATAGGGATCTCATTGGTTATATTCATGATTGGCCTTGTGCTCGGCGGTATTTTCGGCTTGCGCAGCATCGAAAAACAAGCCAAAGAGAACATTCAAGCCGATATCTTTTTCAAATCTGCACTCAATGATGCAGATATCAAACAAATTGAAGAGCAACTCAAGGCTTGGCCCGAATTTTCAGATGTATTTTTTATTTCACCAGAGCGCGCCATCGAAGAGTTTGCAGGTGAAAGCGAGGTCGAAAAAGACGTATTGGCCCTTTTTGACGCCGAGAATCCGTTGCCTGCCACCATTGGCATCAAGCCGAAAATGGAATTCGCGAGTCGGGCCGGAATGGCCCACATCAAGCGCAAATTGCTTTCGAGATTCAAAGATGAAATCGATGAAGTCAATTACGATAAATCGAGTGTTGCGAATGTCAACTTGGGCTTCAAGCAATTTGCCATTTTGTTTTTGGCTGTGGCCCTCCTCTTGATCATTATTGCGGTTGCCATGATCAACAACACCATTCGTTTGTCGCTTTACTCCAAGCGCTTTACCATTAAAACAATGCAATTAGTGGGGGCAACCGCCATGTACATCCGTAAACCATTTTTAGGGCAAGCGCTTTTTCAAGGCCTGTTGTCTGCGCTCATTGGTTTGGCTTTGTTGCTCACTGTTTTTTATGGGCTCAACAATTTGCTCGAGACCATACAAATTGCTTACTCACTGGAAAGCTTCATGCTCTTGGTGAGCTTACTCTTCGCGATTGGCGTTTTTATTACGCTCTTGTCTACTTGGTTTGCCTTAAACAAGTATCTTCGTATGAAATTAGATGATCTTTACTAACTATGAAAGACCCTATCAAACATTTCGGCTTTGACCCTGCCAACTACAAATGGCTCTACATCGGACTAGCCATTAACATCCTCGGATTCCTCTTAATGATTGGCGGCGGCTCAGACGATCCTAAAGTTTTCAAAGAAGATGAGCTCTTTAGTACGGTTCGCATTACCATTGCTCCTATGCTCATTGTTGCGGGCTATGTCGTGATTTTCTACGCCATCATGAAGCGCAACAAAAAAGACGAAACCGAAGCCTAATCCATGAGTTTTCTCGACGCAATTATTTTGGCCATCATCGAGGGCCTAACTGAGTTTTTGCCCATCTCCTCGACGGGCCACATGATCATCGCCTCTACTTTGATGGGCAATGCTTCCGATGACTTCGTCAAGCTATTTACGGTAGCTATTCAATTTGGTGCTATTCTCTCAGTGGTGTTGGTTTACTTTCAACGATTTTTGCAAACCTTTCGGTTTTATTTACTGATTGGAGCCGCTTTTATCCCAACCGCCATCATCGGATTACTTGCTAAAAAGCACATTGATGCCTTACTTGAAAATGTGGAGGTGGTCGCTTGGATGCTCTTGCTCGGAGGTATTTTACTCTTGTTTGTCGATCGTTTTTTTGAAGCAAATGAAACACAAACCGTCGAAAAAGAACTGGATTTCAAAACCGCATTCGTCATTGGCACCATTCAATGTTTGGCGATGGTTCCGGGAGTTTCGCGCTCAGCCGCTACCATCATTGGTGGCCTGAGTCAAAAACTCACGCGCAAAGTGGCTGCAGAGTTTTCATTTTTCTTGGCTGTTCCGACAATGGCGGCTGCCACGCTCAAAAGCATGTACGACGAAAAAGAATTGCTTTTACAATCGACAGGTCATGAGTGGCTGTTGTTGCTCGTCGGAAATGTTGTCGCGTTTGCGGTGGCGTACTTGGCCATCAAATCCTTTATTGCATTTCTTCAAAAGAAAGGATTCCGCGCATTCGGATGGTACCGCATTGCATTAGGCGCTACACTCTTGATTTTACTTGCCTTAGGCGTAGAACTCCAAATGGCTGGCTAATGCTCGATATTCAAGACGGACTCACTATTTTAGTCGATAAACCCTACACCTGGACATCTTTCGACGTCGTCAATAAAATTCGCTGGAACCTCAAAAAAAAGTTAGGTGTCAAAAACGTAAAAGTTGGTCACGCGGGGACACTCGACCCTTTGGCTACGGGCTTGCTCGTGTTGTGTTTAGGTAAGCACACCAAACGCATCGAAGGGCTCACCAGCGATGCCAAAACTTATACCGGAACCTTCCTACTTGGCAAAACAACGCCATCTTTCGATCTAGAAACCCAATACAACCAAGATTTCGACACAGCCCACATCGATGCGGCATTGCTCGAAAGCGTGCGCGCTTCTTTTATGGGCACTCAATTACAAACGCCACCCATTTACTCGGCAAAGCAAGTCGATGGTAAGCGTGCCTATGATTTTGCAAGGGCAGGTAAAGAAGTTGAGCTCAAGCAGAGCCAAATAGAAATTACAGATTTTCAGATCGATGCCGCACGTTTTCCCGAAATTGATTTCGAGATTACCTGCAGCAAAGGCACGTATATCAGGAGTATTGCTAGTGATTTTGGCGCGCGCTTGAACTCAGGAGCTACACTCATAGCCTTGCGCAGAACGCAATCTGGTTTGTTTTCAATTGAAAACGCTAAAAGTGTAAACCAATGGATTGAGCTCATCAATCAAGAAGAAGTCTACGTTCCTTGATTGCTCTGGCCATCTATTCCTTGATATGTTTTAATTTTTCTTGAACGTCGCGGATGAGGCGATTGTAATTATTTACTTTTTCTTGGTATCCATTTGTCTCGGCGCGGTGCAGTCTTTTTTGAAGGTAGTGGAGTCGGCGTCCGAGCTTGTATTTGTCCCATTTGTATAAGATGCGTTTCATGGTGCATTGAATTAAGAATGAATACTAGAAGAAGCCCTCGTGGCTCCCATTAAATGTAGTGAATTTCTAAGTAAAATCCAAGTTAAATTCTTTGTTACAAGCCCTAATGAAAATTTATAACGGCTACTTGAATAATTTGCGAGAAAGTTATTTTGTTTGTATCTTTGCAACCCTGAAAGTCGAAAAGAATGCCTCGGTGGCGGAACTGGTAGACGCGCTGGATTCAAAATCCTGTTCTTTCGGGAGTGCCGGTTCGATCCCGGCCCGAGGTACAAAAGCCCTAGAGTTTTCTAGGGCTTTTTTTATTCCCTTTCAAAGCAAGGTTTGGTGAGTTGTGCAGATTCTCCATTGGTGTAAACGCCGAATTCTATGCAGGGTGATAAGCCCCAGTCTGTGCGATCTCTGGTAAGGTAATATGCGCCGCTCCTGACTCCATTCTCAAAAAAGAAGAAACTATCGAGCACACCATCTTCCGTGTTGCGAAAGCTAGGCCCGTTGGGTACGCCATCTTGATAGCATAGAGATTTATAGACTTGTCCATTGCCATGAAATTCTTCGAGTTTTTGAAGCATGCCATCCTTAAAAGTATAGCGTCCGATCAAGACGCCCGCTGTATCGAGGTCAATACATTCGCCCGTAAACAACTCATCACCGCGGTAGGCCTCTTCTTGAATGGCATCGCCTTCGCTAATTGGGGTCCACATGTAGGAATCTCCACAGAATATTCCGCGAACTACCAACGCTGCTTGTCGGTATTCATCGACTTCTGAAAAGTAGCGGTTACCGCAAGCGATGTGTATTTCATCGGCTAGGATTTGTTGTGAAAAGAGGGTGCTGCAATGGCAGAGCGCGGTTATGAGCAGCAAGGTTGGTTGGAGAGTCTTCATGCTGCTTTAATTTTTTATCTTACATTCGTTACACTACTACTATTGCTTGACATCCTTATTTTTTTTCTTTACAATGAAAAATAATTTCCTTTTCCTTTCTTTTCTCTGTATCCTTAACCTGAGCATTTATGCCCAAAACACAGCGCCAAAAGCTTTAGAAGGCTTGCACCGTGCGGGTGCGAATGAAATCAAACCAGGTACACCACTGATGCTGAATCCGGCAGTAATGCCCATTTACAACGAGAATTTTGAGCGTTTAACTGAACAAGCGTTTCAACAGATGATGATGTCCATGGAGTATATGCCCGAACCATATTTAGATAATGCTTTAAACGTGAAGGCCTTGGTCTTGCGCAAGGCCACACCAGAAGAATTAAAAATGATGCAGCAAATGCAAGCGAATGGTGGCCCGGACATGAGTGGCCCTACTGAAACAACAGCTTCACCACTTTTAAATCAAGCCGCACCTCAATTTGCTGTTAAGGATCTAAAGGGAAATGACTTTCAACTAGAAGCAATGAGGGGAAAGATTGTCGTTTTAAATTTTTGGTTTGTAGAGTGTAAGCCTTGTGTGTCTGAAATTCCGGAACTCAACGAGTTGGTTCATGATTTCCAAAAGGATGGTGTTGTTTTCATCGCATTGGGCCTGAACAAAGCCGAGCAGATGAAGAAGTTTTTGAAGAAAATACCATTTGATTATCACGTGGTGCCAGATGCCATGGAGGTGGCCACTCAATTTGGTGTCGATGGTTTTCCCACCTCCGTTGTCATCGATCAGAATGGTGTGGTCCGCTATATTTCTTTAGGCGTTGGCCCCCAAAATAAAGAAAAGCTTGCGGCGGCTATACGTTTACTTATCATCTAACATATTGATCACACCGCCTTTGCCATCTGTAATAATGGTTTTGGTATTTGGAGAGGTCGAGAGCTTCATGAAGGCCTGAATTTGGTTCATTTTGAGCACGTTTGGTGTAAGACTTGAATTGAGCATGTCGTTGGCGGCTTTATTGGCCTTGGCTTCAATTTCAATACTTTTAGCGCGTCCTTCTGCTTCGAGAATAGCGGTCTGTGCTTTGGCCTCGGCCTGAATGATGGCATTTTTCTTGGCGCCCTCTGCCTCTATGAGTTGGCGGTCCATTTCTTTTTTCTGGCGATCGAGCACAAATTCCATGCGGAGTGCTTCTTGTTCGGCTTCTAGCTTGGCTTCAATAGAGCGTGTCAAGCCTTGCGGAAGGCTGATGCTTTTCAATAAAACTGCTTCAATCACAAAGCCTTTTTCTTCACATACTTCTGCGAGTCTTTTTCTGATTTCTTGCTCGATTTCATTGCGCTTGGCACTGTGCATGTCTTTTGCATAGTAGCGCGAACAAACGTCTGAGGCTGCTGATCTGAAAACCGGCAAAATGAGGTTTTCTTCGTAGTTGAGCCCTGTTTCTTTGATCACTTTTGGAACGTCTTCAGCTTTGATGTGATAGAGAATAGAACTCTCAGAAAGAATGGTGAGCCCTTCTTTGGACGGAAGATTCTCTTTGATTGATAAATTCATGGTACGCACATTGACCTTGATCACCTTCGTTATAAAAGGATTGTAAGCGACAGGCCCTGCCATGCGAACCTTGTTGTCAATTTTACCAAGTTTACTTTTCACGGCAACTTGGTGTGGTCTTACTACCGTACAGCTCGCAAAACCGGCGGCCAATACAGCAAAAAATAGGATTTTTTTCATGTCGTTAAGTTTTGAATCGTTGGCCAAAGATTATGCCATAAAGGCTTATTTACGCTCATTAATTCATTAATAATTGTTATGAAAATGATAAGGAGGCGCGCCTTGAAAAAATCACACAAAAAAACCCGAGCCAACGACCCGGGTTTTGAAATGAGGAGCAAACAGGTTTTACATTTTGATCACTTTGATGGCTTTCACAGCACCATCTTTTTCGAAACGGATATTGTAAATACCGGCATTCAAATCTGAAATATGGATTTCGTTTTGCATTTGCGTTGTTCCAGATAGAAGAACCTTGCCACTGAGGTCCGTGAGTTGGTAAGCTAAACCAGCCACATTCTCAATAGCAATGAAATCTGTCGCTGGGTTTGGTGAAACTGATAATTCCTTGAAAAGGTCAGCGTCGACATCCAAGAAATCTTCTAATAATACTTTGTCAAGCACATGTACAATTCCGTTGTCGGCAAATACATCTGCCAAGATTACATTGGCGTCATTGATTTTTACACCACCAGTGAGTGAAACAATGACATCACTACCGTTGAGTGTTTCTACTGGGCCAGCTACTAAAGCTGTTGATTCAACAATTCCGTCTAATACGTGATATAATAGAATGTCTTCTAAATTCGGGAGATTAAGAATACCGTTGAGGTTGGTTCCAAGGGCAGTTGCGAGATTGTCAAACGCTGCGTTCGTTGGCGCAAAAACTGTAAACTCCGAAAACGGATCACTGAGAGCAGGAACCAACTCTGCTTTGACTACAGCAGCAGTTAGTGTTGTAAAGTTGTTGTTAATGGCGAGGTCAACTACCGTAGCAATTGGCAAAAGCACTGCGTCGATGACATGTACTACACCATTGCTGCTATTGATGTCTGCACTCGTTACCTCTGCTTGATTGACAAAAATATCGCCGGACGTAGTTTGAGTGAGTTTTAGCGTATTTAAAGTGCTCAAAGGTTGAGCAATTGCACCATTTGTAACCGCTGAAGAAGGTACGTTGGCACCTAAGACATGGTACAATAAAATTTCTGGAAGCTCAGGTATGCCTAAAATGGCACTCAAAGGAGCACCGACAGCATCAGCTAAATCATCAAAGGCATCATTTGTAGGAGCAAATACTGTAAAATCGGCTAAAGGATTGCACAGCGCTGGCACTAATTCTGCTTGAATCAAGGCAGCAACGAGTGTGGTGAAACCGTTGTCAAGTGCAATATCAACTACTGTTTCTGAAGGCAATACTACATTGTTGATGACGTGTACAACACCGTTATCGGCAGTGAGGTCTGCTGCTGTCACTTGTGCGTGGTTAACAAATACACTTCCGGCACCTGTTACGGTTAGTTTCAATGTGTTAGTTGTACTCACCGGTTGTACAACTTGTCCATTCACGATCGCAGCAGAGTTTACTGTAGAACCCAATACATGATAGGTTAGGATATCTCCTAAGTTCGGTAAAGCCAAAAGTCCGGCGATGTCTAAATTGAGCGCTGCTGCTAAACTTGTAATGGCTTGGTCATCTGGTGCAAAAACGGTGAGGTTGGCACTGGGGTTTTGAAGCACACTCGCTAAGCCTTCTTGCAAAAGCGCTGCTTCTAGAAGCGTGTGATTAGGACTTGTGGCAATGATGTTGTCAAACACGTTGGTTTGCGCATAGCTTTTGCTACACAAACTGGCGAGAACAAGCGAAAGAGATAAAAGTGTTTTTTTCATGGGATTTATTTTGTTTAAGTTAATTGATTAAACATTAAACAAAATAAAACGCATTTGGTTTCCTTGTGATTGAAAAAAGGATATAAAAACAATTTTGGTTGAGGATAAAAGGATAGCTCAAAGCAACTACCCCTTTACATTCGCCCTTCCGTTCTTTCTCAAAAACCACCTCTTGAAAACGCTTTCAAAAGGTTGTTACTTGATCAAGGCTTCAAACGGACAAGAAATATATTCAGAGAAGTTGATGATTGAATAAGGTGAGACCTCAAATCTCCTCAAACAATAAGGTCTTGCCTTTGTTTGAATCACAAAACCATTTGTATGAAAATTGTCATCTCCACCATCGTTTTTACCTTTATTTCTATTTTTACCTTCGCCCAAACCAATGTTTCTGGTGGCATTTACCAGAATACAACTTGGACGTTGAGTGGCAGCCCATATGTAGTGAATAGCTCCATTGTTGTTTTTCCGGGTAAAACGTTGACAATTGAGCCAGGTGTAGAAATTCAAATCAATAACCAAAACAACAGTAATATTTACATCGAGACGCGCGGCACCATCAATTGTGTCGGTACCGATGCGCAACCCATAAAAATCCATGCACTGTATGATACTTTAAGTACGGTTGCTTGGCAAGGTTTTGTTTGTACGAGTTCGCAAGGA
>Ga0102923_1000258_pt1 | contig 14516 bp, 9 predicted proteins | sample Colrivmeta156902_FD_78206 | JGI IMG/M metagenome (GOLD analysis project Ga0102923, IMG submission 78206) | Estuarine microbial communities from the Columbia River estuary - metaG 1569-02 | ecosystem: Environmental > Aquatic > Marine > Intertidal zone > Estuary | place: USA: Columbia River Estuary...
GTACCCTTGATGATACCCAAACAGTCAATAGCACAAGGCAGACCACCACAATTTGGCCAGCCTCAAGCCCAAGATTAAAACTGAAAAGGCCCCAGATCAATTGCTGATCGGCAGACAAGATCATGCGGATATAATTGGCATAACCAAGGCCATGGATCAGCCCAAAGCCCAGGGCCATGCCATATTGGATGGCATGGCTGGCAACCTGTTGCTTTTGAAAGAGCAAATTCATCATTGCAGTGACCAAGATTGTACAGGGAATCAAAAATTCAACCCAATCAATATCCAAATTGATGAGTTCAAGAACACTCAAGAACAAGGTAATGGCATGTCCGATGGTAAACGCTGTGATCAGGACCAGGACCTTTCTCCAGTCTGCAAAACTGTAGATGATGGCCAAAACGGCTATAAAAAAAAGGTGGTCTGTGGCGGCCGTGCTCATGATGTGGAACCAGCCGATCTTGAAATAAAATATAAAATCCTTCATGTGTTGTATGGACTGAAATTAATCAGACTTTTGTAGTCCATGAAAAGATTGGCCTATTTTTTATTTTTGCTGGCAATCCCATTGTTGATGGGAAGTACCCATCCCTTTTTTGTAGCCATTACTGAGCTGGAATACAGCAGCAAAACAAAAGAAATGGGCATTGCCACCAAATTTTTCCCGGATGACCTTGAAGAGGCATTGAGGAAATTTTCCGGAAAAAAATATGATGTGGTATCCGGAGAGAAAAAATCTACGGGAGATGCCATCAACATTTATTTCAACAAGCATGTGCAGGTGCTGATCAATGGAAAACCAAAACAAATCAACTTCCTGGGATACGAAATCGAAAAAGAAGTTGTTTGGGTGTATTATAATTCGACAAAGCTCACCGGAGTCAAATCCATTGAGGTGATTTCAACCCTGATGTACGATTATAAGGCAGAGCACACCAATATCATCCACATCAAAATGGATGAAAAGAGACAGAGTTTTAAACTCAATGTCCCTGATCAGTCTGCAAAGCTGTCAAGATAGGCCAACAAGATAGCATTGACCTTCTTATCATCATTTCGCATTGGCCACGGCAATGGCCCTGATGGTTTCCGCTGCAAATGCTGAAAACGCCTCCTGGGTTTGGGCATCACCCCCCAGCATGGCTGGCCTGCCTTTATCGCCCCCTTCCCTGATGCTCTGCACCCGTGGTATTTGTCCAAGGAAGTTCATGTCCAATTGATCGGCCAGGTTTTTGCCGCCATCCTTTCCAAAAATATAATACTTGCTGTCCGGCAGTTCTGCGGGGGTAAACCAGGCCATGTTTTCCACAAGGCCTATGATGGGAACCTTTGTTTGGGCCTGCGAGAACATGGATATGGCCTTCTTGGCATCTGAGAGGGCAACTTCCTGCGGTGTGGTCACCACCACAGCACCGGTGACAGGAATGGTCTGGACCAGTGTCAGGTGAATATCTCCTGTGCCGGGAGGCATGTCGATGACGAGGTAATCCAGTTCTCCCCAATGCACATCGGTAACAAACTGCCTGATAGCACTGCTGGCCATGGGTCCTCTCCAGACCACTGCACTTTTTTCATCCACCAGGAGTCCGATGCTGATGAGTTTGATACCATGTTGCTCAAGCGGCACGATCTTGTCCTTGCCGTCAACACTTTCCATCAATGGCCTTTGCCCACGCACACCAAACATGATGGGAACACTTGGACCATAAATATCAGCATCCATCAGGCCCACCTTGGCTCCCTGTTGCGACAAAGCAATGGCAAGGTTTGCGGCGACTGTAGACTTTCCTACTCCCCCCTTTCCGCTCACCACAGCAATGATATTCTTTACTCCGGGTAGTACGGAAGTAAGGTCAACCCTGATGGAGCTTGTATTGGCAGTAAAATTAACGATGACCTCGAGGCCTTCATCCATATGGTCATGGATGGCCTTTTCACAATCCCGCCTGATCAACTCTTTCATCGGACAGGCTGGCGTTGTCAGCACAACGGTAAACTCAACTGAATTTTCACTGATAATTATGTCTCTTACCATGTTCAATGTAACCAGGTCTTTCTTCAGATCCGGTTCCTGAACATTGCCCAAAGCCTTCAATACCTCTTCTGTACCCATAAATATAAATTGTTAAAAAATAAGTGGAACTGCAAAAATAACCAATCATATGCTACTTTGTTTGTCGAAAAGATGCACTTAATTTGTGAAAGAATGAATTGGATGAAAAAACTACTCAGGCAATCCCTTTTGATGATGGCTTTTATGCCATTTGCGGCGAAGGCACAGTTTGAAACTTTTAGGGATTCGGTGGTACAGCTTTATGGGGTGGTGATGACAGCGGACAGCCTACAGGGGCTTCCTGCGGTAAGTATACTGGTAAAAGGTACCGGCAGAGGTACCCTCACCAATGGTCAGGGTGTTTTCTCGATTGTAGTATTGAAGGGGGATGAAATAGAGTTCAGTTGCATTGGTTTCAAAAATAAGATCACGAAGATCCCCGCTGAACTGGAAGGCAATCAATTCAGCATCATCCAATTGATGATCAATGATACGTCTTTCCTTCCTGCAGCCATCATCAAGCCCAGGCCATCAAGGGAGCAGTTTGAAAGGGATTTTGTGAGTACAGACGTACCAGATGACAACATTGAAATTGCCCGAAGGAATACTGACATGGCAACAAGAAGAATGCTCATGCGAACCCTCCCCAATGACGGTAAGGAGTCAGTGAACATGAACCTTGCCAAGAGTGCCCAAAAATACTATTATACCGGCCAGGCCCCTCCCATGAACATCTTTAACCCCTTTGCTTGGGGAGAATTCATCCGCTCCTGGAAGAGGGGCGATTACAAGAAGAAATAAAACCCAATGACCAACCCCAAACGCCAAGTGGTCGCTGTGTTCTGTGGTTCAAAATATGGAACAAACCCTATTTATGCTTCAGATGCTGCAACATTGGCCAAGGAATTGGCCCTTGGGGGCTTTGACATTGTATATGGTGGCTCAAAAAAAGGCATCATGGGAGATCTTGCCAATAGTGCACTTGCCAATGGAGCCAGTGTTACGGGCGTAATTCCAGCAATGTTGCTCGCCTGGGAACATGAGCATGAAAGCCTCACCAAACTGATCATCACCAAAGACATGCATGAAAGAAAAAAAACCATGTATGAAATGGGTATTGCCGGCATTGTTTTACCCGGTGGCTTTGGAACCCTGGATGAAATGTTTGAAATGCTGACCTGGAACCAGCTGAGCATCCATGACAAGAAAATATACATCCTCAACTCTGGAGGCTTTTATGATCACCTGATCAAACACATGGAACTGCTTTCCTCCAATGGATTTCTCTATGATCCGCTCTGGACCAGGATCAACAAATTCGATAACCCTGTAGATTTGGTTGCTGCCCTCGCCGAAGACCTAAAAATCAAAAGCCGGTTGTAAAAGTAGGGCACATGCTCTGCCTGCCACCACCATACATGGTGGAATAGATGCCGTCATATTGCATGTACATTTCTGACGCACCCCTGCTGTTGTTGAAGTACTTCAAAGGAGAGTTGGATACATCATAGCTGAACATGAACTTGAAACTTTTCCATTGGTAACCGATCATTGGAATATAAGCGTCTCCAGGGCGAAAAAACATCGCACCGATGAGTTGCTGATCTCCAGCGCCAACAACGTTGTAATTCAGTTGCAGCCCACCAACAAATTCTGAGGCCTTCGCCTGTTGGCTGTAATAAATGCTGGGTGTGAGGATAACCCGGTTGTTCAGTTTTACGACTGCATCTGCAAAAAATATGGATCTTGGGGAGATGGTATTGTCATAATTGGGAGTCGAAGCAAAAAAAGTTTCCTGGGGTTTGTTGAGATGGTGCATGCTAAACCCCGCATGGAGGTATACACGGTCGCTGGGAAAATAGGCATAATTCAACCCAGCCTGCAAATCAAAATAGCCAATCGCATTGCTTTGGAAGATTTCTCCGCTAGGAGTAGCTCCGTCAAAAAACCTGCCATTCCACTGGTTGTCAAATGTTAATTTGTCTGCAGCAATTTGTTTGCCCGCATAACCAAGATTAAACCCGGCAGACAACAACCCTGTAGATCCCAACATCTGGTGATAAGCAACTGATGCATAGGCCTTGGTTGACCTGAGGTTACCTGTTCCTGCAACATCTTGTAAAATCATTCCACCAAGGCCCATCCAGCCACTCCTGAACCTGTCGCGCAAAAACTGAAAATCGCCAAATATGCTTATTGTCTTGTATGGAACCGGAATAGATGTCCATTGGTCCCTGTAATGCGCGCCCAGGCGATAATCTGCGGCAGGAATGAAACCTGTATTGGCAGGATTGGTTGAAAGCGGTGAATTGAAAAACTGAGAAAAATGAAGATCCTGGGCAAATGTCTGTGCATGCAAAAGCATGACAAACATGACCAAGACCATCGATTTCAATTTTTCCAATTGTATACCCATCATTTCAACTCCTTGAATTTTATTTTACTACCTGATTAATGTTATATCTCCTTTTTTGTTCACGATGGTCCCATCTCCAAACTCCACAATCAGCGTATATGCATAAGCATCCATGGGTTGAAGGGCTCCTTTGAATTTTCCATCCCACCCATAAGATGGAGAACCTGATTCAAAGACAACCTGCCCCAACCTGTTATAGATCCTGAAGTTCATCTGTGCAATACCAAATCCCCGGACAAATACCTTGTCATTCTTTCCATCACCATTGGGTGTAAAAGCAGATGGAACATCCACCACAGGTTTGATGAGCGTAACCACCTTGGTGCAAACAGTGTCAGTACAGCCAAATTCGTTGTATGCAACCATGCACGCAATGAATGTATCCGTTCTTTCGTAGAGTTGAAGCGGATTGGTTAGACGGGAAGTATCTCCATCACCAAATTCCCAATAATACGTTTTTGCTCCAATGGAGAGATTGGTGAATTGGGTTGGCATATTCTCTTTGGGAGGATCTGGTGCAAAGCTGAAAGAAGCAACTGGCTTGGGTTTTACTGAAATGACAAAACGGGTTGTATCGCTGAGGTTACAGGTGCCAGGATCTGTCACAATCAATACTACCGTGTAATCACCAAGCCTATTGTACACATGAACTGGAGGATTGGGCCCTGTGAAGGAGGATCCATCCCCAAAGTTCCACCGGAAGGTTTGCCCGGCAAGGCTGGTGTTCTTGAATGTTGCCCTATGGGGTAAACAACCCAATGAAGGAGTGCTAAAACCAGCCTTCACCAAAGGTGAAATGGAAATGGTAAATTCCTTTACATCATTTGCATTGCAATAGGCGGTATCATTCAGGTACAACCTCACTTTGTAAGTACCTACCGCTGGGAAAGTATGGTCAATATTTACCTTGCCCGTTTTTAGTTTTGGAGAGTTGTCTCCAAAATCCCAAATGAATGAGGTATCGGTGAATGGCCTTGAGACTGGTGCAATAGAGGTATTGGTAAATCGATAAGTGAGGCTTTGGCAAGGCGGTAATTTTCCTCCTACGGCACTCAAAATAGCTTTATCCGTTCGTACCCGGATGGTGATATAGGATGTATCCCTTGGGATGCATCGCTCATTGTCAATAGAAACCAGTCTTACCCTATAATTTCCAGCAACTGTAAAGGTATGGCTGCGTTCTGGATCAGTACCTGTTACTACTGGAGAGCCATCCCCAAAACTCCATTCATAGCTTTTACCAACGGCAATGCTGTCGGTGAAATCAACTGTCAAAGGCAGGCAGCCAGCGGTATCGTTGGCAACGCCCTCAATAAGAGAAAGTGCGCCTGCCTTTACCCCATCAAATTCAAAATTGATCTTAAAAGCCGCCAGGTTGCATTCGCCTGCACCGCCTGAACCCAAGGCCCCATTGGAAGGTGCCACAACGCCAGGAGTGACAATCATTGGACGCCTGATGGGATCACGAGGGCATACATTGGTGCCGCCACAATTGGCACAAACGGCCTGGTATATCGCGCCCTTGTTATCGAACCTTGAAGTTCCTCCATCCACATGATCCCCTTCACCACCTTGCTGACCAAAAAATGATCCATACAACTGTTTCGTGGCATCTTTTTCCAAGACAAAGAAATAAAAATCCTTGGTGTCTGTATAGCTCTGGATCGGATTGCCGGCCAATGGCATACCTCCGGTACCGATGGTACGGGTATCAAATGCCCCAGTGAAACAAAGATTGAGTTTGCCACCCCATCCTGAAACATATACATTTTCACACCGGTCAACCAGAAATGCCACAGGTGAAATATTGGGAACGATGGCCGAGGTGCCATAAACAGTAGAGTACACATAATCCGTGAGGTCGGGTTTCAGCTTTGCAATAAACTGCCTGGCACCGGGATTGCTATACGCAGCATTGCGCACAGGCCAACTGCCCAATGAAATACCCATGACATAGGGAAAGCCTTTCTGGTCAAACTGAATTCCATACACAATATCGGTGGCATCAGTCCCAAGGAAACTGCATATTCCCCTGGCACCGGTGTTGCTGAAAACGGTCACAAAACCATCCACACCTCCCAGCAATGAAGGGCCAATTGTACCTGTTTTGATGCCAGGCATGTTGCTGCTTTTTGTTGCACCGGCCACGTATATAGCATTGTTCAACGGATTGAGGGCCAAAACAAACGCAGCATCATCATCACTCCCGCCAAGAAAAGTACTGAAAAAAATCGTTGAAAGGTCTGGGCTGAATTTCATCAGCACACCATCCTGGCCACCACCGAATGTAGCCTGGCTTGCATTCCGTATGGGAAAATCGCTGGAAGTTGTACTTGATGCTATGTAAACATTGTTCGACTTGTCCAGGATTACTTCGCTCCTGGCATTATCTCCATAGTTATACAAAAGCGCTTTGGGACCTGGGCTGATAGTACCATCCATGTTGGCCCCATCGAGTCCAGCCCCACCAATCAATATACCGCCCAATAAAATGGTTCCATCTGAGGATAGCTTGGTTACGAAAATATCAGTACCACCCAAGGCACCCACCTTGTTGCTATTTCTTGTCGGGAAATTGGAAGAGGTGGTTCTTCCAAGGATTACCGGGTTTCCCTGTGGATCAACAAAGATGCTGTGCGGAAACTCATCTCCACTTCCACCCAAATAAGTTGAAAAGACCCTTGTTCTTCCATCCGGACTAAAACGGGTAAGCCCTACATCCACTCCACTGATATTGCCCTGCCCGGTTCCACCGCCAAACCCGGTTTGAAAGGCGCCCGTAGAAAGAGGGAATCCAGCGCCAAAAACAATACCTCCGGCATACAAGCTGCCATCGGGGCCTGGTGCTGCAGTGAAGCCCCAGTTGCTGCTTCGACTTCCAGTGTATGTAGAAAAAACAAGCACAGGGTCAATGGTAAGGGCAGCAGATTTATCATAAGCCTTGACAGAAAAGCTGACCTGGTTGCCTTTGATCATATAGGTGCAAGCCACTTCTTTTTTTTGCCCTCCTATGATCTGATAGGCATATGGCGGAAGCTCCCTTGACTCCCCCACAGAAGTGGAAACAACAAGATGTCCGTTTTTGATGCTCAGTTTATCTACACCATCATAGGTCATGAGGATGTTGGTAGGATCTGCCCCTGGGGCAAGCAATAAATCATATTTCATCCGATCTCCACTGGAGTAATAGCGGATGTCAACACCAGGATAAAGCCCTCTTCCGAGGATGCTGCCATAACTTCCTACTCCCATTTTCCAACTGGCAGGATCGTCGCCCAAAAAATAATTAGACTTTTCACCGGTAGGTTTTTCAGCAACAAACTGAACAGCCTGATTGCTGCCGGTAAATTTAACACGGTAAGCATGGGACCTGATGGCGACTGAAGATTCAGATTCCCCATCTTTTACATTGGGAGTTATTTTTACTGGTGCTGTTTTTTCACCTTCGTGGCCATGGATATATTCCATGACAGCCGAAAAATCTTCGGGATTGTTCTTCAAAACAGTGTATCCTTGATTGTTGATGAAGAGTGTGCCATTCCCTGCAACTGTTTTGAACCTGAAATCCCCCTTCCACTGCCCCTTGTTTTCAATGAAATCCAATGCATAAAAGGATTGAGCCTGAGCAGTTACACTGATCAAGGAGAAGAGTAAAACAAATATTGGAAACAGGAAAACCCTCATAGTAATAAGACAATCATTAAAAGTATAGGTTTAATGCCTTAAAAGATGTTAATAATTGGTATTTATGCTGGGAAATGTACTTAGGAAATTTTTCCCCAAAGGGTGCCCCCTTTTTCTGCCTTCAAGAATTGCCTGAGTGAGGTATTTTCCTCCATGTTAAGATCAGGATCTATCCCCAGCAACTCCTCTGCATATATTTTGGCTTTTTCAAGAATTGCCCGGTCTGCAACAAGGTCTGCAATCCTGAAGCTTAGCGCACCGCTTTGCCTTGTTCCCTGAATATCGCCAGGGCCACGAAGGTCCAGGTCTTTTTCAGCAATTTTAAATCCATCATTTGTTGCGCACATCACCCCCAGCCTGTCTTTTGCATCCTTACCCACTTGGCTGCCAGACAAGAGGATGCAATAGCTTTTTTCGCTTCCCCGGCCAACCCTTCCGCGCAATTGGTGCAACTGGCTCAGCCCGAATTTTTCTGCACTTTCAATGACCATCACACTGGCATTGGGAACATTCACACCAACCTCGATCACAGTGGTGCCTACCATGATCTGGGTTTCGCGGTTGACGAAGCGCCTCATGTTCATTTCCTTCTGGTCTCCGGTCATGCGGCCATGAACCATGCTGATCCAGTATTGTGGCTCAGGAAACCAGGCCTTCACATTTTCATACCCCTGCATCAGGTCTTCATATTGCATCTTCTCACTCGCTTCGATCAATGGGAAAATAAAATAAATCTGACGGCCCAATTGTATTTCAGACTTGATGAAATCCATGACCTGCGGCCTTCCATCATCCAAGCGGTGTACTGTCAAAATAGGTGTTCTTCCTGGCGGCAACTCGTCTATCACACTATAATCAAGATCTCCATAGGCAGTCATGGCCAGGGTTCTGGGAATGGGTGTTGCTGTCATCACCAGCATATGTGGTGGGATGGCATGCTTGCCCCAAAGCTTTGCCCTCTGCGCAACACCAAACTTGTGTTGTTCATCAATCACGGCCAAGCCCAGGTTGCTGAACTGCACCACATCTTCAATCAAGGCATGTGTACCGATGATGATTTTCAAGGATCCATCCTGTATGCCTGCCAGTGTTTTTTTTCGCTCAGCTGATTTTGTGGAACCTGTCAAGATGCCAACAGGGAGCTCCAATGGGGCTAACATGGCAGTGAAATTGTCAAAATGCTGTCTTGCCAGAATTTCGGTTGGCGCCATGATGCAGGCCTGGAAACCATTGTCAATAGCAATGAGCATGGCCATCAAAGCCACAATCGTTTTTCCGCTTCCCACATCACCCTGCAACAGCCTGTTCATTTGCCTGCCGGTGGCTGTATCCAATCGAATCTCTTTTAACACGCGCTTTTGAGCGCCTGTCAGCGGAAAGGGTAAATATTGATGGAAGAAAACATTAAAATAATCACCCACTTTAGAAAATACCACCCCACGCGAAAACCTGTGCCTGGCAGAACGCAACATGCCCAGGCGAAGCTGTGCCGTAAAAAGTTCCTCAAATTTTAACCGGTATACTGCTTGCTGGTAGGCATCTGCAGAAGACGGAAAATGGATTTGTCCGAAAGCCTGCCAGCGAGAAATGAGGTTTTCCTTTTCAAGAAAAAATCTTGGCAAGACTTCTGGAATTTGTTTTTCGTCCAGTAGCAAAAACAGCTGTTCGGTCAGTTTTCCTATGCCCCTGCCATTCAGCCCTCTTGCCTTAAGCTTTTCTGTTACCGGATAAACCGGCTCCATGGATGGCTTGGTTGAAGCATTGGCATCCTTGACGGATTCCAGTTCAGGGTGTGTCATTTGCGGCTTCCCCAAAAAGAAACCCAGTTTGCCAAATGCAAGATACTCCCCACCCACAGCAAGTGTTTTCTGCACCCAATTGATTCCCTGGAACCAGGTCAGTTCCAGGATACCCGTTCGATCACGAAACTGTGCAACCAATCGCCGGGCCCTTCTCTCCCCAATAATTTCCATGGAAACAATGAATCCCCTGACCTGAATATATTCCATGGAAGGGCTGATTTGCCCAATGGGCTGAACGCTGGTCTTGTCCAGGTGTTTGTAGGGAAAATGACCCAAAAGGTCCTCAAACGTAAAAATCTGCAGTTCCTTTTTGAGCATATCTGCCCTCAACGGACCTACCCCCTTGAGGTATTCGATGGGATTTTGTAATATGGTGGACCTTGTAGTAATGGTATGATTGGTCTTACAAAATTAATTGTTTTCAAATGGAGTGGAAAACTATATAACGGATTGCTTCATGCTATTGTTTGACGTAATTTTGTTTTCTAACAGTAGAATGAATGTCAACAATAGCATGGACCATTAAATCTTTCCCGGAGCTTTCCCCGTCAGCGCTTTATGGCATATTAAAGTTAAGAAGTGAGGTATTTGTTGTTGAACAGCAATGCATTTTCCTGGACATGGATGACAAAGACCAGGAATCACACCATCTAATGGGCCGCTTGAATGATGAGCTGGTAGCCACATGCAGGATTCTCCCTCCCGGGCTCGGCTATGAAGAGCCTTCCATTGGAAGGGTGGTAGGATCTCCGCGCTACCGTGGAAAAGGGGCAGGAATAGCGCTGATGGAAAATGCCATCCAAGAAACCATGCGCCTCTATGGAACATTGCCCATTAAAATTGGGGCACAACTTTACCTCAAACGTTTTTACGAAAGTTTTGGTTTCGTGCAATGCAGCGAAACCTATATGGAGGACGATATCCCACACATCAAAATGTTGAGAAAGGCGTAGAAATACGTATTCAACCCCCTGCATTTGCCTCAATTTTTATTGCTCAAGAAGCTTTAACATAATATTTCTATAAAGCTTCCGTTTCAATAGTGTCCAAAAGACCCTAATCCTAAAATCCGTACCCATGAAAGCTATTCTGCACAGCCTGTGTAAGACATTATGTCTCATTGCCTTGACTGTCGTTATCGACACTGGCAGCACAAAGGCTCAACAATCCCGGTTCGAATATGGCTTCACCTATGGCCCCTCCAATTTTCTTGGAGATCTTGGTGGCAACAGTGGCGAAGGCGGAACCTTTCTCAAAGACAACATGGTTTCCCTTACCAAATTCATGACAGGATTCCATCTTGGGTATCGTCCTGCTGAGTTCATCAACTTCAGGCTTTCTATCAACATGGGTAAAGTGCAGGGCGCTGATAGCCTGATCACAGGAAAAGGCGGAATGGAAGAGGCAAGAAAAGCGAGAAACCAGCATTTTCGGTCTGATATACAAGAAGGATTCATCGCAGCAGAAATTTACCCTACAACATTGTTTGAATACGATCCTGAAGATGTCCTACACAGAATAAGGCCCTATGCTTTGTTGGGAATTGGCGTATTCCATTTCAATCCACAAGGACAATATGAAACAGCTGATGGAAGCAAGATCTGGGTAGACCTAAAACCCTTGAGAACAGAGGGTCAAGGAATGCCAGCCTTCCCAGACAAAAAAGAATACAGCCTTACACAAGTAAATGTTCCCTATGGAATTGGTGTTAAATATTTTGTGAGCCAAAACATAGCCCTATCTTTTGAGATCATCAACAGGAAAACATTCACTGATTATATTGATGATGTTAGCACCAACTACATCAGCAACGAAGATTTCTACGCCTATTTTGGTGATGGAACAGAAAAAGCCAAACAGGCCGTGCAGATGGCAAACAAATCTGCTTTCGCCAATGGCGGAAACTACAGACCCAGTTTCGGTATCGGAGCAAAAAGAGGAAGCCCCACAAATAATGATTCATACTACGCTTCTTCCGTGAAAATCAGCATCAGGCTCGGTAAAAATGAGCAACATGGAGATTATGGAAGAGGTAGTGATGTTAAATGTCCTATCATACGGTTTTAATTTCGACAGGTTGGATACTGTACCCAGTGAACATGTAAGAGGAGCCTGTTTCTTTTCATTCACAAGGCAAGGCATGACGCAGGAGCGCTCATGCCTTTTGCTATTGATCAAGCATCCAATTCAATCTTTAAAAACTTCGCCGTATGACTGCCCTTGACCTTCAGCAATCCAACAGGATCACCTTCGTATAAAATGATACCCCCGCCATCTCCCCCTTCAGGGCCAAGGTCAATGATATGATCAGCCACTTTGATCACATCCAGGTTGTGTTCAATCACCAAAACAGTATTGCCCCGGTTGACCAATTTATTCAACACATTCAACAACAGGTTGATGTCCTGAAAATGAAGGCCTGTTGTGGGTTCATCCAGTATGTAAAAAGTCTTTCCCGTATCTTTTTTGGAGAGTTCGGTAGAGAGCTTTACCCGCTGAGCCTCACCACCACTGAGGGTTACAGCAGATTGACCAAGGGTGATGTAGCCCAATCCAACTTCCTGCAGCACCTTTACTTTTCTGTAGAGGTAAGGAATTTGTTGAAAGAATTCAACCGCCTCAGCCACAGTCATGTCCAGTACATCGCTGATTGATTTTCCTTTGTACCTGATTTCCAATGTTTCACGGTTGTAGCGCTTGCCATTGCATTTTTCACAGTGCACATATACATCAGGCAGGAAATTCATTTCAATGACCCTCAATCCGCCACCTTCACACATGTCGCAGCGACCTGCTTTTACATTGAACGAAAAACGGCCTGCATTATAGCCCCGGATTTTTGCTTCAGGCACTGCGGCAAACAGTTGTCGGATATCTGTAAAAAAATTACAATAGGTAGCAGGATTGCTGCGGGGAGTTCTTCCAATGGGTGATTGATCAATTTCTATCACCTTATCAATATGCTCCAACCCAGTGATTTTTTTATAGGGCATGGGATCCTGCTTGGCATCATAACAATGCTTGTTCAAGAGTGGATAAAGGGTTTCATTGATCAAGGTAGATTTTCCACTACCACTTACTCCCGTTACAAGGACGAATGTTGCAAGGGGAATGTTTATATCAACATTTTTTAAATTATTTCCTGAAGCTCCGGTCAATTGAAGATAATTGCCATTGCCTTTCCGTCTTTCTGCTGGCACTTCCACTTTTTTCTTGTTGTTGAGATAGCCTGCTGTTTCTGAGCCAGACTTGCAAACATCAGCGGGTGTTCCCTGCGCAACGATTCTACCGCCATGAATACCAGCCTTTGGCCCAACATCAATCAGGTGATCAGCGGCCAACATGATATCCTTGTCGTGTTCAACCACAATCACACTGTTTCCAATATCCCTCAGGTTTTTCAAAGCCCCAATCAGTTGCTGGTTGTCGCGTTGATGCAGGCCGATAGAAGGTTCATCCAAAATATAGGTGATGCCTTGTAACTGCGATCCAATCTGGGTTGCCAGCCTGATGCGCTGGGATTCTCCTCCACTCAATGTCCTTGTGGGGCGGCCCAACGAAAGATAACCCAAGCCTACATCCAACAAAAATCCCAAACGGCTGCGAATCTCCTTGAGGATATCTTTGGCAATGAGGTTTTGTCTTGTATCCATGCGCTTTTCAAGGCTGGCAAACCAATCTTGCAACCCCTTTAGGTTCATCGCAGACAGATCAGCAATATGTTTCCCATCGATGCGAAACCACAAACTTTCGTTTTTCAATCTTGTTCCATGGCATTCAGTGCATGGCCTGAGCATCATGTACTTCTCTGCCCATTCGCGGATGGCATCACTGCTGCTATCTGTAAACCACCTCACCACCATGTTGATCACACCGGGATATTCACCCTTTTCCAATTGATCGATATCCCCTTGAATTCCATCCTCGTTGCCAAACAAAATAATGTTCATGGCCTTTTCGGACAGCTGTTCTATCGGCATCTTTAGGCTGAACTTGTGCTTTTTTGAAAGCTGCTCCACCATCTTGAAATAATAAGAATCCCGCTCTTCACCCAAAGGCAGGATGGCACCATCTGCAATGGAAACCGACCTATCAGGCATCACGGCATGGAGGTCGATGGTATGCTGCTGGCCCAGGCCTTTGCAAGCAGGGCAAGCACCGTAAGGCGAGTTGAAGGAAAAGGTATTGGGAGAAGGCTCTTCGTAGGAAATTCCAGTTTTAGCACACATGAGTTTCTTGCTGTATTGTACAACCGAATCATTGTCATGCACAAGAATAAACAAGAGCCCCTTGCCTATCTGCATGGACTGGTTGATGCTCTGACCAATCCTGATTTTCATGTCTGGGGTAACGGCAAGCCTGTCTACCACCACCTCAATGTCGTGAACCTTGTACCTGTCTACCTGCATCTTGGGAGCCAGGTCTTTCAGTTCGCCATCTACCCGCACTTTCACAAAACCTTTTTTTCTTGTTTCTTCAAACAATTCACGGTAATGCCCTTTTCTACCCCTCACCATGGGTGCCAGTATGGTAATTTTTTTACCCGCTAAATTTTTGAAAA
>Ga0102923_1000260_pt1 | contig 14469 bp, 20 predicted proteins | sample Colrivmeta156902_FD_78206 | JGI IMG/M metagenome (GOLD analysis project Ga0102923, IMG submission 78206) | Estuarine microbial communities from the Columbia River estuary - metaG 1569-02 | ecosystem: Environmental > Aquatic > Marine > Intertidal zone > Estuary | place: USA: Columbia River...
ACCGATCTTTCCCGAGGCTCTACACGCGACCACTAGGGGCGAGGAATTACGCCGGCGAGTTTGCGGAATGGGGAGAGAAGTCTCTCGGGATAAGTCTCTTTCCGTGGCAACGTCTCGCGCTCGAGGGGATCCTCAGCGTAAACGATGAGGACGCGCCTCCCGGTTACGGTCTGGAGTACCGGACGAGTCTTTGTTCCGTGGCTCGACAAAATGGAAAAACGGCCCTACTTAAAATTTTGGTGGGAGGCTGGCTTACTGTCATGGCCGCCGAACGAAAAACGCCGCAGACGGTTATCACTACCGCTCACGCGTTAGACCTCGCGGTTAGTTTGTTCCAAGATCTCGCGCCGATCTTAGAGAGTCATTACGGCGCGAAAAGTAAATGGTCCTACGGTCGTAACGAGTTACGTATGCCCGACGGGAGTCTCTGGTTAGTTAGGGCCGCGACTCCGAGCGCCGGTCACGGACGGAGCCCCGACCTTATCGCGGCGGACGAGGTGTGGGATATCTCGGAGGAGGTTTTAGACGTCGGACTTATTCCGTCCCAACGCGCTAGAAAAAGTCCTCATCTCGCGATGTTTAGCACCGCCGGAACCGAGGCGTCCAAACTCTTATTACGTTGGCGTGAGCAAGGTCTCCGAGCCATAGACTCCCCGGATCCGTCGCCTCTCTTTTTCGCGGAATGGTCACCCCCGCCGTCCGCCGATCCGGAAAGCATAGAAACGATGGAATTCGCGAACCCTAGTCTCGGGCATATGCTCGAGTTAGAGACGATCCAAGCCGAGTCCAAAAACCCCAACCGCGCCGCCTATCTCAGAGGCTCCCTAAATTTGTGGGTATCCCATGACTCCGCATGGCTGGACTCTCAGATCCTCAACCGATCCGAAACCGCCGACGTCTTTGATATCCCGCCGGCCGTCCTATCCGTGGACTCGTCATTAGATGAGTCGCGTTACGTCGGAGTATTGACGACCGACCTCGGAGATCGCGTCCTCCTAGAAACCGCGTTCATCGTGAACTCGGAACTAGCACTATGGGAAAACGTCCGCCGGCTACTTCCACCGGGAACGAGAACGATCCTCGCCGTAACCCCGACGCTAGATCTCCACACTCCGAAAGAGTTAGAGAAACGGAAAACGGTCGTAGGTATCGGCGAACTCTCAAAATGGACCGGGCTCGTCCGCGGAATGTTTCTCGAGGGACGCGTCCTCCACCGCGGAGACGCTTTACTCGTGGAACATCTCTCCCGCGCGGTCATGTCACGCACCCAAAACGGCGTAGTACTGTCAAGCGTTAAAAGCCCCGGCCCGATTGAGTTGGCGCGCGTCTCCGTTTTCGGGATCGCGCTCGCGTCCCGGGCAAGATCAACGACCCGCCCATCTATCGCAACGTCGCGACGCTAGATCATTCTCTCTATCTCTAACTATCCGCGCTTATCGTTTCGCGTTCGTGTAATAATCCGCTCGTGGGAATTTTCTCTCGAGACAAAACGACAACGGTCCAAGCGAGTTACGGAGGCGACACGGCGTCCGTAACCGCTGGAGCCTCCGCGCTCGCGCTCTCGGTCGTCGGGGCCGGACGCGAGCGCGCGATGGCGCTCCCCACGATCTCACGCGCTCGCGACATTCTCGCCTCGCTTATCGCGTCGCTACCTATCCGCCGTTACGGGACCCAATGGAACGGAGAGTTTTTAGAGGAGATCCCGCTCGCTCCGGAACCGTGGCAACTCCGCCCGGATCCATTAACGACCCGCTCCCATAGTCTGAGTTGGCTATTCGACGACATGTATTTCTACGGTCGCGGATACCTCTACGTAAAAACGCGTTACTCCACCGGGCTCCCGGCGTCGTTCCAATGGTTACCCGCCGTCTATATGAACGTGCAAGCGGCCATGTTCGCCGGGAACGCTCCCATAGGTGACTATACGGTTACGTTTAACGGGCAAGCCTTAGCGAACAATGACGTAAAGATCTTTTACTCTCCCGTATCCGCTCTCTTAGAGGTCGGCGCTCGAGCGATCAACACGGCCGAACGTTTAGACGTCGCCGCTTGGCGTTTCGCTACTACTCCGACCGCGTTCGGCTGGTTACAACAGACCGAGGGCGAACCTCTCCCGCCGGAGTTTATGAAAGAGGCCGCCGATGGTTGGGCCGAGGCCCGCGACACTTCAGCGGTCGCCGCGATCTCCGCCGGCTTTGAGTGGCACGAGTCCACCATGGATCCGGCACGCCTCCAACTCGTGGAGGCCCGCCAACATTCCGCGCTAGACCTTGCTCGTCTCGCGAACGTTCCGCCGTACCTCGTCGGAGCTCCGACCGGTACCGGCATGACTTACACCAACGCCGTAGACGCTAAAAGCGCCGCGGTCCTATTCGGAGCCCTGCCCTACATTGAGGCCATAGAGCAACGTCTCAGCGCCGAGGACATAACTCCACGCGGACAAATAATCCGTTTAGACCGCTCCGCATGGCTAGATAACCCGCTAGACGTCCATAGTCCCGACCCGGCACCAATGGACCAACCACAAAACCAACCAACCCCGCAAGGAAGTAACAGATGAAACTCACTATTCGAGCGTCGGAAAGTTCTCTCACGGTCGCGGCCGCCGACGGAACGCCCAAGCGTGAAATTACCGGAGTCGCGGTCCCGTGGAATGTTCCCGCTAACGCCTCAACAGGCCCGGTCATGTTTCTAGAGGGATCGCTCCCAACCGACGGACCCGCACCAAAACTAATCCGCGACCATTCACCGACCAACCCGATCGGCGTCGTTACCGAACGAGTTAGCACGTCCGAGGGAATGATGTTCGCCGCCAAGATCTCCGCAACCGCCGCCGGCGACGAGGCTCTCGTCCTAGCGGCCGACGGCGTACTCGACTCCGTAAGTGTCGGAGTAGACGTCCAAAAATTCCACTACGACGGCGATACCCTCGTCGTCGAGTCCGGCGCTTGGAGGGAACTCTCACTCGTTCCGTGGGGCGCTTTTACCGAGTCCAAGATCGCAACGGTCGCGGCCTCAGAGCAAGACCAAGACCAAGAGTCCGACGAGGCAACCGCCGACGAGGACGAAACCAACAAAAAGAAAACCGAAATTTCCGAGGAGGAAACAGAAACTATGGAACCAATTACAACCGAGGCAACGTCCACCACGTCGCCGATCATCGTTAAGGCCGCCCGCCGCGTAACCGCGTCGGAATACATTTCCGGACTCGTCTCCGGGAACATGACTCCGGAAGTCCGAGCCGCTAATGGCGTCGTCTCAGATATTCCCGGCATGATCCCCGAGCCGCTCATCGGCGACGTATTCGACACGCTTACAGACGAGCGCCCGTTTATTACGGCCCGCGGAACTTTCGCTCCCCCCGCCGGAGGCGAGTCGTTTTTCCGCCGCAAGGTGAGCCAACATACCGCCGTCGCTTTACAGGCCGCGGAGTTTGACACTCTCGCCTCACAGAAATACGAAGTAGACCGTATCCAAGTCGATAAAAAGTTTTTCGGCGGATACTTGGACATTTCGGAACAAGCGCAGAGTTTCAGCGAACCGTCCATGGTTGAGCGAGTCCTCGCAGACATGGCGAACGTTTACGCGCTCACCACCGAGACCTACGCACTCCAGACGATGTACGACGCGATTTCACCATCGGCTACACCCGTAAGCGATTGGACCGACGGCGACGAAGTTATCGAGGATCTCTACGCCACCGCCGCACAAATTAAGGGAGATTTTGGCCGTATGCCGACTCACTTGATTATCAAGTCCTCCGTGTGGGCTCAGATCGGCGCCGCGAAAGACTCCGGCGGAAACCGAATTTTCCCGTACCTCGGACCATCTAACGCCGCCGGTACTCTTGCCGGCGCTACCTCATTAACCGGTAACCCGCTCGGCTTGTCGCTCATCATCTCGGATAACTTCGCCGGCGATTATGACGCCATGATGTTGTCGGCCTCGGCTATTGAGTTGTATGAGGATCGTCGCGGTGCAATTCGAGTTGAGCAACCCGCTACCCTCTCAACCCGTCTAGCGTTCCGCGGTATTTTCGCCGTGGCAGATATTGCTCTCGCCGTCGGCGCTCGCGCTATCTGATCCCCAAACCCCAACGACTAGGAGAGTGTGAGCCATGGCCTTAGAGAAACGAGTTATCGAAGCGGTAGCCGTCTCCGGAGACCATACGCTCACGCTCTCCGACGTCACCGGGCTCTATGTCGGATATACCGTCCACGTAGCCGGCGTCATGGCGAACGGGACCTATAACGGGACTCACGTCATTACGGCGATAGATACCGACGATCTTACCATCACCTACGAAAACGGGAACCACACTCACACGCTCGCAGATACGCCGGGCCGCGTAAACGTCCCGGTCACGTGGGCAGATGATGAGGACGTCCTAGGTTTTCTCGGCGTAGAGCCGGCGAGCGAGGAGGACGAGGCTTATCTAGACGTCGCGGTTAAAGCCGGGAACGAATGGTGCTATAGGCGCCGTTATTCGAGCGCGTATGACGATCTAGTAAACGCCGTCCCAGATGAGGCTTGCCGTCTCGCGGTCGTCTTGTATGCCTCCGCGCTTTATCGTGAACGCGGATCCGTGGACTCCTATCAGAGTTTCCAAGACATGTCTACCGTCGCGCCTATCGGCTCTATGGGGCAGATCTTAAAACTCCTAGGCTGTAACCGTCCGGTAGCCGTATGAGCCTTTTAAACGACTCCTACGATCTCGTTATAGAGTTACTCGAGGACGCCGGGCTCCCGGTAGTGGACGACGTTCGGAACCTCCGACCGCCGGCCGTGATCGTGGACCCGCCCGGTATCACCCCGTTAAGCGCGTCGCTCGTCCAAATAAATTTCTCGGTTACTTGTGTCGCTCCGCCTCCGGGCAACCGGGACAGTATGAAAAAAGTTTTAGAACTCGCGGACGTGATTATCGCGCTCCCCGGTCTAGTCACCACGGGAGGTGTCTCCGGCGTTTACAATGTCGGAAACCAAGACCTCCCGTCCTATAACCTCACCATTACAACTACCGCAAGGAGACCATAAAATGCCTTTATTCGTTCAGACAGGACGCCAACTCACCGTAGAAATTGACTCGGTTGATTACTCCGTCCAATGTTCCGAGGTCACACTCACACCATCGCAGACCGTGGACCAATACATCTCGCTAACTTCTAACGCGGCCGTCTCAGGACCGGTCACGTGGGAACTCGGCGTTAAAGCGTTCCAAGATTGGGGCGAGGCCGGCTCATTTTGTGACGCTCTCGTAACCGCCGCCACTACAGGAACCGCGGTCCCGTTTGAGATGGGCCTCCCCAACGGCGGAACCGCAACCGGCGACATTATTCCGGTTTTCCCCGTCGCTGGTGGCGCCGCAGATAGCGCCCTAGAAATAGACCTCACTTTCGCCGTCTCCGGCGCGGTCACGTTCGCCTAATCCGATGGAACTCCGTCTACGTGTCGAGACACTCAGCGACTCCTACGAGGTCACTACGACCCCGTGGGTAATCATGCTTTGGGAACGCAAATATAAAACCAAAGCGAGCAAGATCCAAACCGACGGACTCGGTTTAGAGGACCTCGCTTATATCGCTTACGAGGCTGGCAAAATGTCGGGCAACGTAAGCGGAAAAACTTTTGACCAATTCGCCCAAGAGATAAAAAACCTTGACGTCTTAGAGGGCGATACGGCGGACCCTATCCAAGCGGTAGCCTCGGACGATTAGTCGCCGAGGTTGCCGCGGAGACCGGGATCCCGCCGTCCGAATTAGTAAACGATGGGGCCATGCTCGTAACACTCGCGGAGATAATTAACAAGAAACGCCGGGCTAAAAGATGAGCGTATCCGCCTCCGTGGAGGTCGTCGGTCTTAAAAGCGCGCTCAAAGAGTTAAACAAAACTCAGCCGGCGCTACGCCGTGAGATCGGTAAAGACATAAAAAAAGCGGCGGAGCCAATGCTCGCCGCTATCCGTGAACTATCCCCCGAGACCGCTCCGCTCTCTGGTATGGACCACTTAAAGCGGACCGGCTGGAAACGCGGACAAGATAAAAACATCGTTCTAAAAGTAGACACTCGAAACGCGAGAAAAAGAAACGCCGCCACCGGCGCCGTATACGAAACCGTCGGAACGGTCAAGATCATCGCCAAGGGCGGACCGCTCATTATGGCAGATATGGCCGGACGTGCTGGAGGAATGAAAAGTAAAAACGCGTTTCGAGCCCGACCTAATTTCCATACCGCGTTAGACGGAGCGATCGGTCGCGGAGCGTCCCGTTTTATGTGGGCTGGCGCGGAAAATTCCATAGACCTATTCCAAAAAGAATTAGAGCCGATCGTCGCGCGAGTCATGGCCGAAGTCGGACGTAACATCGTGGAGGTAAAGCGATGAGTATCTCCGTCCCAATTATTAGCGAATGGAACCCTAAAGGGTTAGATAAAGCGATCGCAGACTTTAAAAGTTTGGAGGGCGCCGGCGCTAAAGCCCAATTCGCTATTAAAAAAGCGGCCGTCCCCGCCGCCGCCGCTCTTGTCGCCGTAGCCGCCGGACTTGTCTCCGCGACTAAAGCCGCCGTAGAGGACGCCGCCGCGCAAGAGTTACTAGCCGGATCGTTACGAAACTCCACCGGCGCGACCGATAGTCAGATCGCCGCCGTAGAGAAATTTATCTCTCAAACTTCCGTAGCGGCCGCCGTCGCCGACGACGAACTCCGTCCCGCTCTGGACTCTCTAGTTAGAGGCACCGGAGACATAACCGAGGCCCAAGATCTTTTAGGTATCGCGCTCAATGTTTCCGCGGGAACCGGTAAAGACCTCGGCGCGGTTTCGGACGCGCTCTCCAAAGCGTTTAACGGGCAACTCGGACCGCTCAAAAAACTAGATCCGGCGCTCACGAAACTAATCGCCGACGGCGCGTCCACCGATGAGGTAATGGCCGCACTATCGGAAACGTTCGCCGGTCAAGCGTCCAACGCCGCGAACACCGCTCAAGGAAAATTTAAGAATTTCGGGATCCAGATGGGCGAGGCTAAAGAGTCAATAGGAGCCGCCGTCCTCCCGCTGGTTAATAAAATGCTCCCGGCTCTAACGAAGTTGGCGACGTTCGTTCAGAAAAACACCGGGCTAATCATTGCGATCGTCGCGGTCGTCGGAACTCTTGCCGCCGCGATCATCGCCGCTAATGTCGCGCTCGGTATCTATAACACGATCCAAGCGGTTACCGCGATACTTAACGGAGGCCTCGCCGCGTCTAACGGCGCCGTGGTCGCCTCAGAGGTTGCGGTCACCGCCGCCACTACCGCCGCGACCGCGTCATTTTCGGCGTTATGGGTAGCGACCGGAGCGGTCGTCATTCTTGCGATCATCGCGGCCCTAGTCGCGCTCCAAGTCAAATTTGATATTTTCGGAAAAGTCATTGACGGACTTAAAGCCGGCTTTAACATATTTTGGGATTTCATTAAAACCGTTTTCGGTTGGATCTCTAATAATTGGCCGCTCTTGCTTGCGATCATTACCGGACCGTTCGGACTTGCGATCTACGGGATAATCAAATTTAAGGACGGCATTATCGGAGTCCTCCAAGGCGTTAAGGATTTCGCGGTAACTATTTTTGATGGGATCGTCGGGGCGTTTAAGGGAGTCCTAAACGGGATCCTCTCCGCGCTCGAGGCTGGAATTAACTTTGTCATTGGTGGACTAAATAAAGCCCTAGACGGAATAGACTCCGCCGCCGGCCCGTTTGTGAATTTCGGCGAGATCCCGAAAGTTAAGATCCCGCGTCTAAGCGAGGGCGGGATCGTCACGTCCCCAACTCTTGCCATGATCGGCGAGGGCGGCGAGTCCGAGGCCGTGATCCCATTATCAAAACTAGGTAACCTTGGCGGCGGTATCACGATCAACGTCTCCGGCGCGCTGGACCCGTCCGCGGTCGCCCGGCAGATTAGACAACTATTGACACAAGACGCCGCAAGGCTCGGACTCGTTAATCCGATATGACGAACCCGGTCGGCATTTATATAACTAAACCCGGCGGAGGCGCTCCGTTAGCGGTTCACGTTGGCGCGCTCGAGGGCGTCACGATCAACTACGGGAGACCCGACGTCACTTCTCAACCCAATGCCTCTACCGCGAGCGTCACAATTCTAAAAGACTCTACGCTCGGAAACTTTGACGACGACCTCTCCTATTTTGACTTAGGAAATTTGGTTTCCATTGAGGCAACTTTTAGCGGGATACCTTATACAAGGTTTCAGGGACAAATTACCGACGTCACCGTAGACGAGTATTTCATCACGTTTCTAGCGGCCGACGATCTCTATTCCGCTTTAGGCCGTTTTAAGATAACCAAAACGGGAGACGTGGATCTCACAGGCGGACGAATTCAGGAAACCCTACAGTACGCACTACCGGCCGCCGGCTTTCCGGTTCCGCCGTATGACGTAGACGCCGGGACCGTTTATCTTTACGCCGCGGACGCGACAACTCAAAACGCTTTAGCGTATTTACAAGAGGTCACCAACTCGGAACCCTCCGGAGTTTTCTTTCGCGACATTCTCACCGGAGACCTACGTTTCACCGATAGTGAGGCGCGGCGTCAGCAGATTTCCCTCGACCCTTATCAGAGTTATAGCGATACGGAAGTCTTAGACGTCTGGTCAATAAGAAAAACTAGCCAAGAAAAAATTAACCGCGCTCTGATCTCTAACGACATAAACACGGTTACCTATGAGGACGCCGCCGATGTCACCGATAACGGAATTTACGAGTATTCGTTTACTTCCCTAATTAGCACAAGCGCGGACATGCTCACACTCGCCCGTCGAATAGTCGTAAACCGAGCCCGACCCGAATTCACTTTTAGCGCGATCCAAATAGAACTCTCCACAATGACCCTCGCACGCCAAGAGGCCATTATCTCCACGCTAAGAAACGGGCAACTAACCCAACTCCCAACATTCGGAGCGTTTAACGTAGACGCGTTAGATTTCTTTGTTGAGGGATACTCCGAGCGTATAGGTCAAGAATTTTGGAGTATTACGTTAAACCTCTCGGACGCGAGACTTACCCGACCGTCTCAGCGTTGGTCCGACATTGTGAGCGGCGTACTCTGGAACTCCGCCGCTATAGCGTCATACACTTGGGACGACCTATTAAGGGAGTATATTTAACTTATGGCATCTACACCGAACTACGCATGGCCTACACCGGACAACACCGACCCGGTAGCCGACGGCGCGCTTGATATGAGAACGCTTGGAAACGCGATTGACTCAACAGTCAAAAGTCTTAACACGGCGACACTCGCCTCTATCGCGACGACAAATACGACAGTCGCCGCTATCGGCGCTTGGACCGCGTTCACCCCGACGATAACCGCACAAACCGGGACGATCACCTCTTTCACTACTCGCTTGGCTAGATACTCAAAAATAGGTAAAACGGTTCACGTGATATTTGAGTTTATTATCGGAGTAAACGGCACCGGCTCGGTTTATCTAATTATGGCTAAACCGATAACCGGAGTTACTCCTATAAACAGTTCTACCGGCGTAATTGGATATGGCGGCGAAGTATCAATAAGTGGATCCGCCATAACAATTCGTGAGGCGTCCTCTACGACCGTTTTAATGCTCGGCGTTTCAGGTGCTCCCGGCTATGTCGGACAAAATAACGCTCGAGTTACCGGCTTTTTCACTTACGAGGTCCCATGATGAACCTAAACCTAATTCTCACAGAAACCGACGACGTGGAGATCTTGACCGCTCGTATGCGATTAGAACGCGACCGATTACTCGCCGCGTCCGATTGGGCTATGACTCCAGACTCCCCAACCAATAAAAACGAATGGGCAACCTACCGCCAAGCCTTGAGAGATTTCCCCGCGACTTGGACACCCGGACCCGAGGCCGATTTCCCGGAGGCGCCGTGAAACTCTTAGCCCTAGTCGCCGCTCTGACGATCGCCCTAATCTTTTTCGTTTCCGGTTGCGCGGACCGTACTCGGCACACTTGCGAAACCGATCCGTCCGGCCGCCGTTGCGACACTTCTAACGGAGCGACGACCCCGTGAAAAAACTCTCTAACTCTGAGATAAAAGCCCGGCTCATTTTCGTAGTCGGGATTACCCTCTCGTTCGTTTTCGGCGTTTCTATGCTCGGGATCTTGTACGGCGTGCTTTTCGTCGTCCAACCGCTCGAGCCAAGCCCCACGGATCAAGAATTTTTAAGTATCTTAAACCCTGCTTTTATGGCTCTCCTAGGTCTTTTGGGCGGAGTCCTCGCAAGTAACGGGCTCCGAGACAAACAAGAGAAAGAAAAAGACGATGAGTAGAAAATACACCGGTAACACCGAGGGCGTCGGTAAAGGTAAGCGCCCCGGACTCGAGCATTTAGTCGCATGTATTGACTACCTCTCCGGTAGCAAACTCTGGAACAACGGGACCTACGTCATGCGACCGATGAGAGGCAAGACCGCGATAAGCGTTCACGCCACCGGACGCGCCGCTGATATCTCCTATAGAAAGACCGCCAAGAAAGCGGGCTCGTCGCGAACCTACGTCGTCCAATGGATAGACCTACTCGTTAAACACGCCGACGAACTCGGTCTAGAACTCCTAACGGATTACTCCTATACGAAAGGTCTTGGCGGCGGCCGGACTTGGAAGTGTGACCGTGACGCATGGCTGGACAATAAAAAGGGAGTTATCGAGGGAGGCGGATCCGCGTCGTCGGATTGGATCCATTTAGAACTATCGCCCGAATTCGCAGACAGTAAAGACAAGATCCAAGAGGCTATAAACCGGATCGTCTCAGAACTCCAAGCGACCCCTATCGTCGGATAATCCAACACTTAACCGCACCCGTTCGCTATTGTTCTCGTTATCGGTTAATCCGATACCCCGACGATATAGGAGGACTCATGTCCGAACAGTTAGCCCTAAACCTTGAGGGTATGCCACCGCTCAGACTTCTAACACCATTCGAGCGCGGTATGGAACTCTCCCAACGATCCGCGGATCACAAGTGGACGACCGCTCAAGCCTCCGAGGTTTATGACGCGATAGTCAAGACCGCGCGCATGTTGCCCGAATTCACCGCGGACGATATTTGGTCTCGGCTCCCGGCCACGTTCCCCAAAACTAAGGGACTTGCCGCGATTCTTAAAAGCGCCGCGAACGATGGGATATGCCAACCTACCGACCGAGTACGCAAAACGTCCAGAGGTGGAGACTCCGATCACGGGCAACGTTTAACCGTTTGGCGGTCCCTCTAATGGACCTAGATCTCATACAGTACCGACCACACGTCCACACTCTCCCGGACGGCTCCCAACTCTTAATTACCGTTTGGGTAGGGAGAACCGAAAACGGAAAGACAGACCTAACTCTCACGATCGCGGAACGGCCGAGCCGTTTCTCATCGTGGGGATCACCCCAACCCTTAGAGGAGAAATAAAAAATGTTTAACGCAAAACTCACTAAATTTTTAATAGGAATAATCGCGACCTTAACCGTGATCGTCGGCGCTCTCGCCGGCACAAATAACGACGAGCCGATCGTTACAACTACAACGGTCCCGGCGGTCCAAGAAACGACGACGACTCTCGGCGCTCACGAGGCGCTCCAAGAGGACCTAGCAGAAACGACGACCTCGGTCGCGGATACGACGACGACGGTCCCCGTGATCGTGAACGCCGCGTTAGACACGCCCTGCTATGAATGGTTGGGACTTGCGGTCGCGCAGGGCTGGACGAACACTCCGGAGGTACTCGAGAAACTCGGTCGGATTATTTGGAAAGAGTCCCGGTGCCAACCGTTAGCGGAGTCCGCGTCCGATAGCGGCTTGACACAAATTAACCAATTACATAACGACTACTTAGCGGACTTAGGTTGGACCGAGGGCGACATGTTAGACCCCGCGAAAAACCTCTATTTCGCTTGGCGTCTCTACTCCGAGCGTGAGGCGTCCGGCCGTTGCGGTTGGCAACCTTGGAGCGTCTCGTGTTAGACGACCAAGACGAATTTGATATGGTCCTCCGACGTTTCCACAAAAACCGAAACGAACTACTCGAGGCGACCAAAAGAATAAAGATCCTCGAGCAAGAGATCCGATCCCTACGCGCCAAACTAGGCAACGATCCCGAGACCGGAGCCGGAGCGCCGTCATGGACTTAGGCGGATACGTTCTCGTCCAAGACCGGCTAAAAATGGCTTTAGATCGGTTCCCAAATTTGCGCGTCCAAGAGACCGACGTTCGCCCGGTAGAGATCGCCGGCCAAACATTTATAGCCGTGACTATGACCGTTTATCGCGAGCCCGGCGACGACCTCCCCGCGGTCGCTACCGCTTACGAAGTTTTCCCGGGCCGGACGCCGTTCCAAAAAGGCTCCGAGATGATGAACGCGTCCACGTCGGCGCTTGGTCGCGCGCTCGGCTTTATGGGCTTTGGGATCTCTAAGTCCATCGCGTCCGCCGACGAGGTTTCTCTCCGAGTCAATGAACGCGCAACCGCTCCCAAACCGTCGCAGGATCGCCCTAGAGCGCCCCAAACCTTAGAAACGACCGAGAACACTAGAGGCGTCCCGCCGACCGCTAAACAGTTGGAGTTTCTGATTAAGTTGGCGACCGAAAGAGGCGTAGAGCCTCCCGAAATAAACACGATGGCCGAGGCGTCCGCCGCGATCAAAACACTTTCCGCACTACCAAAAAAGCCGGCGACAGACGAGGCGCCGTTTTAATGAAAAAGAAAACCCCGACGACAGTAAACGACCTATTCCGAATTAACGAGGCGTCGTTTCAGAGTACGATCCTCGAATTAGCGCGCCTCTACGGTTGGCATGTTCACCATACGCGCGCCGTCCAGATCCGCCCCGGCTATTGGGCGACCCCGCTCCAAGGCGTCGCCGGCTTTCCCGATCTTGTTCTCGCTAAAAGCCCGACGGCACGTCACCGAGGCGGAGTCATTTTCGCCGAACTTAAAACGGCCACCGGCAGATTAAGCGACACACAAAAAGAATGGTTAGAACGCCTCTCACTTGGAGGCGCCGAGGTTTACGTCTGGAGACCTCGCGACATAGCGTCTATACGCGTCCGGCTGGAGGGCAAAACATGAGCAAGATCCAAGAATGGTCCAACATAGAGGGGATATTCTGGACGATCTCCGTCCTCGGCGGTTTATGGCTCGGCTATTTCATCGCGACCGATCCCGTCCAGACTCGAGCGCGCCGGCTGGAACGCCGCCGTAAACGAGTATCCAAGGCCATAGAGCGCCTCTACCTAGCCGAACAAACTAAAAGAAACGATTAAACCGTGATTATCAGAACACCCCGACCCGAGTCCCATTACCTTACGATCGCTAACTCGGTCGTCCGAGACCGCTCGCTCTCGTTTAAGGCCCGCGGGATCCTTGCCCTATTGCTCTCTTACCCGGATAATTGGTCCGTCTCATCGGAGCGCCTAGCACTAGAGACCGCGACGCCAAGAGGCGAGAAACGCGACGCGATACGTACCGGGCTCAAAGAATTAGAGTCCGCCGGCTACTTACGGCGCGAAGTCCGCCAAGACAAAACGACCGGCCGCATGTCCACAAACACCTACGTCTACGACACGCCCCAACCCGCGGAAAAGCCTCGGGATAACTCCCCGACTTGTCCACAGGCGACGACGGATTACCCGACGTCGGAAAAGGCGTCCCCTATAGAAGTAACTAATAAGAAAGACCCCCGAACAAAGTCCCTAGGTTATTTAAGTAAGAGAGAAAAAAACCGCGCAATTTGTCCACAATGCCACGGGCAACGCTGGACCGTCCAAGACTCAGACGTCATACCATGCCCATGCGATAGCGGACTCATCAGGGCATGAGCGACCACTACAAAGACAAACGATACGTGGAGAACAGAAAGAGGATCCTCGCCGGCTCCCCTACTTGCGTGATATGCGGCGTCCGTAAAGCGAACACGGTAGACCATATCCTCGAGTTACACGCCGGAGGCGATCACTCAATGGAGAACCTCCAGCCCGCGTGCGCGAAGTGTAACTACCGCAAGGGCGCCCAATATGGCAACGCTCAGAGGGCCCGCATAGTTAAAGCACGAAACGAGGCCGTAAAGACCGCCGAAACACGCCGGCCACGAAACACCCCAAAAGCACCAAAAAGCACCGAAAACGACGAAAAAGCCGAAAAACCTTTTTTTGATGACCCAACGTCTACCCCGACGCCCCCATCTTCTGTCTATCCCAAAGGATCCAAGCGGACCAAAACCGATCCGAGCCGATCCAAGCCGAAAGCGGCCGAAGTAGACCGATCTTTCCCGAGGCTCTACACGCGACCACTAGGGGCAAGGAATTACGCCGGCGAGTTTGCGGAATGGGGAGAGAAGTCTCTCGGGATCTCGCTTTTTCCGTGGCAACGTCTCGCGCTCGAGGGGATCCTCAGCGTAAACGATGAGGACGCGCCTCCCGGTTACGGTCTGGAGTACCGGACGAG